>Ga0182749_1000682_pt1 | contig 29578 bp, 33 predicted proteins | sample eDN3rd37CKraftMG_FD_128875 | JGI IMG/M metagenome (GOLD analysis project Ga0182749, IMG submission 128875) | Enriched Miracle-Growth compost microbial communities from Emeryville, California, USA - eDNA 3rd pass 37_C Kraft MG (version 2) (version 2) ...
AGAGGCTGTAAAGAGGCTCCTTGCACCGCGTCCCCGCAGCAAGAGCCTCATACTCGGCAAACGCGCCGTGCAGGTGATCTGCAACAGTACCCCTGATCTGCGCCACCTCAACGCGCTCGTTGTCGAACGCATTCATGAGGTGGGTCGCCAGATCGGTGCCGCCTGCGCGCTGGTTGCCTTTCAGGATCATGGGTCGCGCCCCATGGCCAGAAAGCAGACCGTGCGCATCTCGGCGAGGTCGCGGAAGGCGGCGGCCACGAACGGGTCGTTCGGGTCGATCCGCCCGGCCGCCTGCGCTGCGCGGAAGATTTCCGCGATGCGCCCCAGCTCGCCTAGCAGACGGGCAGCCACCTGATGGTTGACCGTCGGGCGTCGTGTCGCGCGGGTCGCTGGCGCTTTCAACACCGCGTGGCGGATCACCGAAGCCACGCTGGTGCCGGCGCGGTCGGCAAGCTGCCGCACCGCCTCGGCCTCCTGGGTGTTGAAACGCGCAGCAAGCATCATCTTGCGATGACGCTTGTCCGACCCGCTCCGCGACATGACCGCCTCTCTCCGCGCATCCAATGACGCGCTTCATTGGTCGTGATGCAGCGACGAAACGCTGCACTCGGCAGTCAGAAGGCTCGATGCCTGATGCTGCCGAACGTGCGGGGGATACAACGGGGGCTGGCTATGGAAGCCCCCTTGTCAAGATGCGCGCGGATCATCCGCGCACATCTTGCCCTCAACACTAACGACATCTTCTATGATTGTAGCGGAGAGAAATTGAAAGACGCATTAAGAGCGGTGAAACATGCCCGCGTATGCAAATGCATCAGATGTGTCTGATATTAGCAGTGTTTTGTGACGTTGGTCAAACTTTGGTCAGCTAATTTAGAGGCGCGATATATTAGCTTCCGCTTCGAGAATGTAGTCGGACAGAATCGCATCGACTTCACATTCTGCTGCGATGATGGTCGGCCAGCGTCCTGAACGATCCGGCCCGATCTCCGCGTTCGCTTCCTCGATGAGGTATCGAGTCAGCGCAAGGTTGTTGCTGCCGACCGCGATGTGCAGCGCCGACAAGCCGGTCTGCTCATGTACGGTGTTGACATTCGCGCCTGCCGCCAGCGCGTCGCGGACGCCGGTGAGATTGCCGGCGAAAGCCGACTGGAGAAGCTGCCAGTCGATGCGCGCGCTGCCCGCGCTCGCCGATCCGCCCCGGCTTGCCTGCGGCCGCTTGCTCATGACGCGCCTTTCGCGACAGGCCGCAGCTCGTAATTGCGCAGCCTTGAATAAGGCGGATAGTCGTTGCCCGGCTCAACCGGGTCGCCGTGCATCGCATGGCCGGCAAGCCGGCCATCCTGCCGTTCACGCAGCCAGTAGATGCGCGGCAGGCGGGTCAGCTTATTTTTCATCAGCACGAATATTAGCGGATCGAAATACAGCATCATGCCGTCGTTCGCCGCCGGCCGGAACGATCCGGCAGCGCCATTCGATCCTGGCGCTGCTTCCGTCTCATGAACCTTCAGGCCGCGCCCGTTGCCGGAGATGCAGCAGCGGCCGTAAGGCACATCCGGGTTCATGTCCTCACCCTTGATCTGGACCTTAAGATTGGCGAACGTCGTTTCGCCGGCCCAGACCTCGTAGTCGCCCGCAAGGCGGGAAGGAACCTCGTCTGCCGGCTGGTCCGCAATGTCCCGTGAAAAGAATGCGCCGAGGTCGCGCGCCAGTTCATCGTGCGGCGTCATCGCGGCGGCGCGTTCAACGAACGTGGCGCAGGCGGCAACGAAACCGTCATTCACGCGGCCTTCGCCAACGAGAAAACGCTGGAGCGTTTTCAGCGCGCCGAGCTGATCGACGGTGCGGCCTGTCTTCTCGGCGATATGCAGATGAAGGTTCGGCGCGCCGATCCGGTTGTCGCGGGCGTAGGCGAGAAGCGCGCGGCGAATCCGATCGCGCTCGGCAGCATCGAATGCGATCTGCCGCCTGGGTTTTCTCTCGACCTGCGCGTCATCCGTCATGTGCTGTCCAGTATCTGGCCAGGACCAAAGGGGTGCCATGGTCGCAATGTGCGACCATGGACATGGAAACTCTCGCATATCTCGGCCTTGGCGTCTCCACCTTTGCGCTCATCAGTTGGCGCTCGCAAAAGACCGAGACCACCTTCGGCTCCGCCGAATGGCTCCAGCCATGGGTGGTGAGCCGCAAGGGAATGTTTCGTAAGGGCGGCCTCGTGCTCGGCGACTGGACCGGCTTACTGCCTGTCTATTATCGCGGCACCGGCCATGCGCTAACCGTCGCCCCGACCGGCTCGGGCAAAGGCACCTCGGCGATCGTGCCGAACCTCTTGCGGCACCCTTTCATCTTTCTGATCGATCCAGGCGGCGAGAACACCGCGATCGCCGCCAAAGCCTGGCGCAAGAAAGGCTACGCTTTCTCCTGCCTCAATCCATGGCGGATGCATACGGCGGAGCCTTGGTCGTTGCCATCCCACAGCATTAATCCGCTCGGCATCCTCGATTCCGAAAGCGAGACCTTCGCCAGCGACGCCGATCTGCTTGCAGACATGATTGTAACCCGCACCGGCGGCGAATCCGGCTCATCCGCCTTCTTCAAGGACGAAGCGCAGAGCGGCATCCGAGCCTTCCTGATGCATATCGTCACCACCGAACCGGAAGAGCGGCGGACGCTGACCACTCTGCGCGAATACATCGCTGCTGGCGCGGACGGCTGGGACGCGCTGATGGCATCCATGAAGGCAAACAAGGTCGCAAACGGCGTTATCGCCCGCGAAGCGGAGCAGATGGAACGACGCGAAGCGAATGCCGGCGGCGAGTTCTCGGCGGTGTTGTCCACGATGAAGCAGGACACCAACTTCATCGAAGACCCGATCATGCAGGCGGCATTGGCGCAATCGACCGTCGATCTGGCCGAGCTGAAGGGCAAGCGCGGCACGGAAACGGTGCCGGGTGCGGTGCTATCTGTCGTCATTCCGCTGGAATATCTCGACACTCACGCCGCCTATGCGCGTCTGATCGTCGGCTGCGCCCTGTGGACCATGCAGCGTGCGCCGCTGGCGCGCGAGCGCGTTCTGTTCCTGATGGACGAGTTTCCGGCGCTCAAGCGCATGGACCGGATCGCGGGCGGCCTCGCCACCTTGCGCAAATATCGTGTCTGGCTGTGGCCGGTCATCCAGAATATCGGCCAGCTCAAGGAGCTGTACCGCGCCAACTGGCAGACCTTCGTCTCCAATGCCGGACTCAAGATGTTCATGGGCGCGGGCGATCTTGAGACCGCGCAATACATCTCCGAGCTTTGCGGCGACGCCACCATCGAGGTGACGACAAAGACGGCGGCGGGCGGCAGCATCTCACCGGCCGCGCGGCGGCTGGTGACTATCGAAGAGGTAATGCACGCGCATGGCGGGCAACAAATCGTCTTCGTCGATAATCTGAAACCGCTGCTGCTGCGCAAGACGCCATACTGGAACCGGCCGTCGCTGCGCCGTGCATTCTATCGCAACCCCTACCAGCGCGGCACGCCAGGTCTGCCGTGGCGCACCCCGTTCGCTGCGCTGTGCGGCGTGTGCCTGCGCTGCGCCGCATGGCTGGCCGGACCGCCGCCTTCGGTCGTGGCGCTGATTTTCTTCGCGCTGGCGACCTGGTCGCATTTCGGAATCTCGCTCGGGCGAGGGACCGAAGGGAGTAATCCCACATGCCTGTATCTCCAGACCGATGGCGTCAAACGCGGCTACGTGCGCTCGGCGCAAACGCCGTGCCCGCTCTTTATTTTCACCGAACTCTGACCACGGGAGACGACCATGGCAACTCTCAAATCCGAAACCGGCAGCGATGCCCTGGGCTTCGTCGGCTGGACTCTCTACGCGATGGCCGGGCTGTGTTTCGGCCTCGCCGCGTTCGAATTCATCGGCATCCGCCTGCCGGTGTCGGACGCGCCCGGTCTGCGGCTGCTGGAAATCCTGGCCTATAGCGCGATCGGCTGCGCCATGCTGCACCTGATTCTCACGGTCGCCTACGCCTTCGTGCGGACCCTTAGCGTGACGCTGCTCGGAGGGATTGAGATCGTCCTCGGCTTCGCCGAACGGCTCGGCACGATGCTGGCGCAAGCTACGGTCAGGCTGCTGCTTGTCCTCGCAAGACTGGCTCTGGTGCCAATTCTCTGGCCATGGCGGACATTCCAGGCGCGTGTCCTCGGGCCATGGCAGGAGCGTCGCCGCCAAATGGCGGAGCTGCATCGGCTTTATGCTGACGTGAAAGATCAATATCGAAACTTCGAGGACTTCCTGCGCGCCTTCCACGGCGAAGAGCGTGAAAGCGCCGACACACAGGATGACGCCCGGCAGGAAACCGAGCCCGCGCCGGCGGACGCTTTCGCCGCCGCCGCCGCGCTGTTCGGCCTTGCCGCCGACGGCTCATTCACCAACGCGGAATTCAAGACCGCGTATCGCAAGCGCATGAAGGAGGCTCATCCGGACCTGTCCGGCGATGCCGCCCTCGCCACCAAACTCAACGAAGCGCGCGATCTCATCAATGCGCGCAAAGGATGGAAACGATGACGAACTGGCTCAAACCCTATAGCAAGCTGCCCGCAACCGGGACGACGACGCCGGCTGTAAAGCAGGACTTCAACGCGAAGCTTGCCGCCTTCAAACAGGCGCATGGCTTCCGGGAGCGACACACGATGCTGTGCCATTGCTCCCGCTTCGGGCGCGCCTTCGAGGCCGTGTTCGAGCGCGCCAGCGAGACAGAGCGCTTTACGGTGTGCGCAGTGAACAAATCGGCCGCGCATTCCGGAGGCGGCAGCTCTAAAGCGCCGCAGAGCAAGCGCATCGATATGAAGCAGTTCGACACGACGAAGTGGCATTGCCCGTGGTGTTCGGCGCAGAGCTGGGTTCACTGCCCGTGCGGCCGAAACAACTGCGATGCTCGGTTCAGGCAAAGGGGCGGCACTCTTTACACATGCGAGCCGGGCTGCGGCGCATCGGGTCATATTGCCCCTTTGACAGAAATTGTGGCGTCCGCCGCGAGCAATGCGCCGGCCTCCGCGCTGCCAGGCGCGGGCCGAACCAGCCTGCCAAAGCCGAACCTGCCGAAGTTGACCGGAAAATAGCGGACGGCAACCCGCTCATGGTATCATGGATTATGGGCACGCGCGTCCCGAGACGGGACAAAGGCAAGATCGCAGGCAACAAGACCGACGCACTCAGAATCAAGTTGAGGGGGCGCGACAACGCGGCCCTTTCGATTCCGGAATGGCGCGACGCGCTGTTCGAGGCAGCGCGACGGCTCGCTCAGTACGAGCCGGACTACCGTATCAAGTCGGCCGACATCTATCTGCGTATCGTCGATGAGAACGGAACGCAGGTACGCATCAATGCGACGAACGAGATCACGATCTATCCCTACAAGGCTGCCGCCGACGAACACGGCATCTGACACGGCGGCCAGATTTAGCCCAACCGCAACCCTTTTCAGTCTGCGCCATGTATGGTGAAATAATTCCGTTCTGGTCAGGTGTGGGAGACTGGCGATGGCGAATATCCCCCCAGGCAAGCAGCCCTGCTTTACGTGTTATCAAACGGGCTACCGGACCGAGAAGAAGGTCGAGATCTGCAATCACGATCCGAGATTCCCTTGCTATAGATGCTATGGCAGCCGGCGCATCGAGAAGGATGAAAGAGTCGTCTGCTATATTTGCCGTGGCAAAGGTTATTATTAGCGAAAGCGGCGCTCTGCCGCGCCGGAAGACTATGACGGATCGGGCCGCGTTCTAAGGCGGACTGTGCCGGCCTTCGCCTCGTGCTTGAGTGCCTGCGCCCGGCAGTAGCGCGTAACCGGCGAAATGAACATGAGCGCTTTGTAGGCCGGCCCTTCAAGAGGGTGCTTGAAGTCTGTATCCGTGCATCCAAAAAAGTATCCCGATTCTCTAGAGAGTCGTCCGAATTCCCCGTGCATCAGATGATGCCGGTAGGCTTCGACCAGCTCCATCATGTCGTCCTTGAATTGTGGCTGACAGTAGAAGTGGAGGGTTTGTTTCCTTTCCCAGAGCGAGCAGAGATCGGGCGGCTCGACCGTTAGCGTGTACTTCAGTATCTTGCCTTGAGCGACTGCCTGGTCGGCGATGGCCCTCTGCTCCGCGTCGCGAATATCCATCTTGCTTGGAATAAGCTGCCAGCCAGGCCCCTCGGCCAGCGGCTCGTCGATCACTGCGATTGGCTTCGCGCCGCAGGCGATCAGTTCGCCTTCATAGCCGGCATGGGGGTCAGCGATCGGAACTGAAGAGGCAATCTTGAATAATGGATAAAGTATATTCACAGTCTATCTGAACAAATTCACTGAGACTTCGCAAATTTGATCCTCCAAAAATGAACGTAAAGATTCAGGCCACAACCGAAAGCACGGCGCGCAACGATTATGCAGGAGCCACGCCGGGGTCGCCGGTGCGGTGCAGATAGCGGGCCTCAGCCTCTACGATGTAGTCGTTCATTTTCTTGCCTGCCTTGCCTGAACTCGCAGCGACGATGGTCGGCCATTCGCCCTGCACATCCGCGCAAAACACAGCGTTGCATTGATCGGCGAGATAACGCGCGAGAAGGAGGTCGTCTTTCTCCACCACGATATGGAGGGCTGTGCGGCCGGTGTCCTGCTCGCGACAATTGACATTCGCGCCGTCGAGTTGCGCCTCGATGAGGGAAGGCAAGTCGCCGTCATGGGCCGCCTTCAAGAATCGTTCGTTAACGGTGGCGAGTTCCGCCCGCCTGTTCTTCTTTGTTGTCATAGTCCCTCCGGTAAAAGCCATTTCTCCTTCATTGAGCGCAAGATCGCAGTTGTTCCATTGTACACGACCTATGGTTTCCATTTCAAAATGCGGCAGTAACGCATTGATCTGCCTGCTTCATCCGGGAAGCAGGAACGCGCGAGGGATCGTCACCGCATGGCCGAAACTCGTCCCGAGGTTCGGGGCCGCAAGGCGTAGAGCCAGGCCGCTCCGCCTCCTGGCGGAGCGACGCGCCAAATTCAGAACAGGCTCATCTGCGCGTTCGACGGGTCTTTGATTCCGTAGACGAGGCGCGTCATGGCGATGGTGCTGCTGCCTGCGAAAGTCGGCGGGGTCGAGACATGATTCTGGATGCCCCAGGAAATCCAGATTTTCAGGCCCGCGCCCTGATAGGTGAGCCACAGCTCATCCGGCCCGCAGGAGCCGCCGAAGATTCCAAGCTCGAATGCGAGCGCTTTAGCGATCTCTGCGTCGGTCATGCCGCGTGCCGAACGCTCAGCCCACCGCCGTTTCGCGCTGGAAAATCCGCCGGTTGCGTGAAGGAATCCCTCGCGCTTATCGGCCTCGGTGAGGGGGCGCGTCATGACACGCCCCCGTGCTCTGCTTCGAAATACATCGCGGCGACACGATCGCAGCGGTCGAAGTCGAGACTGAAAGCCGCGCAAAAATGGCGGATATCGGCGAGCAGGTCCGTAACGGCGTCTTCGCCGTAGTCGGGCGTTTCATCGCGAACCCAGGCGGCGCGCGCAAGCGCAGCGCGGGCGGTTTCGATATATTTATGATGGCACATGACGCTGTCATCCTCAGGAGAAAGAAGGGCGCTCACGCGCCCTTCTCCTGATCCTCGGAAGGGGTGCGGAGGACGATGCGTCCGCCGTTTACCGGAACCAGATCGAGCTGCAAGGTGAGGCCCTTGCCGTCTTCGTGATCCCAGGCTGCGCCGATGCGGGTCCAGAAGGATTTATCCTCGCCCTTTTCGGTCACCGCGTAGGCGATGAAGCTGGGAGCTTTCGCTTCGCGTCTTGCTTCCTTGCGGCTGTAGTTTGCGTTGCGTGCCATGATCTGTCTCCTTTGTTTGGGTTGGCTCGAACGGCCACAAGAAGACCGGGGGAGAAAAGCCCTCATGCACCGGCACGGGAAACGGGCAACACGGGAGCGTCCCGCGAATGGATCGGGCTGCCCGTTGCATGAAGGCTGCCCCCGGTCATGGTGGCGTTCAGAGTGAGCCAATCCCGGAGAGATTAGGAGACGATGGCGCGCATCATGGGCAAACGCGCCCGCCAGGAAGGTGCGAAACGAAAGCTCGCGCGAAATAAAGCAACGTCAGGATGTCTGGATGTGGCGGTCCAATTTTGCCGGTCCCGCAGAGCACATCATCATTGCAGAGGCGGAAAATCAGATCGCGATCTGCGTGATGATCGATGAGGGTAAAGCAATTCGTCCTAGCAGCGCTCAAGGCGCCGTTGTCGGAGCAATAAAGACCCGAGCATTTCCGAACAGACGCGACGACGCCGTGCTGTCTCATCGCCTTACGCACCGCACTCTGTAGGAGCCTGTCTTGCTGGACGTGAACCCAACGCCGCCAGCGAAGTATTGATACCACGCATCGGTGGTATTGTACTCCGTAGAGGACCAGTAATAGGTGTTCTGAAAATTGGTTATGTGGTTTCCTGCTTCAATCGCGCCCCGTACCGACCATAGATAATACAATTCCACTTGAGAGGGCAGGTACCAATCGTTATGGCTACCCGCTCCTAAATCCTTGCATAATTTAAAGGCTGGGAAAGTCGTAGTATTCGCCACCTGATTGGTGTTGGCCCGTCCGTCATCGGTCGAATCTGTGGCTATGTCGTTCGTGCCGGTCGATGTTTTCCATTTGCTGGTCGTTCCCTGATCTGTCGTTGGGATGAATAGCTGATCCTGCGTCACCGGATTCCAACCCGCAAATACCGTTCCGTCCGCGCATAGATCGCCGATATTCGCGCAACCGGCAGGTCCGGCAAGGCCGGACGACTCAAAAGGGAGCCCCGCAGACCTCCACCGCTGCGAGGTAGAATCGTAAATCAGGGACGCGCTCTGATCTGCGCTGATAGTGAGATTCGCCCCGATCGCGAACCGATTGCCTGCGGTCGAGGAAGTGTTCTGATTGGACAGCACGATCGGATTGGAGCCGACATTGAGGATGGTCAGCACGCGTCCATCAACGCCACCCGCGAGTCCTGTGATCGTGCGCGACGCGTCGCTGGTCAGCCGAAGTACCGAAGCCTTGGCGAGGTCGGTCGGATCATAGTTGTTCTTATCTGCCGTGATCTGCGCCGGGGAAATGTCCCCTGAGAACGCAACGCTGGTGCCTGCATCGAGCCCTGCACCAGGATAAGGATTGAAGATGCCGAGCCTATCGGTGGGCTGGATAACTAGCGCTGCGGCATTCCAGCTGGAACCGTCGGTATATCCAATTCCGAATCCGTTTGCGCCGCCAGAATATCCGAGAGTTGTGCTGGCATCGGCGTTCGCCCAAATCTGCCAGCCCTGCACACCCGATGTCGCCAGAGCGTGGCTGCCATCGCCTTTGGTAACGAGATTCAACCAGGATTGCTGGCTAACCCCCGTGCCGTCATTGCCAATAGTGATTCCGGCGCTTTCGCCTGGCGTCGCCTCGTAGACATGCAGCGAATCCGCCGGCGCTGCGGTGCCAATGCCGATTTTGTTATTGGTGCCGATATAAAAGGGCGAAGAGCCTGTTGCAGAGTTGTATATGTAGAAATCGTCCGTTGTATTCATGCCAAGCGAATTGCCCACAAACCAGATGTTCTGGAGATTGAGCTGCGCTTGGTGGCTGACTGCGCTGTCGTTTGCGATCTTAATGCCAGCGCCGTTGTTGTCCGATTCTGCGTGGGCGTAAATAATATTGACGTCGCCCGCGTACGTCGCGCCTGTAATGCTCAAAGCTGCGTCGTCAGCGGTTGCTGGCTGACCAATAAAGACGTGGCCGTTGCCATCGATGTTGATGCCCTCGTTGCCGCCGTCGCCGGAAAGATAATTAGAACCGAGAGTGATGTTCTGCGTCGCCGTATGATTCCCAAGATTGTCGCCACTGCCGGTGGCAGTTCCGTTGGCGATCTGCCGCCAGCGCGAGGCGGTCGAGTCATACATCAGCATCGCCGACTGCTTTGCTGCCAGCGTGAGGTCGCCGGTCAGCGCAAAGCGGTTCGCGGCCGTGCCGGTCGCGCCGTCGTCGTTCTTCAGAACGATAGCGTTGCTGCCGATATTCATGACTGTGAGGACACGCCCGTCAGCCCCGCCCGCAAGGCTGGTGATGTTGCGCGATGCGTTGCTGTTAAGCCGTAGCACCGAAGCCGTCGAAAGGCCCGCCGGGTTATAGTCGTTCTGGTTCGCTGTGATCTGCGCCGGGGAAATATCGCCCGACCAGGCGACGCTTCCATTCACATCAAGCGTGGCCCCCGGTACACCGACTGTTCCAATCCCTAGATTGCCCGCGGCCGAGAGGTACATTTTCGGAGTGTAGGACGTGTTTCGAGTGCTGAAGTACAGACCGGAGTTATTGCCGGTGCCGTCCTCCCACATTGCGCCGATGCCTCCGAGCTTTATGGAGGACGGCCCTCCATAGACTATTCCCACGCCCGTGCCCGCCGAGGCGGCGCTTGTATTGGTGAGCGTGGCGATCTCGGAGACGCCGCCGCCGGAATCCGCCATGGACAGGCGCGTGCCGCTGACAGGCGCCGTGTTGATGCCGACATTACCGCTACCGTCAACCTGGATGCCTTCATTGCCGCCATCGCCCGACAGCCAGTACGAACCCAGCACGATATTCTGCGTCGCGGTGTGGCTGCCGAGATTGTCGCCGCTGCCGGTCGCGGTGCCGTTGGCGATCTGCCGCCAGCGCGAGGCGGTCGAGTCATACATCAGCATCGCCGACTGCTTGGCCGCCAGCGTAAGGTCGCCGGTCAACGCGAAGCGGTTTGCCGCCGTGCCGGTCGCCCCATCATCGTTCTTCAGCACGATCGGGAAGCTGCCGACATTCATGATCGTGATGACGCGCCCCTCCGTGCCGCCTGCAAGGCTGGTGATGTTGCGCGATGCATCCGAGCTGAGGCGTAGGACGGATGCGTCCGCAAGGCCGGTCGGACTGTAGTTGTTCTTATTTGCGGTGATCTGCGGCGGCGTGAGGTCGCCTTTCAGCTGAAAGGCGGACTCGGCTGCGAAGGGAATTACGGATGAAACCAAGCGATCGGTACCGCTAATCACAAATCTTGCATCGCCGGTACTATTCGCGGTGCCAAGATTGAAGTAGATCGCGCCGAGACCGTCAGAGCGGGTGGACGCGACATAGGTATTTCCCCATCCGTCATCCTGAAGGTTGGCGTATGTTGAGCCACTGGAGCCGATCACTGTGCTGCCCAAGGTGACCGATCCATCCGTATCGATGGTCATTTCCTGCTGCCAAACCGTGCCATCGCAGCGCAGGAGATGACGGACGCCTGTGGTTTCAGGGCCGCCGGTTTCAATGATATAATTGAGAGTGGTGCAAGCGTCGCCGGGAACGGGTTCGGCTGCGAACGCAGGCGTAACGGCAACCGCGACAAGCCCGCTCAGTGCGAGAAGGCGAATCCGCAGACGGTTACTGCGGCGCACGGCTGCCTCCCGTGCGTTCATCGAAATACTGGATGCCGGTATCGGTGATGGCCCCGCCGTACTCGATGTCGTTTCGAACCTGAAAGCCGTTAGCGGTGATCCGCGCGACCTCAGAGCCATTGACCATGAAGCGGATAACGTTGTGATCGTGGTCGGTGACGACGGCCGTCACGCTATTATCAGCATGCGCGGCAATGATCCGCGCTGTGGAATCTACGATTATCGAAAGCGCCAACAATAGAGCTGCAAATAAGAATGTCCGCACAAAAACCTACCTGAGCGCAGTTTATCGTCGGACCGAGTCGCCGTCGAATGAAACAACTCGGATTTATTTTCATAGCTCTGAAATGCTGTTGCTTTTTTCACCGCGCGACACTGGCCAGCATATGACCAATCCAATGTTCGCGCGAAGGCGTAGACCTCTTTTCATCGGAAAGGAGCATCGCCATGAGCCTAAACAAGCAGACGGAAGCCATTCGGCAATATCGCATTCTGACCGATGACATTGATGATTCAACGGCAAAAGAGCGCGCGGAAGCTGCGGCGCATCGGGAGGAATATGGCGATAAATACATGCCAGCGCGCAAGCATGGGCCAGAGAACGCTGCGCTGCTATTGCGCTTCATGCATGAAGTTCACGGGATTCCGCTTGTGGAGGCGAGCCAGAGCGTGATCGCGTTGATAAAGGACTTGGACGTCTTGAGTCTCAACGGACATAATCCGGCTGCCGTAGCGACTGGTCTTTTGCACGCGACCGGCAACGTCCTAATCGCGGCGGCGACCGCCAGCCTCTATGCGGAAGCGGCGCGAGGCTCGGCGTTCGAACAATCCTGGCAGGATGTGGTAGATGCGCTGTGGCATGCCGAACTCGTCGAAGACGAGGCTGAGCAACCCGAGAAGCGAACGCTCCATTGAGAGAGAATCACACGGCCAGCGTAAGACAACTTGACGTGTGATAACGTATCTTACGTAAAGTCAGGCTATATCTGCAAAGCAGATCAGTGATTTGGCCGCACACACTCACGGCACATTTCGTAAGCTCCACTACAACACGCTGATACTGCGATCACGTCTTGCCAGCGCGGACCAAAGCAGCGGCTTTGGGGTCGTAGCGATAGCCGGTGATCGTCCCGTCCTTGATGCGCTCGACGGCCTCGTTGATGACGAAAACCGGCACAAGGAACCATTCGCGCGGGATGACCGGATTGCCGAAGCGGTCCTTGATCTCAATATCGAGCCGAGCCGGATCAAAAATGCGATGGATCAGGTTTTCGAGACGGGTGCGGTTGATGTTGTAGAGTTCGTAGGTGGCGACGATCTCCACATCGGCCAACAGAAACGTCGGATCGAGCTTGGCGTTGGCGATTCGCTTGGCGACATCGCCGCCGGTTACACCGATCTTGTGCAATACGTCGCGGTTGGCCACGACGGTTGGATTGTCAGACCTGCTGCGCAGCACATAGATGGTGCCACTTGCCTGATCTCCCTCCCCGTTTTGATCGGCGAACAGTGGTCCTGCGACAGGGTCGGTGATCCGCCGCCCGGCCTCGTCCTTGTGAAGCGCGCGTTGCAGGGATCGCATGAGCAGATTGCTCTCGGTGCCGTTGTCGAAAATCACACGCAACCGGGCATCGGTGCGTCCCTGGGCATTGGAGAATATCTCGCCCATTTCGGCGACATAGGCTTTCTGACCGCCGACAACGAACCAGCTCCCCGGTCGGATTTCGGCTTTCAACTCGAAGGGGCGGGTTTGCCGGACGCCGATTTCGAGATCCTGTTGCACTCGCTGGAACAGCGGCTTGAAGCGTTCGAAGTCCTCACACCGCTCACGATTGGCGATGTCCTCGGCCGCGCGCTTATCAGCAGCGGTGCGGACATGGCGAAGCTCGGTGATAGCAGCGTTGCCGGCGGCGCCCTCCAGCTCGGCCAGAAGCTCGTCATCATCCATCGATTCGGCCGGCGCGGCGACGGAGGTTGTCGCTTCCGTCAGAAGTCCTTGCCGGTCGAGTGACGAAAGAAGCGAGCGGGATTCCTCAAGCGCGCGCAGGCGATCAAGCCGCACGGCATAGAGCCGTTCAAAGATGTCTCGATCCTCACCATGCTGCGGTGCGCGTCCATACTGGTCGGCAAACCGCTGGATTTCCTCGAAGCCGGCGATGATCCGTTCCTCGCGCGGCGAGCGGCCGCCCTTCTTCTCGGCAACCGCAAAGTCGTCGAGTTCGGCGCGCAACTCGTCGAGGTCGAGATCACTCATAGCGACCCTCATCCTTGAAGCGGACAAAAGCGGCCGCGCCTTCGGCCATACGCCGCTCCCATGCATCCTGAGCGTCAATCGACGGCAGCCGTCCCCGTTCCTTTTTGAATCTGACGGCGCGAACGGCAAGTTCCTTGGCTTCTTCTGGCGACAAGCTGGTGCGCTTGGCGGCAATCGCCGCCGCGACCTGCTTCAGGCTGTCTTCGCTCATTGTCTTGGCGAGAATGGCGTAGGCTTCGCCGAACGGATTGATCCGGTCGATGAGATCGATGTCCAGTTCGCGCACGTCCATCGCGAACTTGCGCACGCCGTCGATCAGGGCCGTATTGGCACTGGGTTCGCTGTCGCCGCCATCGCCCAACACGATCTTCTTGGCCTGCTGTGTCAGATTGAGTGCTGCGATAGCGTGTTGGCGCACCGCTTCCTGATCCGCATCGCCGAGTTCAGGATATTTGTCCTTGATGATCTTACCCATGCGAACCTGGGTCAATTCTTCTGGAATCAGTTCCTCGTCGAACAGCCCGCGCTCGATTGTCGTCTTGTCCTGAACGAAGGCGGCGATCACCTCGTTCAAATCCTCGGTGCAGATGCGCGCGGCTTCCTGGCTCTTTGGCTCGGCAAGACCCTTGATCTCGATGTGAAACTGGCCGGTATCCTCATTGAAACCGACATTGCCCTTGGCCGGATCATAGCCGCCTTCGCCGTAGTCGAAGCCGTCAACCGGGCCGCTTTGCGGGTTCTTCGGCGTGAAGTTGAAGCGCGGAGCAAGAACCTGCTCCATAAGCAGGCTGGCAGCAATCGCTTTCAAGGTATCGTTGACGGCCTCGGTCACGGCCGCCTCGGAAGCATCCGGTTCGGCAATCAGGTTTGTGAATCGGGCGCGGGTCTTGCCCGGCGCATCGCGCGTGGCGCGACCGATGATCTGGACGATCTCGGTGAGGCTCGACCGATAACCGACCGTCAGCGCGTGCTCGCACCAAATCCAGTCAAAACCTTCCTTCGCCATGCCAAGCGCGATGATGATGTCCACATGATCGCGGTTGTTCTTCTGGGTTGAGTCTTTCAGCGCGGCGGAAACCCTGTCGCGCTTGTTGGTATCGTCGTCGACAAGATCGGCGATGCGCAGCACCTTTCCGTCCGGCCGCTTGACCAGCTGAAAGCCAGTCACGGGATCGGTCCCCTGCCAGTCGCCCAACGCCTCGATGATATGCTCCACCTCCCTGATCTTGTCCTTCGTGCTTTCGCGCGAATTGACGCTCGGGATATGGACGATGGTTTTCTCGGCCGGATCGAGGACGGCCAGGATGTCGTCGGCATAGGAGCCGGAGTAGAAGAAATAGCCGATGTCGAGCTGTTTCAGATACTCGTAGCCGTTTAGCTGCTCATAGTAGGTATAGGTAACGGTATCGAACTTCGCCTCGTCCTGCGGATTGAGAACCGGCACGGCGTCGCCTCGGAAATAGGAGCCGGTCATGGCGACAACATGCACTTTGTCGCGCGCGATGAGCTGCCCAAGATGCTGGCCGAGCTTGCTGTCCGGGTCGGCGGAAACATGATGAAATTCGTCCACCGCGATCAGCCGGTCGTCGAATTTCTCCACGCCATATTTGTCCATGGCGAAGCGGAAGGTCGCATGAGTGCAGACCAGCACCTTGTCGTCGCTGTCAAGGAACGCGCCGAGGGAATTGACCTTGCCGCCGTTGTCGCCGCCGGGGGCGTTGCAGAGATTCCATTGCGGCTGAACCGTCCAATCGGCCCAGAAGCCGAACTTGCTCAGCGGCTCGTCATGGAAGCTGCCGCCGATGGCCTTTTCCGGTACGACGATGATAGCCTGTTTGAGACCTTGATTGGCAAGCTTGTCCAGGGCGATAAACATGAGCGCCCGACTCTTGCCGGAGGCTGGCGGCGATTTGATGAGCAGATATTGCTCGCCCCGCCGTTCATAGGCGCGTTCCTGCATTGGCCGCATGCCAAGCGTATTGGCCTTGGTCGAGGAGCCGTTGCGGGCATAGGAAACCGAAACGGATGGAACGATCTTCTGTTTGTCGGTCACGCGCCGGCCCCCGCTCTTTTCTTCTTCGTCACCGCCCCCGGCGACGCAATCATCTTGGTGTAAAGATCAAACAGCTTTTCCAACCGCTCCGTGTCGTTGCGGAAGCGGCGGCCGATATAGATGCGCTCCAGCACCTCGTCGTTATGCTCATGCGCTGCGCGCAAATCAGCAGGCATCTTTTCTGGATCATAGAGATCGGCGATCGTCGCCGGAAAATGCTCCTCGCGCGCCAGTATAATGTCCTCGGCACAGCGGGTTAGATCAGCCTTGTTCTTTTCGGTGAGCGGCGGGACCGGAAAGGTATGCCAGCCCATCTTGTTTGAGTAGCTGAAATCGGTCTTCATGCGACCGCACACCGCTCCGATCCACACCAGATGCAGACGAGAAGCGATAATTGCCAAATTTAAGAAAGGGCCGTCATAAATGGCATAGGCAAGGTTAGTCACACAGCAGCGCGGCCCCGTTATTGCCACGGGCAAATAGGGCCTAAACTCCGAGCTGCGTATCGGGACAATAAGCGTGCTTATATTTCCAGAATTCATTTCCCTGAATTGATGCGGTCTGTCTGCCATGGCCCTCGTGCCGGCATCAGTGCTGGCAGATCGCATGGCTTTTACTGAGTCAATTCGGCCGCTAATGACCGGATGACGCTTAGCTTTTGGAAGGTCGGAGTTCTCAATCCAGATACATTTTCTGGCGTTGCCGTTTATGACTTCTGTGGAGCCCCAAAGGTCGCGCAGCCATCTCTCTTGATCTTCGGGGGTAAGGCCGATTCTGTCCGCTTCCCCTTTCTCCAATATGAGGTGCCCGCCATCATACGGTGCATTCCCGAGTTGCATCGGCGTTATGCGGGAGATTGGAAGTGTACGGCCTTCTACTATCACCTTAGACCCCGGAATGAGGTAAGGGCCTATAAGGCTTGTCGTTAGCTCGATGTGTTTCTGGTTTTGATCGATTTGAAAAAGGCGGCGCACGCTCCCCGCGTTCCTTGAAATTCCGACGATTATCACCGTGACGACGGCGTTCTGGCTGGCGAGGTTGCGCCACTTGAAGGACTGATGAGCGAACTTAATTTCGCACCCGAGTTCGAATAAGACGGGCCAAAGCACAGGGACCTGCCCGCCTTGGCAGATAGAATTGGTGGTGACGAATGCAAAGTCCGCCACAGTATGGGTTGCATAAGTAGCAGCCTTTAATAGCCATCCAGCAACGTAATCGAGTGTTCCGCTGCGCTTTGTAAATCCATCGAAAACATGGCGCAGGTCCTCTTTCTCTGCGGACGACTGATTCTTCGTCCCTTTGTAGGGCGGGTTCCCGCAGATATAGGTCTCCCCACCCTCATTCTCGAAGTCGATCCGCGACTGATCAAGCGGCGTCGAGAACAGATCGTCGCCATGCAGCTTGACGCCGGTCCCGGTAGGCGGGCAGATGCTTAGCCAATCAAGGCGCAGCGCGTTGCCGCAAGTGACCCAATTTTCCTTGGACAGCGGCAGAAATTCGTTCAACGCCAGTTGCTTGCCGCGATAGAGCACATCGCATTGATACTCGGCGATGATGAGCGCGAGGCGCGCGACCTCGGCTGGAAAGTCGCGCAATTCAATGCCGCGAAAATTGGTCAGCGGAATATCGCTGCGCCGGTCGGCTTCTCCGCGCCGGCTGTTGATTTCGGCTTCGATGGCGCGCATCTGCTTATAGGCAATAACAAGGAAATTGCCGGAGCCGCAGGCCGGATCAAAAACCCTGACCCTCGCCATGCGCTTGCGCAAGTTGAGCAACATCCGGGCATTGTCGCCGGCTTCTTCCAACCGCGCGCGCAAATCGTCGAGGAACAGCGGATTGAGCACCTTCAGGATATTCGGCACGGAGGTGTAGTGCATCCCGAGCGCGCCGCGTTCCTCATCCTCTGCGACGGCCTGGATCATCGACCCGAAAATATCCGGGTTGATCTTGGTCCAGTCGAGATGGCCGATGTGCAGGAGATAGGAGCGCGCAATCCTGCTGAAACGCGGCACGTCCACGCTGCCGGAGAACAGTTCGCCGTTCACATAGGGAAAGCCGTCGGCCCATCGAGGAATCCCGGCCCCGGCACGATCGTCCTGTTTCGTGTTCATGGCGCGGAACAGCTCGCCAACCACCTCATGGGTGTTGGACGAGTCCCGCTCGCTCATCCGCTCGATGGTCTGCGTGAACAGCCCGGCACCGTTGAATATGTCGGTGTCCTCGGCGAAGAAGCAGAAGATCAGCCGCGCCATGAAATGGTTCATGTCGTGACGGCGCTCCGGCGTTCCCCATTCCGGGTTGTCTTTCAGAAGTTCGACATAGAGCCGGTTCATGCGGCTCGTGGCGCGGATATCGAAAGAGCTTTCGCGGACCTGCTGGACGGTGGTGATGCCGGCAAGCGGCAGGAAGAATCCGAAATGATCGGGGAAATCGGCATAGGCACAGGCGACCGTTTCGCCGGTGTCCAAATCCTCCGCCTCGAAGTCCGCGCCGTCCGTGGCGAGAATGAATCGCGCCTTTGCCTTGGTGGTCGCCGGGCTCGCCTTCAGCGCGGCCAGCTTCGCCGTGACCTCGCCCGGCAGGCAGGGAACGATATGGATATGGCTCCTTTGCAGGACGCCGCCAAGGTCGGAGCTGTTCGACGCGCCGGCGCGCAATTTCTTGATGGTCGTCGCCTTGTTGCCGAAGGCTTCGAGGAAGGCAAACGGAAACTCGGCCGCGTCGAACGGCTGCTCGGCAAGCGCCGATATGGCTTCCTCGATCTCAACAGCGTTCATGTAACCCCTTCCCCCATACGCAACTTGCTCGCCTCGTGACTCTATGGAGTGCCGACGCCGGCCGGCTCACGGCGGACGGGGAGCTTGGCGATCTCGCGGCCGGCTTTGGCTTCAGCGAGCCGAATATCGTAAGCGCTCTGGAGATTAAGCCAGAACTGCGCCGATGCGCCGAACCAGTGACCGAGGCGCAGCGCGGTATCGCCGGTGATGTTGCGCCGACCCTGAATGATCTGCGTGATGCGGTTCGCGGGCACCTTGATCTGGCGCGCGAGTTCGGTCGGCGTGATGCCGATTTCCTGCAATTCGTCGGCGAGAATTTCGCCGGGATGAATGGGGGACCGTGCCATGGCTCTTTCCTCCTTTAATGATAGTCCACGATTTCGACCTGCGACGGCCCGGCAGCGCCTTGCGGCCATTCAAAGCAAATCCGCCATTGTGCATTGATGCGGATGCTGAACTGGCCGCGCCTGTCGCCGCGCAATGCCTCAAGACGGTTGCTGGGCAAGCCCCGCAGATCGTCCAGGCTGGTCGCGGCATCGAGGATTTCAAGGCGCTTCCACGCCTGCCGGTCGAATCCCTGAAACTCCCGGACTAACGTGCCGGCAGCGAAAGCTTGGGTCCGTTTGTCGCGGTAGCTCAGAATCATACCTTCAGGATAGCAGATAGATACGGTTTACGTCAAACGTACATTTCTAATCGAGGTTATGGAAATCAGCCTCTCCCCGGCAGGCAACCGGCGTCCGCCAGCGGCGGACGCCCGATTTTTCCGTGCCAATCGCTCACGTTTGGGGATAACGTGGAAAAGCTCTGTCAGGTAGAGCGACACGGCGCAGGCGTCCCCGCCTGCGCCGTGTTAATTGGGCCGTTGGCAGCCGCTCACGCGGCGACTTCCAATGCCTGCGACTGCAAGCTGGCAAGATAGTCGGCGGCGCGCTGCGCATGAGCGGCGGCTGAAAAGATCGCCCGTTTATCGTCTTTCAGGGCTTTCAGCCACGATCCAATATAAGCGGCGTGCTCCTCGCGTGGTGCAGGCGTCAAGGCAAGGTCGGCGCAGACGAACGCCGCGCCAAGCTCGGCGACCAGCTCTTCCATGGCATAGCCTTCGTCGCCCCAATGCTTGCGGCCAAAATCGCGGCTGAGGCGTTTGGGGTGCCGAGTCCAGTGCGTCATTTCATGCGCGAGCGTGGCATAAAATGCTTCAGGCTCTCGGAAGGTCACGAAAGGCGGCATCTGCACGCGGTCCGTGGTCACGTTGTAGCAAGCCCGATTGCCGCCCTCCTGAATCTCCGCGCCGGTCGCGGCAAAGAAAGCCTCCGCTTTCTCGATGCGGGCGACGGCATCAAGCGCGGGCTGCTGCACGGCGTAGAAATGCGCGGGCAACCCGTCCACCTGCTCGGCGTTGAACACGGTGTAACCCTTCATGAAGGGAATTTCGCGCTCTACGTCTTCGCCGCTCGTCTCGTCGGTTTCGGTCTTGGTGATGGTGCTCGCGTAAACGACAAGGCTGCCCTTCTCGCCTTTCCGTACCTGTCCGCCAAGCTCCTGCGCCTGTTTGTAGGTCAGCCACAGCGGGGCCGAATAACCGCGCTCGGTTGCAGCGGCCCAAAGCATCAATACATTGATGCCGCGATACGCAATGCCATTTGCGCGCAAGGGCCGGGTGATGCGCCCTGCCGCATGGTCCGCGTTCCAAGGTTTCAGCCAAGGGCGAACGCCCTTCTCCAATTCCGCCACGATCTGATCGGTCACGCGCTGATAGATGTCCTTTGTTGTTTCACTCATTGCCTTTGTCCTTTGGTTAGGGGTTGCGCCATGCAACCCGGCTAGCCACGCGGCGATGAGCGGGGGTCGGGCGGTCAGGACCGCCGCCGGGGAAAGGGGTATCTCCCGCCTTGGCAGGAAGCGCAGCGGACGAAAGGCGGGGAACGCCCCGGCGGTGCCCGAAGCATCTGCGAAGGGCTTGGTCTTGACGGCCCTGGGGCAGCAGGCCCCTCTTCTTCTTGAAAGTCGGCGCGCAACGCGCGCGGGCCGCAGGCCCTCTCTCTTCTAAGTTCTCGTGAAACGCGCATACGGTGCGCCGGGCCGAAAGGCCCTTGTCACGTCTCGGTCAATCCGAAAAAATCCGCGCGCAGCGCATCCTGAAAAGGAACGGGCGAAGCTCACCCGATCAAAGCGCCGGCAACGCCGGCTTCTATTGTTCTCTTGCGCGAAGGATCGAAACCGTCCGGCGGAGACGGCTTTGGCTCCGGGCGAAGTCTGAGAGCCTGGTCCGCGAACAGCGGACGCGCCGTTCTGCATCGTTGTGCGGTCTTATTCAAAGACGATCAGCAATCGCTTCACCAATCTCCCTGTCAGGCTGTCCACAACCGCATTGCCTGCCAGACCTCATGTGAATTTGCGTCAGTCTGTCCTTCGAGAGCGCAAGCGAAAAACTCCGTCTCCCCAACCTTCCTGCGTGCAGGCCGGGGATGCCCCTCGGCTTTTTCGAATGCGCGCCGCCCATCCGGCCGCTTCGGCATTCACAAGGCTGGCACTCAAGCCGGCTTGCGAACAACGGGAGGAACACATGAACCGCTTGCTGACCACCTTCGAACTGCAACGTCACACCGCCTCGGAACTGAGCGCTCTGTTCAGGCAGGCATCACAGGCCCTTGCCCAAACCTGCACTGGTACGCCGGAGCGTCGCATCGCTCTCGCAAGTCTTGAAAACATCTCGCGGGTGCTGGCGCTCTCGCTCGCGGAGGGGCCGGGATTTTAGCCCGGCCATTAGCGCATCAAGCCGCGACGATCTTGATGAGCGAACGGAGGTCGCCTTGATGCTTGCGATAGGCGACGATGGCGGCTTCGGCCTCTTTCCTTGTGGCGAAGCTAAGCGCTCTGGCGCGATCCGTATGCCACCAATAGTCGCGGTCGATCTTCGACAGGTAGTCAATGTGAGGCTGATAGTTCGACGCAACCAGCATATCGGTTTCGTAGGACTGCGCGTCGATCTCCTTGGTGAATTTCGGCTCGATCTTCAAAATGACAAACATGCAATGCGGCGCGCCGCCCTGTGTGGTGGACGCTGATCCTTCGCCATGACCATAAATCAACGCGGGCCTGGCAGCGACAATTTTTGAGAACATCGGGCTTATGACAATCGAACCGCGTCATGTGGATAGAATTTTTTCTTTGTTTCCGTGTTTCCGCATCGCGGCCGTACACTCGTTGCATGATAATTTCATTTCTCAATCAAAAGGGCGGCGTCGGCAAAACCACATTGGCGGTCAATACAGCGGCCCGCCTCGCCCGCTCCGGACACAAGGTGCTGCTGATCGATGCCGACCCGCAGCAGACCGCCGCGCAATGGGCATCGCTGCGCGAGAAGACGCCGTTCGTCGTCGCCTCTCTCCCTCGTCCGAAAATGGCGCGCGATGCGATGGCGATGGCAGCGGACTACACGCATACGATTATCGACGGCCCTGCGCGCGGCAAGGATATCGCCCATTCCGTGGTGATTGCGTCCGACCTCGTCGTGGTGCCGATCGAGCCGGGCGGTCCGTCGCTGTGGGCGGCGACCGAAACAATCGAGGCGGTCAATAATGGCCGCGCGCTCAAGGAAACACTGGAAGCCGTGTTTCTGGTTTCACGGAAACACGGAAACACGGTGATCGGCCGCGACGCCAAGGCATATGCGGCCGACGCGGGGATTCAGATCCTCCATGCGGAGATCCTGAACCGCGTTGCCTTCGCCGAGGCGCTGACGGCGGGCAAGACAATATTTGAATGGGCGGCAAGGAGCGAGGCTGCAAAGGACATAGATCGACTGGTGAAGGAGTTGTTGCGTTATGGCGAGCACGAAAACATTCGCGGACATGAAAAAGCCCGTGAGACGACCGACGGCTGAGGAAATCGTCGCCTTCGAGGAAACCGGCCGGGCCGTTGCACGCGACCGCAAGTTCGCCAAAAAAGCCGCACGGAAATCCGGGAAGGCTGAAAGCCGCATCCCTGTGAATACGCAAACCCATGAACACGGAAACACAGAAATCCGCGATAGCGTGGACACGGAAAATCGCATTGCCGCAAAGCCGGATTCCCACGAACACAGAAATACAGCTTACCGTGAAACCAGCAACACGGAAACTCAGATTGCTGCAAATGTGGAAACCCGTAATTCTGCCGATACGGAAACACGAGTATCCGTGCCGATCGTGCGGCTGACGATCGATCTGCCTGAGTCCACGCACACGCGCTTCAAGGCCGCCTGCGCTATGACAAAGCGCAAGATGGTGGATGAGGTCCGCGATTTCATCGAACGGCGCGCAGCCGAGCTGGAAGGCGAGGCCGGCCGCCGTCGGTGATTTGCAGCATGATTCGCGCTTCGGCGCGCGCAATGACATGCCATCGCATGCGCTGCTTCCCCGCGAGAGCCGCGAAATTCTTCAAGCTACAGAACTGACTTGCTATAGCGCCGCACATTGCGGACAATTCATGCTGGCTCGTTTCGAGCCGCGTATTGTTCTTTTTCAATCAATGAAGGAATTTATGACGTAACAAAAGAAAAACCCGCCGAAGCGGGTCGCATTGAATTCTAGGTATTTGCAATCTGACCATTCAAATATCTCAGAGCCGATAAAATAACGCAAGGGATTTTTGCGACGTATTCATGCGCCCTGATTTTCTGCGGGTTTTCTTCCATCGAAGGGGAGGAAACCAATGACTATGGCAAACGATCCGCAGGCCGCGTTCATCGCGGCGCATCGCGATCTGAAGAATCGGATGGCGGAGCAGAACTCGATCGGCAATCCGGTTGTCGATTCAGCGCGGCGTAAACGTTCGCTGCAAACCTGCCATCGCCATGCGATGACCGCGCGTCCGCGCAAACCCGCGCCGCGCGAGACCGGCGCTTATGTGCCGGAGCTGGCGGCGCGCATCGACAACGATCCGAACCTGACCGATGGCGCGCGGCGCTGTGCGCGCAAGCTCGCCGAGTTGACCTATCGCCAGAACAGGGAAAGCCGGGCGCTGCCGGTGACAGTCACATACCTTGCAAAGGCGCTCGGCCGTTGCAGGCGAACCGTGCAACGCTATCTCCGTCAGCTTGAAGGTGAGGGGTATGTCGCGGTCGATGTGGTGGCGTCGTCCCGCTCGCGCATGTGCGTCGGGCTTGTCGTGCGGCTGCTCGGTACCCTGTTTGCCGCGCATCATCGCCAGCGCTGGCCGCAAAGCCGCGCAAATCCAGGGGCGACACGAGAGTCACTGAATCAGAGTCACAAAGCTTATTTCCAAGGAGAAGGCCGTCGCATCAGCGTTGAACACTGGGCGCTGCGCTGCATGAACGGCGTGTTTCGCGCTCTTATGCAAACCAATCCGTTGGCCGGATTGCCGGAAGTCCGCTCCGCGTAAGAAAATTGCGTCGATTGTCGTTGTCGATTCCGGCCCGATTGCAGGGCGGTGGGTGCGGTCTTGCCTTCAGGGGGAGGGGTCGGCCTCTTTCGGTGCCAGAAGCCCTTCCTTGCGCGGCAGCGGCCAAAGGTGAGGCGGAAGGCTGTACGCCGCGAGCCTCCGGGCGGCGATCCGGTGATAGGTGCGATCAAGCTCGATGCCGAGATAGGCGCAACCGGCTTGCCGGGCCGCGACGAGGGTTGAACCGGAGCCGCAGAACGGGTCGAGCACCAGTCCGCCCGCCGGGCAGAACGCCGCGATCAGCGGCGCGAGCGCCGCTACCGGCTTTTGCGTCGGGTGCAGGCGATTGCCGCTATAGGGGAAATCGATCACGTCAGCCGGCGGATGCTCGGGCATAGCCGGTCGGCCCTTCGCCAGCACATAGGCGGATTCGTGCGTGTAGCTGACGAACCGGGATGCTGAAGCATAGCGCTTGCGAAAGACGATATGACCGACGATGCGAAATCCCGCTGCGCGCCAGGCGGCGATGAAACGGTCGGTCTGCGTCCAGCCGTAAAAGCTGACACAGAGACTGTCGCGTTTGAGAACGCGATACATTTCGTGCGCGGCCGGTTCCAGCCAGCCGCCGTTATCGTCGTTTGCGATGCTGCGGCCCGTGCGGTCCTTGTAGCGAACGAGATAAGGTGGGTCGGTCAGAATGAAATCGACGGACCTGGCCGGTATGCGCTGCATCGCTTCGATGCAATCGCCGCGCAAAATGGAATTGCGAAGCTGGTTTGTTGTGAATGTCATGGCGTCCTCCTGCCTGTTGCGGTTGATGCCGCGTCAGAAGGCGGGCCGGAGAAGCCGGAGGCGCACCGCATGGGGAACGGTCAACACGGGAGCGAAGCGAAGGGAGCGGGCCGGCCGTTGCGCGCCCGGCGCGGTCCGCCAGATGTCGGCAGCTAAAACAACCGCACCGCAGCGAGGCGATGCCGTTGAATAACTGACCAGCCTGTGGCCAATACTGAAGGCGCTGCCGGTGCGATTACGGCAGCATGGGAAGTGTCGATCGCAATTCCGGCCGGTCCGCGCCCCGCGAGCCGCTCGGCTGCGTGGTCCTGGACGATCTTGCCGGCCTGCCGGTCACCGAGGCCGAACTCGATGTTATCGAGGCGTTTCTCGCAAATGCCCTGCGCGACCTGTTCAACGAGGACTCGGAACCGCCGCAAACCCATGCTGAAATCGCCGCAATTCCACGAGGTCGGGGGGCAAGGCCATGAAAGCCGTCGCCGCAACTGCCAAAGAGCCAGCATCACGCGCGGCGCTTTATTTGCGTGTCTCGACCGGCCGTCAGGCCGAAAGCGACCTGTCGATTCCCGATCAGCGTCGGCAGGGGGCCGCGTTCTGCAAGGCGAGAGGTTGGGAGGTTGCCGCCGAGTTTGTCGATGCGGGACTGTCCGGCACCGACGACAAGCGCCCTGAATTGCAGCGGCTGCTCGACATGGCCACCTCGGACGGCGCGCCGTTCAACGTGATCGTCGTCCATTCCTTCAGCCGCTTTGCCCGCGATCACTTCGCGCTGGAATACCATGTGCGCCGGCTGCGCAAGGCCGGCGTTCGTCTGGTGTCGATGACGCAAGACCTCGGCGACGATCCGATGAGCGTCATGGTGCGGCAGGTGTTTGCGCTATTCGATGAATATCAGTCCAAGGAAAACGCGAAGCACGTCCTGCGCGCGATGCAGGAAAACGCGCGACAGGGATTCTGGAATGGCTCCGCCGCGCCGTTCGGTTACAAGGTGGTTGCCGCCGAACAGCGCGGCGCAAAAACCAAGAAAAAGCTTGCCGTCGATCCGGTCGAAGCCGAAACGGTCCGCCTGATCTTTCGCCTTGTGCGTGAAGGCGACGGCACAAACGGACCAATGGGCGTTAAGAGTGCCGCCGTCTGGCTCAACACTCATGGCCATCGCACCCGGCGCGGCGCGCGGTGGGGTATCGGCCCGCTGCACAAGCTTCTGACCAATCCGGTCTACAAGGGCGAAGCGCATTTCAACCGCACCGATTCGAAAACCCGCGCGGCCAAGCCTGCCGCCGAACACGTCGTCGTGCCGGTCGATCCGATCATCGATGCAGCGATCTTCGACGCCGTGCAGGCGCAGCTTAAGGCGCGGAACCCGAAGGTCGCGCCGCCGCGCGTCGTGACCGGACCGATCCTGCTGACCGGCCTTGCTGCTTGCGCGACCTGCGGCGGCGGCATGACGATCCGCACCGGGAAGTCAGGACGCTATCGCTACTATGTCTGCGCGGCGACGGCGCAGAAGGGCAAGGATGCCTGTCCCGGCCGCTCGCTGCCGATGGAACGACTCGATGAAGCTGTGACCGAGCGCATCGGCGAACAATTGCTGACGCCGGAGCGCGTCGGGGAATTGCTGCGCGGCCTGATGAACCGCCAGACGAAACGCGACGCCGATCTTGCAGGCCGGCTTACGGCCTTGCGCGCAAAGCTGACTGATGCCGAGGGACGCCTCAGCCGCCTCTATCAAGCCATTGAAAACGGCATCGCCGATGCGAACGATCCGACGCTGAAAGATCGCGTTGCGGCGATCAAAACCGAGCGCGACATAGCGCAGGCCGCCTTCGACCGGGCGGTTGCCGAAATGCGCCCGGAGGCAAGAATCACGGAAGATAAGATCGCCTCCTTCGTCGCCACAATGCGCGACAACGTTCTTTCCGGCGACACGGCCTTCCGCCGCGCCTGGCTGCGCTCGGTCATCGACAAGGTCGAGGTGGACGACACGGAAATCCGTATTCACGGTCGCCGGACCGTGCTGGAACGCCTGGTCATGGGAGGAGGGGCGGCTCCGGCCGGAGTGCCCAGTTTTGTTCGTGAGTGGCGCGCCCGAAAGGATTCGAACCTCTGACCCCCAGATTCGTAGGCGAAGGAACGAACAGAGAACTAATTCTTCTAAGGCATTGTTTTGCGGTCGTTTTTCACACAAACCATTGACCTGTCAAGCAGAGTTTGCCGCGTGTGTCGGAAATCAACCGCAGCCGGCCGCACTCGGCTCTGCGCGAATGGCGTTCGCCGTCCGACACAGTTCCGACATCAGCGTTTCCGCGCGCAGCATCTGTTGTGAACTGCCGTCCCGCTTCGACGCTTTCTTTTCGCCCGTTTGCGCCGCTTTGTGCCTCCCCCAGAAATGCGCGGAGAGAGCATCTTGCTGACCGTTGTCGCGCTCGGTTGAGTGTCGCAACAAAAGGCTTGGTAGATGAAGGCGCACCTTACAGAGCGGAATGCAAAGACGTTCAAGCCCGGACCCCGTAATACCATCGTCTACGATGACGGGGTGATCGGGTTCGGCCTCCGCATCACGCAAGCGGGCGCCCGTGCCTTCGTTCTCGATTATCTCTTCGAGGCGCGGAAGCGGCGCCTGACGATCGGCTCCTGGCCCGACTGGTCCGTCGCTGCGGCGCGCGAGCAGGCGAAGCGCTACAAACGCGAGATCGATCAAGGACGCGACCCGCTGGCCCAACGCGACGAGCGGCGGCTTGCACCCACAATCAAGGACCTGATCGAACGATACCTCGACGAACATGGCCCGCGCTTGGCAAAGAACTACGCGCGCGATCAGCGCAACATGCTCAACAACTATGTGCTTTCCAAGTGGCGTGATCGAAAGGTGATTGATATTCGCCCCGCCGATGTCGATGCGCTTCTGGCCGAGATCGCAAAAGGTCGGGCGCGCCCGTCAAAGGCCAAAACCAAGCAGAAGCGCCTGAAGCCTCTCGCGCCTTCGAAGCCAACGCCAATCCAGGCGAACCGAGTGGGTGGGATCATCCGCAAGATGTTCAATCTCGCCATCCGCTGGGAGATGCGGGCCGACAATCCGGCGTCCGGATTCATTCGCAATCCGGAGAGTCCGCGGGAGCGGTTCCTCGATCTCGAGGAGATCGGGCGACTTTCGCAGGCGCTCGCCGATCATCCGAACCGCCGCGGGGCCGACGTGATCCGGCTCCTGATGCTGACCGGCGCACGGCGAGGCGAAGTGCTCAATGCCCGTTGGGAGCAGTTCGACCTTAACCGGGCGGTGTGGACGAAACCGGCAGCAACCACCAAGCAGCGCAGGCTCCATAGAGCACCAATATCGCGTGCGGCCGTGGCGCTCTTGCGCACGGTCCGAGCGCGCGTGCCGGAGGATTGCCCTTGGGTCTTTCCGGGCGATGTCGACGGGCAACCGCTCATCGAGATAAAGCGGTTCTGGGAGGATGTGCGAGAATTGGCCGATTTGCCGGGCGTGCGCATCCACGATCTGCGGCACACCTTTGCCTCGCTCCTGGTTTCAGGCGGCATGAGCCTGCCGATGATCGGCAAGCTACTCGGACACACCCAGGTGCAGACCACTCAACGCTACGCGCATCTGTTTGATGATCCGCTCCGAGCTGGTCTGGACCAAGTTGGCGAGGAACTGCGCCCTAAACTCAAGCTCGTCGAGCCCTCTTCGCCATTATGAAGTGGCCCTTCGGTGTGTGAGGTCGTGAGTCTGGTAACGGTTCGACAAGTCCCATCCCTTGGGAATGCGCGTGCGGTCGCAAAGCATGCAACGGCAAGGCCGTCCGCTCAAAGTTCTTGTTTTGGAAAGGAAGTCACGCACGGCACCAGTCGCGCTGCCTGACGGATGAGGCAGCGCCACAACCCGCCTTGGATCAATTCCCGCCACCTCGGCGGCGTGGCGCACGATCCTGGGACCTTTTTGGCCGAGAGCCACGATCTCGGCATTCGGCGGTACGCTGGCGAGTTCATCGGCGAGGTAGGTTTCGATGTATTTTCGTAGTTCGGAGTGGCCAAGGGAATCGACCTGATTGTTGAACAAATCACGATTGATGAAGGTCGGATATCGGATGGTCGACGTGAAGTGCACCTTGAACGCCTCTTTCGTCCAAAGGTGATCGATGTTCTTAATGCCCGCCCGCTCTGCCAATCCGCTATGCTCCAGCAGAGACATCAGATTGGCCTCAATGACCTCACCGCGGAATGACGACTCCGTCTTTATTCTCTCCAGATCTGCTTGGGAATCTGCCCCCCTGGCAGCGGCCATCTGCGCAGCCCTATAGCTGCGGAGGGCCTGGTTCGGGCCGGGCGTGACTCCAACTATCACGAGCGTGGCAGAGGTATTCACATAGTCGAAAGGAGCCCAAAGAATTTCGATGTTGTGCGCGTCTTTTTCTCCGGGTGAGGGGTATAGCCGCAGCGCTTTTGGCGTTTCTACCTCGCTGATTAAATCCTGTTCGGTCAAATTCAACAGAATATCCATCATCGTTCTTGCCCACTCCATATTGCTCGCCGCGCGGAAAGACTCGGCTCATCGCCGCACATAAGAAGCGACGACGAGCCCCCACGTCCCAGGATTGAACGGAACGGCTAAGCAGCGACGGGGAGGATTACTCCACCCGCCTCCTCAATGGCCTCGCGAAGGATCGAATACAGCCGAGCAAGAAAATCTCGAGCGTCTTGGCTCATGGCAGCGCTTATGTGCGGAGCAGCGCTGCGGTGAATCTCATCGATAGTCCTAGCCTGTCAATCGGCGTTGAACTTTGACCCCGTATCGGCGTCCAATTTTGCCCCCTTCGCGCGACGTTGTTTGAGGGTAGCGCTCGACTCGTCGGAGCTGGCCGGGATTGCGGAGACGAGACGAGC
>Ga0182749_1000687_pt1 | contig 29417 bp, 22 predicted proteins | sample eDN3rd37CKraftMG_FD_128875 | JGI IMG/M metagenome (GOLD analysis project Ga0182749, IMG submission 128875) | Enriched Miracle-Growth compost microbial communities from Emeryville, California, USA - eDNA 3rd pass 37_C Kraft MG (version 2) (version 2) ...
AGCCCCGTTTCCAAGGTCGCTGAATGCTTTATTCCAGACCGTAGCTGCGACAGCTTCGGCAGGCTCAGAGAACAAGCGGAGAGACGCCTTGCTGCGACGCCGGGATCGGCCGTACCCGTTCAAGCCTCGTTGAAAAATCCTCGCCCTGTTCAATGAGCCAGGAAACGAAAGCCTTGAGACTGCTGGGCTGGCGCCCAGCCTCCGGATAAAGCGCATAGAGGTTCGGATAGGGCATTTCCAATCCCGGCAGCGGCTCGACGAGTGTGCCCGACTCTAGGAATGAGGCAACCAGTGAATAGGGTAGCATTGCCATCCCAAGCCCCTTTGTCACCGCCTCGATCAGAACGAAGACATGGTCGAACTTGATGCGCTTGACCGTCCTTCGAGGTTCCAGCCCCTCGACCTGCATCCACCGCTCCCAAACCCCCGCTTGGTTCTTGCCGTCGCTTACGAGGAGGGTTTCTCCCAGAACGTCCTTGGGCTCGCGAATGATGCGTCCATTCAGATATTCCGGAGCGCAGACCATGAGGCGGCGATCGCTGAAGATCGCCCGGCACTGGAAGCCATCCCATTCCATGGGCCTCCGGCGAATGATCACGTCATTGGACGACACAAGATGCTCGAGCGGATCGCGGGAGGCGGCGATGCTCACCTCGGTGCTTGGGTGACGACGTTGAAACTCGGTAAGGCGGGGTACCAGCCAGTGCATGGCAAAGCTCGGCGTGCCGCTGACCCGCACAAGCCTCGCAGCTGCCGGCTCGATCACCCGCGCCGTTGCCAAGGCGATCCGGTCCAGCCCTGCGCCCGCTTCGGTGGCGAAGTAACGGGCCAGCTCGGTCGGCACCAGGTGGCGGCCGCTCGGCTGAAACAGGCGGCATCCGAAATAACGCTCCAGGGCGCGCACCTGCCTGCTGATTGCGCCATGGGTAACACCAAGTTCTGCCGCCGCGTTATTGTAGCTTCCGAGGCGAACCACTGCCTCGAAGGCCTTCACGGCGTTGAGAGGCGCTAAGCGTCGCATGTACTCCTCCCGCCGGTCCACGACCAGCATCGTTCCCCGGCAGGCCCCTTATGATAAAATCTGCTATTGCCCGGACAACAAGTATTTTGACAGTAGCGTACTATCGTATACCGATCAAGCTTCCCTGGACGCGGGATTCGAGGCGTCCTGGTTTCCGGCATTTTGAGAAGGGGTTGCCATGGATGATGCGATGACGATCACAGCAGCCGATCCGTTGCTGGATCGGCTCTCGACCACGGCAGAGCTCATTTTCACATCGCATAATGGGAAGAAAACAGCGTGGCGACGGTGGGGCTCGGGACCGGCGCTGGTATTCTTGCATGGCGGATCCGGTTCGTGGCGGCACTGGGTCCGCAACATCGAGCATTTCAGCGGCGATCACACGGTTTTAGCGCCGGACTTGCCCGGGTTTGGGAACTCGGATGAACCGGACTATCCCGCCGATGGCGACGTCATGGGCGCCGCGCTCGCGCAAGGGCTCGATACCCTTTTGCCTCCAAAGGAGCATTACGATCTCGTCGCGTTTTCCTATGGTGGATCAATGGCGAGCCAGCTCCTGCTCCACCAGCCAAACCGGCAGCGCAGCATCACCCTGGCTGCCGCTGCAGGGCTTGCCGAAACGCGCCCTCCGCCCATGCTGTCCGTCAGAGGCAAGACGGCGGGCGAACTGGTCGCTGCCCACAGAACCAACCTCGCCAATATCATGATCGCCGATCCGGCCCGCATTGATGCGCTGGCGCTGCGGATCCAGCATGAAAACACGATGGAAGCTCGATTGAAGGTCCGAAACGTGAAGCGGGGTCCGGGATTGAAACACACCCTGGAGGGGTTCAAAGGGAAGGTGGCTGCGGTATGGGGGGAACGCGATACCTTCCTCTATCCCGGTGCCCTGGAGGAACGTATATCGACGCTCCTGCGGCTGCAGCCGCAGGCCCAAATAAGGCTCTTGCCTGACACCGGCCACTGGCTCGCTTTCGAAGCAGCCCCTACCTTCAACAGTTTCCTGCGCGGAGTTCTTGAACGCTAATCAAGGACTGCCTCCAGAGCGCCCTGCGCAGGCCGGATTCCCCTTACCCAAACGGCCAGGGAATATCGACGTATTCCTGCAGGAGCCCGCTCGGAAAATCGACCAGGAAAACGTATGAGATGGCGGATAGCACGGCGACTGTGCTTCCGGCCATCAGCGCGATGCCCCACCAGCTTGCCTTCGACTTGACCCTCATGAAGGTCAAGTAGAAGAGCACGATCGAGATCATGAAGCCGACAAGCCATGTGGCGACCATGAAGCCGATGATCCACCACACATAATGGAACGGGCCTGTCTCGTAACCTTCACCGGACTTTTGCCATTCGAGTTCCCCGTCATGGACGAAGGGACTCTTCACGTTGCCGCGCAGAAGGATCGTCATGCCGGTAAGGCACAGGATGAGCACGACTGCGGAGGTCGCGACCGGCAGGACTTTCGCCAGATAGGTCAGATCCCACACGTCGTAGATCGAGTAGGCGACGAAGGCCATCAGCAAAGCAAGAAAGGCGGTCTGCGGCCATAGCTGCGTAGCGCTGACTATGTGAGAGGCTCCTTCCGTGTCGACCTTGGCTTTGCTGCGCAAGCCGACAACCAGGGAGATGACGACAATCGCGGTCAGCACCCAAATGATCGGGCGGGAGAAAAAGCTTTCCAGGGTGTAGACCTGGAGGATGCGGTAGAGCAGGCTTTCGACGATGTTCTGAAGCACGAACCCGATTAGGAATGCCGGCCGCGAATAGCCGAAGCGCTTCAGGTAGATGGCCATAACGCCCAGCGCGAAGAGCGCGACCAGGTCACCCCAGTCGCGCGTCGAGTTATAGGCGCCGAACATGATGATCGTCAGCATGAAGGGCGCAAGATAGACGAAGGGGATGGCCGTGAGCTTCGCGATGCGCCCTGAAAGCAGAAAGCAGATACCGGCACCGAAGATGTTGGCGATCGCGACCGACCAAATGATTGTATAGGTGACACCAAGGTTTTGGCTCAGCATGCGCGGTCCTGGCGTGAAACCGATGAGCAGCATGCCGCCGAGGAAGATCGCCGCCGAGCCGCTGCCCGGAATGCCAAAGATCAGCGTCGGAATAAGTGACCCGCCCGTGTCCGCGTTGTTGGCGGCCTCCGGCCCGATCACGCCACGGACGTCCCCCTTACCGAATTGCGACTTGTCCTTGCTGCTCTGGACGGTGTGGCCATAGGCAAGCCACCCCGAGCCGCCGATCGGAAGCGCCCCGATCAAGCATCCGATTGCCGAACAGCGTATCGTCAACCAGAAATTCTGAAGAACGTCGCGGATGCCCTGCGCCCAACCAGACCCCATGACGGGCTCCTCGGAAATCGAGCTTCCGCGACGCAGAAGATTGATGATTTCAGGGAAGGCAAAAATTGCGAGCGCCACAACGCCCAGAGGGAGCCCGTCGGTAAGGTAGGTGGAGCCGCCGAACTGCATTCGGAACTCGCCAGACGCCGGTGCTCCGCCGATCATGCCGAAGGTCATGCCAAGGCCGCAGGCGATCAATCCCTTGAGGAGGCTGCTGCCCGACAGAATCGAGACGAGCGACAGCCCGAGCAGGGCCAACAAAAGCTGTTCGCCCATCCCAAAGGCAAGCACGACCGGCCTGGCGATAAGCAGGAACGCGGTGAGCACCAGCGCGCCGAAAACGCCGCCGACCATCGAAGCGAAGTAGGCGGCGCTCAGGGCTCTTGCCGCCTCTCCTTTTTTAGCCATTGGAAAGCCATCGACGATGGTGGCCTGCGAGGAAGCCGCTCCCGGGATACCCATCAGAATCGACGTCACGGTGTCCCCTGTGGAGACCACCGCCAGCAAACCGGTCATCATCGCCAAGGCGTGGAAGGGATCCATGCCGTAGACGAAGGGCACCAGCAGAGCCATTCCGGCGGTTGTACCCAAGGCCGGCAATATACCGATAACGGTGCCAACCAAAACGCCCAGGATCAGGAACAGGAGGGTATCGGTCGTCAACAGGTTGACGAAGGTCGATCCGATAACGGTGATGACATCCATTGCCGCTCCGCTTGTCTGGAAAAGCGCCTGCCGCGCATGCTACAAAACCTTGGTGCCGGACCGGCGGCAATCCGGCGCTAATGCTCGCAAGTTGGAAAAAAGCGCTTGCCGGGAGCTTTTCCCCGCAAGCGCCGAACCGTCATTTCACGTTCAAATGGCTGCGTCGTACTTGCTCTTCATCCAGTCGCGCAGCCATTGCGCCACTTCCGGCGTGAGCCGCTTGGAGGCTTCCTGCATGGCGGTGACCGCATCGTCTCCGAACTGCTGCGGTGTCTCCCCAAGGATGTTCTTGTAGGCTTCACTTGCGACGAGTTCGGGATTGGTGAGCGCACGCTTGGCGGCATCGCGATACGTCTTAACGATGTCGTCCGGCGTTCCCTTAGGAAGCATGATGGTTTTGGAATTCATGGAAACCACTTCGAAGAGAGCCAACCACGCCTCCCAGGCGGGACCGCTGGGATCTTTTCCATGCACCTGCCGGTAGACCTCGATGAAGCTGGGCACATCCGGTGCCGAAGGGTCGCGAACGATCGTTCCGTCGGGCTGGCGGTAACCGTAAGTGAAGAAGGGGAACACCTCGCCTTTCTTGGCGTGCTCACCGTTCAGGCGATAGTAGGAACCCATGCTGTCGCTGTTGAGCTGGAACTCTCCACGCTCGAAGGAGAGCTGGGCCTCTCCGCCTGGCACGTTGAAAGCGGGCTTCACATTCACGCCCAACATGTCGAGGGACAAGAGGACCACCGTGCTTGAGCCAAGCACGCTCGCCAGGCCGATGGAAAGCGGCTTGTCGGGTTGCGCAAGGATTTCCTTGATGCTTGTCGTTCCACCCACCTTGCTGCCCATGACGATGTAGCCATTGGGCGAGGTGACAACCGGGATCCACTGGTTCGGATCGTATTGCACGTTGCCGGGATCGCCGAACAGCGGCGACAGCTTGGTGGAAGGAGCGGAGCTGTATATGGTGAGGCCGTCCGGCTTGGCATTTGCCTCGAACCAGTTGGCGGAAATGAGCCCGCCGCCACCCGCCATGTTGCGAGCGAGGATCGTCGGCCTTCCGGGGAGCTCCTTTTCAAGAGCAGCAGCTACGAAGCGCGCATAGGTATCGGCACCGCCGCCCTCTGCCGAACTGATGATGATTTCGATACGCTTGCCGGAGAAATCAACGTCGGCAGCCTGCGTTATGGACGCTGCGCTGACATATAGGGCTGTAGCCATGAAAGCAGCCAGCCCTTTCATAATTCCTTGCATTTCCAACCTCCCTTTTTTGGTGCGGTATGCTGGCCTTCCTCCAGACCAGATCGAGATATTCCATGTGGCAAGCCGGGAACGAAGCGGCTTCAACCCCGACTGGGATGGACGCGGGTTCCACGCCTTGGCGCGAATGGTTCTCAGAGCACCACGCCGTAGCGTTCCTTCAGCCATTTGGTGATCCAGATCCGAAGCTCGGGCGTGAGATCGCCGATTGCCTTCGAGAAGCTTTCCCGCGCATTCTCGCCGAAAAATTGAGGACTGGCGCCTAGAAGGGTTCGCAGACCCGGATCCTGGGGATTCGTTAGCGCCTTCTCAATGGCGCCGCTGTAGGTTTGTACGACCTCGGGCGGCGTCCCCTCAGGAAGTACAATCCCCCGCGAGTTCGCGATAAGGGCGCCGAACAGCTTCGTCCAATATGCGAACTTCTCACCGGAAGGCGGGGCGCCATGTATAATTTCGTAGGCTTCCACGTAACTCGGAATGTTGGGGAGAGCCGCGTCACGCACCACGGTGCCGTCAGGTCCAGGCTGTCCGATGGTGAAGAGCGGGAACACCTCTCCCTTTTCCACCAACGGCGTGGTGACGCGTACGTGGCTGGCGATCGTCTCGGAATCCAGCAGGAATTCGCCCCGCTGGAACCCGAGCGTGGCGTCGCTGCCGTTGACGTTGAAAACGGGTTTGCTGTCGATCCCCATCGCATCGAGGCCGAGGGCGAACATCAGCCCCACGCCAAGAGTGCTGGAAAGGCCGAAGGTTACGTTTTCGGCCTTTGCGAGATCCTGCAGACTGGTAATGCCGCCGATCTTGCCGCCACTCAGGACGTAACCGCTCGGACCACCCATGATCGGGATCCAGCCCTTCGGATCGAATTGGATCTGCTGTTGGCCGGCTTGGAATGTCGACGACAGAAGGTGGCTCGACAATGACATGAACAAGGTCAGCCCGTCGGGCTTGGCCTCCTTCTGAAAATAATTCGCGCCGGTGACGCTACCGCCGCCCGGAACATTTCGTACGATGATTGTCGGTGACCCGGGCAACTCTTTCCCGAGCCGCTCGGCTACGCCGCGCGCAAAGGCATCGCCGCCTCCTCCAGCTTGCGAGGAGACGATGAGTTCGATGTGCTTTCCCGTGAAGTCGACGGATTGGGCCGCCGCGCTCATGCAAGCTCCGCAAAGAAATACCATGGTATACAGAATGCGGAAACCGAAATCTCGCCTGCTAATCAGCAACGGTTCCTCCTCCCGTAGCTCAACGGTGGGAACTCTAGTCGTCGCGATTCAGCGGTACAAACGCCTTTTTCTTCCTGACGTATGAGAAAAGGTCGCCTGCATGCTGCTTCGAATGAGGAAAGCTAGCAGGTGCATGACAGAAAGAAACTTGCCCCACGTGGACGCGGAACTAAGGTTGCGACCGCAAAGTGGAGATAGGTATACCATGGCGCTGCCGTGCGATCCGAGCGATATCCGGGAGCAGAATCCACCAGTGAAGGGCACCCGCCGACCGTTGAGGCGGTTTCGGGTTCTCGACCTGACCCATGCGCGTGCGGGCCCGGTTGCGGTGCGGCAGCTCTCAGATTGGGGCGCAGACGTGCTGCGCATAGAACGCGTGGAATCGACACAGGTGAGCGATGACCTGATTGGCCGGCGCGATAGCGGAGATTTCCAGAACCTCCATCGCAACAAACGCTCGCTCAGCCTTAATCTGAAGAGTCCCGAAGGACGGGAGATCTTCCTAAAGCTGGCCAGGGATGCCGATGTCGTTGTGGAGAACATGCGGGCGGACGTCAAATTCCGCCTGGGGATCGACTACGAGACCCTGAAGAAGCTCAATCCGAGCATCGTCTATGGGAGCATCTCCGGCTACGGGCAGGACGGCCCCTATGCCCAATGGGCCGGGGTGGACCAGATCGCTCAAGGCATCGGCGGCCTGATGTCCGTCACCGGCTTGCCCGGGCAAGGGCCCCTGCGCGTTGGGATTGCGATAGCTGATATCACCGCCGGCATTTTCCTGGCGCAGGGCATCCTCGTCGCGCTTTTGGATCGAGAGGTGAGCGGCGAGGGGACGTGGGTTAAAACATCTCTCTTGCAAGCGCAGATAGCCATGCTCGATGGTCAGGCCATGCGCTGGCTGGGCGATGGGCATCTGCCGGCGGCGGTGGGCAATGATCATCCGACGGGGGTTCCGATGGGAACTTTCGAGGCGGCCGGGGGGGAACACATGAACCTCGCGGCCTCCTCACAGCGCCTGTTCGTACGCTTTTGCAAAGCCGCGGATTTGGAGCATCTTTTGACCGATCCTCGCTTTGCTACGGGCGCGGATCGAAGACGCAACGCCGCGGAGCTCAAGGCGCTGGTGGCTGCGCGACTGCGCGAGCGCACCGCGCAGGAATGGAGCAAAATCCTGAACTCCGTCGGCGTTCCCTGCGGTCCGATATTGAATATCAAGCAGGTGTTCGAAGACGCCCAGGTGCGCCACCTCAAGGTCACTCGTTCCGTGCACCATCCTTCCAAAGGGGAACTTCCCCTGCTCGCAAGCCCGATAGACATCGCTGGCGCCTCAAAAGATATCGAAGCGCCGACACCCGAGATCGGGCAGCATACGGAAGAGGTGTTGGCTGGTCTGGGTTACACCGCGGCGCAGATCGCGGATTTTCGAACGCAAGGCGTAATCTAGCCCTCGGGCTCGTATCCGACACCGACCGTTCGGCTTTTCCCGCGTAGGCACGGATTACGCGCACGTCTGCCTCGCTCTCAGCGCGGCTTCAAAGATTCTTCGCCCGCTGGATCGCCTCCCATACCCGGAACGGCGTCGCCGGCATGTCGAGATGGCGCACTCCCACTTGCGCCAGGGCATTGCAGACCGCATTCATGGCAGCGGCGAGGCCGCCGACGGTTCCGGCCTCGCCCACGCCCTTGACGCCGAGCGGGTTGAGCTCGGTCGGCGTTTCCAGGTTTTCGCTTTTCATGTTCGGCAAGTCGGAAGCGCGTGGCAAAGCGTAGTCCATAAGGGAACCCGTGATGAGTTGCCCGTCCTCGCCGAAGCGGATCATCTCCAGCAGCGCCTGGCCTATCCCTTGCGCAACGCCCCCGTGGATCTGGCCCTCGACCAGCATGGGATTGAGCACGCGCCCGACATCCTCGACGCTCACATAATCCATTACTTCGACCTCGCCCGTGTCCGGATCGATCTCCACCTCGCAGAGGTGGCAGCCATTTGGAAAGGTCGGATGCGGCAGCGTGAACTCGCCGGATCCCGCCAGGCCGGCGCTGTCATTCTCCATGGAGTCTTCCGCGACGCGGGCGAGATCTCCCAGGCTTATGACCCGGTCCGAGCCAACGATTCGAAATGCGCCCTCCGCAAATTCGAGGTCGAGAGGAGAGGCTTCCAGTTGGTCGGAGGCGATCTGGCGTGCCTTCTCCAACATTTCATCGATGCCAAGCTGGATTGCCGGGCCGCAAAGCGTCAACGCCGCTGATCCGCCATTGCCCTTGCCGTTGGCCAGGAGATCGGTGTCGCCCTGAACATAGCGTATCCTTTCCAGCGGCAATCCGAGCCGCTCGGCCACGAGGGTGGAGAGAGCTGTTTCCAGGCCTTGGCCGACGGACATGGCCCCGGAAAAGAGGGTGACGGTCCCGTCCGGGTGAGCTCTGACCGTCGCGTAATCAGTAGCAGGCTTGGCATACGGGCCAGCAGCTACCTCGATGGGATTGGCTATGCCGATGCCGCGCAGCCTGCCGCGCTTGTATGCTGCCTCCCGCCGAGCGGTGAAGGATGCATAATTCGCCAGTTCCAGAGCTCGGTCCATGTTGCGCTCGAACTCACCACAATCGTAGCGGAACACGAAAGGGGTCTGGTAAGGCATCGCTTCGGGCGGGATCAAATTGCGGCGCCGAAGCTCCGCAGGGTCGATGCCCATCTCCTGCGCGGCCACGTCGATGATGCGTTCGATGACAAAGGTGGCATCCGGCCGCCCGGCGCCGCGATAGGGAGCGGTCGGCTGCGTGTTGGTGAAGTAGCCCAGCGCCTCTCCCACGATCAGTGGTGTCGTGTAGACGCCGGCAATGCCGCCGAAATTGGCGATGGGAGCGCCCGAGCGACCCGACAGGTAGGCACCGACATTGACTTCGTAGCGCACGCGCAGCGCGGTGAACCGCCCATCCTTGTCGAGCCCGAGCTCGCTCGTCACATGCACGTCGCGGGCCTGTTCGTCGGAAAGGAACGCCTCGTTGCGCCCGGCCGTCCAGCGGATAGCGCGTTTCAGGTGGCGCGCGGCCCAGAACACCAAGGTTTCCTCGCGCAGAAGGCCCGATTTCATCCCGAACGAGCCGCCAACATCGCCGGCGATGACCCGCAGCCCTGTGCGTTCAATGCCGAAGAGCGCGCGCAGCGTATTGCGCAGAATATGCGGGCTCTGATGGCTGACCCGCAAAACCGGCCTGCCGTCTTCGTCGATATAGGCGAGTGCCGACCGGGGCTCCATTGGCATTGCCGAGACACGACTGATGTGGGACTTCAAACGGGCCACGTGATGCGAAGAGGCGAGGGCAGCTTCGACACCTTCCACATCGCCGCGCCTCCAGTGGAACGCGACGTTGCCGGGCCTGTCCTCCCAAAGCTGGGGCGCGCCCTCCTCTGCAGCCGCAAAGGGGTCGAGGACTGCCGGAATCGTTTCGTATTCCACCGAGACAAGTTCTGCGGCATCATTTGCCAGTGCTTCCGTTTCGGCGACGACCATTGCCACCGGCTCGGCCAGGAAGCGCACACGGTCGCGCGCGAGCAATGGGCGAGGCGTTTCGGTGGAGAAGCCGCCGTCGACATGGGCGAGCTTTACCGGTACCGAGAAATCCCTGACGCCATCTGTCACGAGGTCTGCCGCCGTCAAAACGGCGATTACACCCGGCTGCTCCTGCGCCGCCGATGCGTCAATCGAAAGGATTCGGGCGGAAGCATGCGGCGCGCGCACAAAGGCAGCCCGCAGAGCGCCATCATGCCGAACATCGTCGGCATAGCTCCCTCGGCCGGAGACCAAGCGATCATCTTCGCGGCGGCGTTCGGATTTACCAAAAGCGATCTGGGTCACAAGCACCTCTTGGAAGATGTCTGAGATGAAACGCCGCATTCGGCGTGGCGCAAGAATTCCAAAGTTCTCAACCGCGGCGATGGCGTTGTGGCTGCTACGTTTTGCTGGTCGGTGGAAATTGGCACCGGGGAGAGGCTGCGTGCAATGCTGTCATTCTCTCCGAGGCTATATGCGCCGCAGGCGCGGCGCAACGCCTAAGCATGGGATTCTGGAACTCCAGCTAGCCCGTTAGACCACGCGGTCCCGCCTTAGCCGCTCGATTTCCGCATCGCTATGCCCAAGGCTCCTCAGCACCTCCTCGGTGTGCTCCCCAAGCTTTGGTGTCGGGGAGCGGATGCCCCGGTCGGTTCCGACGATTTCAAAGGGCTGGCCGACCACGTTGATGGTGCCAAGCTTCGGGTGCTTCACCGGACGCGCGATTCTGAGTGCCTTGACCTGCGGGTCGTCGAAGACCTCGCTGACGTTATAAACCGGTCCGCAGGGCACGCCGGCGGGCACCAGCAGCTCGATCCATTGCTGGGTGGTGCGCTGGGAGAGAATCTCGGCGACAAGCCGGCTGAGTTCTACCCGATGTTTGGCCCGCTCTACGCTGCTCGCATAGCGCGGGTCCTTCGGCAGATCCTCCCGCCCGATCGCTTTGCAAAAGCGGCCGAAGATCCGGTTTCCGGAAGCGGACAGATTCATGAAGCCGTCCTTGGTCGCATAAAGGCCTGTCGGCGTCACCGTCGGGTGAAAATTTCCTTCTTGAGCAGGAACCTGGCCGTTCATGAGCCAGCGCATCGCCTGAAAATCAAGGAGAGCGATTCCCGTTTCGAGAAGAGACGTTTGCACCCACCGGCCCTTCCCGGTGACCTCGCGTTCCAGAAGAGCGATCAGGATTGCCTGCGCTAAAAAAGCGCCCGCTACCAGATCTGTAACGGCAACGCCGATCCGACCAGGGCCGGAGCCAGGCTGCCCCGTCACCGACATCAATCCGGACATGCCCTGCGCGATCTGATCAAGCGCCGGCCGGTCGGCGTAGGGGCCGTATTGGCCGAATCCGGAGAGGCTGCCATAGACCACGCGCGGGTTGACCCTGCTCACGGTCTCATAGTCCACGCCCAGCCGATGTTTGACGGCGGGGCGCATATTCTCAACGACAACATCCGCATCCTTGACGAGGCGCATGAATATCTCGCGACCCTCCTCGCTCTTCAGATTGATGCACATCGACTTCTTGTTGCGATGAAGGTTCTGGTAGTCGGAGCCCTCGCGCTTGCCGACAACCTCATCCAGTTCTTCGCTGGCCGGAGGCTGCTCGACGCGCAGGACGTCCGCGCCCCAGTCGGCCAAGACGCGAACGCCGGCAGGGCCGGCCCTTGCGTGGGTAAGGTCAAGAACCCTGAAACGGGAAAGCGGCAGCACTTCCGATTGCCGCCCCGGTTCCATTCTCTCAGAAAACCCAGCAGCGGACATATATCCTCCTCTTGGATGGAAATCGCCGGCCCCTGGAACTTGGCGCCTAGGCTTTGCGCCAAATCTAGCAGTTAAAGTTCCGGGATCATCCGCGCTGCCGTCGGGTTTATGGGCGATAAGCTCACAGGTCGCCGCTATTCCCCATCCGTCACCGGCTCGCGCTGCCGCGCAAGCAGCGTGAGCAGAGCCGAGTTGAACTCGTCGGCCGCTTCATAGGCGACCCAATGGCCTGCGCCAGGCACGACATGCAGCCTCGCTTCGCCATCCACCTTCGTAAGAGCAGCACGGACAGCGTCGATCCCGGCTCGTGCTGTAACGTCGGCGCTGCCCCAAATGCCGGATAGAACAGGCCTTGCTTTCATCAGTGCATCGAGGGTGGTCGGCCGCCGCTCCGCGCGCCGGACCCGCGTGTTGCGGGTGCTCAATGTTTGAATGTCGATCGCAAGGTCATCAATCCGGGACGCGTCGCCGAAGAGCATTTGTGTAAGGTTGTGGCGATGCACAGCGCGGAACGCTTCGCGATCCTCAATTCCCTTCCAAGACTGAAGATATTGCGGCTTTCCAAAGGTGTGGTCCATGAGGCCAACGGTTCCGCAGAGGACGATATTGCGGACGCGGTCCCTTGGCAGGCGGGCGCACACATGACTGATGACAGCCCCGCCGAAGGAAAAGCCGACCAGGGAGAGGCGCTCGGAGGGAACGAGCCGGTCCAGCCCTGCCGCGATCAGGCGGGCAGAAACGGCAATGGGCAGCGGACGCTGGCCACCCCAGCTGCCTTCTACAAGATCGTCCCTTTCACCCGGCAGAAGTTCCACCACCTCACCCGAGGGAAGATCGGAGTCGCCATGGCCGGGAAGATCCGGCGCCCAAATGGTGTAGTGCCGAGACAAAAAGGGGATATTCTTGATCCAGTGCAGCCAGCTGCCCCCGCCGCCGTGAGCCAGCACCAATGCCGGGCCGGCTCCCCACCTACACCAGACGATCTCGCCGGCGCCGTAGCCAACACGGAATGTCTCCCCGGCCTGTTCCACCTCCCGAATGAGCTGCTGCGAGCCTGGGCTGTAGAAATCACCGCTCGTCACTCAACTTTCCTCCAATCTTACGGCAGGACAAGGCTTTGTTCCCGAAAGAGCCCCGACGGCGGCAACGCTGCCGCCTGATGCCGGGCGGCAGCAAGGTCTTGAATTGACTCGCGACCTTAGTCCTTGATTTCCAGCACAACCAGCCGGGCGCCGGCCTCGTTGTTGTTGGTCGTCAGGGCAATGTGCTTGCCGTCCGGCGCGACTGCAGCACCAAAGAATTGCGCGGAAATCTTGTCATGGGGCAATTCGATAATGCCGTCGTCGCTCACAGAGCTGTCCAGCTTGCCCGAAGCATCGAGTACAACCGCCGCCGGAACGCCGCCATAGTAACCGACATGCATGGTCCGGTCGCCGGGCAGGGCTATGGCCAGACGGCCGCGGTCCTCCGCTGTCGGCTTGCCCGCGCCTTCGCTCTGGATCGCCACGTTGCCGCCCTGTCCCCAATTCGTATCGAGCGCCTTGCCCGCAACGCGGAAGGAAACGATATCCGGGGCCTCGGTGTTCTTGAAGCCGAGCGTGGACGCAGTGCCTGGGCCGGTGGCGCCGCCGTAGCCGGTGGTGACGTAGCTGCCGTCAGAAAGCTTCGCCGCCGCATAGCATTCGGCAAAGCCGCCATCGCCGACAAAAGGATTGAACACCGCCACGCCCGGCGTGGGCTTCAGCCCAACAGCGTCGGCCGACGATTGTGGCGTGACGAAGCCGCCAAAATCCTGGTCCAGCGATCCATCGGCGCTGAGGCGGATAAGGATGACGTGGTTGCGCAGCCCATCACCCAGATTGGTGTAGCCGGCGCTCATGATCGAGCCATCCGGGTCCACCGTGATACGGCGTCCGCCTTCGTTGAAGGCCTGCGCCGAATGATAGGTGAACGGCTTGCCGCCATTGAAGTCCGGATCCGGGCTGCCGTCGGCGGCCAGCAGGCGCACGACGTAGCGGTCGGCGTCGATGCGGCCCGATCCTTCCGCCGCCGAGCCATGGCCCGCAACGATCAGCTTCTCCTCGCCGCTCGAATTGTCGACTTTCAGGTCCCAGGCGGTGTCCTGGGGAGGAGCTTCAACGCCAGGGAAGCTGTCGTTCTTGGCGTTCGGCCAGCCGAACACAACCTCCACCGCACCAGCGTCGCCACCCCAGCCGGCCTTCGGTGCTCCCGTTGAATCGAACCGCACGAGATAGACAGAAGAACCATCGCCATCTTCGGTGGCGTTCACGGCAGCGATGACATCGCCGTTTGCGAGCGGCGCAACCGCCAACGACTGCTCGACCCTGCCTGGACCGATATCGACTTCAGCGAAACCATCCTCGCTGAAACTCGTATCCGGCGTACCGTCGGCGTTGAACCGGCCGATGACGACGACCGTTTCTTTCTCGACGTCGCCGCGATGGCCGGAGACGTAGATCTTGCCGTCGGCCCCGTAGGCAAGACCGCGAAAGTCATTGGCCTTATCCGTGGTGAAGTCGACCACAGGGCTGATGTCCTGGGCCATCGCCGTGCTGGCCATCGCGACGGCGCTTAAGGCAACGAGATTGCGAAAAAGCATAGAGTCCCTCCTTTGCCCGGCGCGGATGCATTCAGCGACCGGGTTGCTGCTGAAGATGGAACGGGCAAGCCAGCCCGAACCGTGGAAGATCTGCTGCCGGGACTTACATCCCGGGGACGACGACAAGCACGCCGAGCCGGTTTCCGGCCTGACGGAGATCGCGGGCCAAATCGGTGAGCGCGCGCGCCGCGGCCTCGGCCGTTGCACGTTCCGGACTTCCCGAAGCCGGCGCGAGGAAACGCTCATAAGGAGCATCCATCGCGCCGAGCGCCGTTTCCGCCCGCTCGAACCCGGCCGCAATCTTCGTGGCGAGGGCTTCATCGGTGGCCTTCACCAAACGATCGATGCCTGTCTCGAAATAGACCCGTTTGGCGCCCTCGAAAGCGTAGCGGTTGTCGAGCTCTGACGTCTTGCTGAAGGGCGATGGCTGGAAGTTCTTGTTCGCCGGAAAGAGCCCGGCTCCGATGCGGCGAAGCGGCATCTCGTAACCCACCAGCACGGTCATGCCGTTGAAGGCACGGCCAAGTGCATTGCGCTGGTCCATCGATTCGACCGAGGCGCGGTAGTTATTGGCGCCCGAAGCCCAGGCGGCGGTGAGGAGGCTGAGATCATTGGCGAGCAATTGTGCCGCGGACGCGGCATATTCGCCGCGACGAGGCTGCGATGCGAACGTCTCAGCCGAGGCGCCGCCGTCGACGCCCCACAGCAGATACTCGATGACATGCAAGCCGGTGGTGACATTCACCGGCGCCTCAATGCGGTTGAGCTGCGCCAGAGAACGGAAGCCGAGGGACTGCGATGTATCGGACAAAAGGCCGTCGATGACTGCGGGGTCAACCGGCCAGGCATTGAGCCGCGGCAACGGACCGCCCGGCCCGTCAACGGGACCAGCATAGAAAAGGAAAGCTTCGGTTTTGAGATAGGCAGCGCGTGCATCGAGCCATGCGGCCCGAGCAGCTTCCAGCTTCTCCGCGGACGGAGTTTCGCGCAGTGCGGCCATCGCATCCTTCAGCGCAACAGCGGCAGACTGCGCCTCGACATAGGTCTTGGAGACCAGGTCCGCATAGGCCGAAACTTGCGACGAGGCGTCATAATTGAACGCATTGGGATCGTTGCTGGAGAGGCGAAACTCCGTGATGGTGCCGAGCACCTGACCGCCGCCTTCGCCGGGACCACCCTCTCCCGATGCCTCGGCCTGGGCCACGAGAATTCGAGGCGCGGCAGACGTCGACAACCCGTTGTGTCGCTTGTCGGCATCGACAGAAGGCGTCTCACGCGCCAGCGCCATATCCGCGACATTCGCGCTGCCGACGAGAAGGGTTGAGCCCAATCCGATCCAAATTCGAGTGCGTCGCTGCACGAAACCCCCAATGATCTATTGTCACACTTGCCCGTCCGGCGACGAACGTGTAGGAAAACTGACGAAATGAGTCAACTATTATCGATGGACCGAATGCAGCAGGGATTGCGCGCATGATTCTGTGCATCAGCGACGTTCTCGATCGCGCGGCGGTGGCCGAATTGCGGGCGACGGTGGCGAGCGGCGTTTTCGTCGATGGCGTGCTGAGCTCGGGCTGGGCATCGCGGCTGGTCAAGGACAACGAGCAACTCGGCGCCGGACCGGCGCTGGAGGCCGCTCAAAAAACAGTGATCGCGGCGCTCTCGGCCAATCCGGTGTTTTCAAGCGGGGTCCTGCCGCGCCGGTTTGCGCCGCCCTTGTTCTCCCGCTATGTGCCGGGCATGCAGTTCGGCACTCATATGGACAATGCGATCATCGGTCCGGATCACCTGCGCACCGACGTATCGGTAACCCTCTTCCTGTCCGAACCCGAAGAATACGACGGCGGAGAACTGGTGATGGAAACGACCGGCGGCGAAGCCGCCTACAAGCTGCCGGCTGGCTCGGTCGTTACTTACCCGACGACGGTTCTGCACCGGGTCGAGCCTGTCACACGGGGCACGCGCGAGGTGGCCGTGACCTGGGCGCAAAGCCTTGTCCGCCGTGCCGAGCACCGGGAAATCCTCTTCGATCTCGACCGGGTCGCGCGCTCTATCTTCGAGCGGGACGGCAAGTCGGAAGAGTTCGACCTCATCAATAAATCCGCCGCGAACTTGCAAAGAATGTGGGTGGACTCGTGAAGGACAAGAGTATGATTGCAGTACGTTCCCTGTTTCTCGGAGTTGCGATTGCAGCGGCTGTCGTCCCAGCCGCGGCACAGGATAACACCCTCACCGTATACACGGCGCAGCACGCCGCGCTGACGCAGGAGTGGGCGGACGCCTTCACCGAGGAGACGGGAATCAAGGTGGAGATCCGCAAGGGCACGGACATCCTGATGGCCAATCAGATTGTCCAGGAGGGTGAGAACTCGCCGGCGGATGTTTTCCTGACCGAAAATTCGCCCGCCATGGTGACGGTCGAGCAGGGCGGCATGTTCCTGCCGGTGAAGCCTGAGACGCTTGCCGCCATTCCCGAGCAGTTCCGTCCCCAGAGCGGCATGTGGACCGGCATTGCCGCCCGCACCACGATTTTCGTCTACAACACGGATATGCTGAAAGAGGCGGACCTGCCGAAATCAATGCTTGATCTCGCCGATCCAGCATGGAAAGGCCGTTGGGGCGCGGCTCCCGCCGGCGCCGATTTCCAGGCCATCGTCTCTGCTCTTCTCCAACTGCGCGGAAGCGAGCAGACGGCCGAGTGGCTCGCCGGGCTGAAGCAGAACGCGATTGCCTATCGCGGCAATTTCGAAGCCATGCGCGGCGCCAATGTCGGCGAGGTCGAGGGCGCGCTGATCTACAACTACTACTATTTCGGCGACCAAGGCGGTACGGGCGAGAGTTCGGACAAGCTGAAAGTGCATTATTTCCGCAACGGCGATCCCGGAGCCTTCGTCTCGATTTCCGGTGGCGGCGTCCTGAAATCCTCCGATAACCCCGACGCGGCGCAGGCCTTCCTCGCTTTCATCGTCGGGCCAAAGGGACAGGCGATCTTGCGCGACGGGACGAGCTACGAATATGCCATCGGCAGCGGAATTTCACAGAACCCTGCCATGCCGGCCCTCGACACGTTGGAATACCCCAAAGTGGATCCGTCCCTGCTCAATGCTCAGGAAGTCGTTCGCCTGATGACCGCCGCCGGCATCATGTAGTCTCAGCACTATTTCCAGAGCCAGCCAGTGAGTATCGCGTCAGCAACTCAAGCCAGCGAAGTCTCGCAGCCCCGGCTGCAACGGCATCGCCGCGGCCCGCATCCCGGCACCATGGCGGCGGCGCTGCTGGTCGCCTGCTTCGCGCTCGTTCCCGTCGGCTTTGTCGTATGGGTGTTGGTGCAGGCGGGCTGGGAAACCGCGGTTTCGCTGATCTTCAGGCCACGCGTCGGAGAGTTGCTCGTCTCCACGCTTCTCCTGCAGGTTTTGGCCGTGCCGCTCTGTATCGCCCTCGCTTTGACACTGGCCTGGCTGACGGAGCGAACAGATCTGCCGCTCCGGGATTTCTGGCGCTGGATGGCGGTAGCGCCGTTGGCCGTGCCTGCCTTCGTGCAAGCCTATGCCTGGGACAGCACATTTCCGGTGCTGCGTGGCCTCTGGCCGGCCGTATTGGTCTCAGTCCTGGCCTACTTTCCCTTGGTCTTTCTGCCGATAGTCGCCCAATTGCGCCGTCTCGATCCGGCCATGGAAGAGATAGCGGCAACGCTTGGCGATTCGCCTGCGCGCGTCTTCCTCAGGGTCGTGGTCCCGCAACTTCGCCTGGCCATCTGTGGCGGCGGATTGCTCATAGCGCTGCACCTTCTTGCGGAATACGGACTTTATGTCCTGATCCGCTACGACACGCTGACCGTCGCAATCGTCAACCAGTTCCAGGCCGTCTATGACGGCCCGGCCGCCAACCTGATGGGGATCGTGCTGTTTGCCCTCGCGCTGCCGCTGTTGTCGCTCGACGCCTGGTTGAGGGGCAATCGCCGCTACGCGCGGGTCGGCGGCGGCGCTGCCCGCTTGGCTCCAACGGCCCGGCTCGGCAATGCCTGGCCGCTGTGGATGCTTCTGCCTGCCGTCACCAGCGCGCTGGCCGTCGGCCTGCCGGTCATCACGCTCATCCGATGGCTATGGATCGGAGGGGAAGGAGCGTGGGCATTTGCCGCTCTCGGCGCGGCAGTCTGGCAAACGGCTTTCTACGCATTGCTGGGCGCGATCGTCGTCACCCTTGTGGCGCTGCCGGTCGCCTGGCTGTCGGCGAGAGCACCGGGGCCATTGCAGCGCCGGATCGAGAACATCCATTACTATATCGGTGCATTGCCCGGGGTCATCATAGCGCTCGCGCTGGTGGCGATTACGGTGCGCGTGGCGCTGCCGCTCTATCAGACTGTAGCGACGGTGATCATCGCCTATATCCTGCTGTTTCTTCCCCGGGCAATCGTCTCGGTGCGTGCAAGCATCGCCCAGGTGCCGGTCGAACTTCAACAGGCGGCGAGCGCCCTCGGCGATCCGCCATGGCGAGCCGTGCTCTTCACCACGCTTCGCCTCGCCGCGCCGGGCATCGCCGCCGGCATGGCGCTGGTGGCGATGGGCATCACGACGGAACTGACCGCAACCCTCATGCTGAGTCCGATCGGCACCGATACGCTGGCCACACAATTCTGGGCTCGCACCGGCGAATTCGACCATATCGGCGCCGCACCGTTCGCATTGTCCATGATCCTGATATCCGTGCCGCTTTGCGTGATCCTGCACCGGCAGGCGATGGGGGCGGCCGGGCGATGAACGTGTTGAGCATCCGCGGATTGGACAAGCGTTTCGGCGCAACGCAGGCCCTGGCCGGCATCAATCTCGACGTGGGCAAAGGCTCGCGCACTGCCATTGTCGGCCCCTCGGGCTCCGGCAAAACCACGCTCCTGCGTCTGGTGGCCGGCTTCGATGCGCCCGATGCGGGCGAGATACACCTCGACGGCCAGCTTATCGCGGATGCTGCGGGCGGTGTTCCGGCGCATCGGCGAAACGTCGGGCTGGTCATGCAGGAAGGCGCCCTTTTCCCGCATCTCAGCGTGCTGGACAACATCCGCTTCGGCATCCGCGATCGCAGCGATGGCGAAGCCCGGGCGCTGGCGCTGATGGATCTGGTCGAGCTCAGCCGCTCCATGGCCGACCGGCAACCGCATCAGCTGTCGGGAGGCCAACAGCAGCGTGTGGCGCTCGCCAGGGCATTGGCGCGTCAGCCGCGCCTCATGCTGCTCGACGAGCCGTTCTCGGCGCTCGACACAGGTCTGCGCGGCCAGCTTCGCGAAGCCACTGCGCAAATCCTCGCAAATGCAGGTGTAGCAACATTGCTCGTCACGCATGATCAGGAAGAAGCGATGAGCTTCGCTGACCAGCTGGTCGTGCTGCGGGAAGGCAGGCTCATACAAGCCGGTCCTCCCCAAGAGCTCTACGGCGCGCCTGCCGACCCGATCACGGCTGAGTTTCTGGGCCCGGCGATCATTCTCGAAGCCGAAATCCAAAGCGGCGTTGCGCGCTGTCCGTTGGGCGATGTGCCGGTGATCGAAGCGCGCGCGACGCCGCCGGGCACCGGGCGCATCCTCATCAGGCCCGAGCAGATTCGAATCGCCTCACCGGGAGCCGGGGACACTGCCGCCACATGGCAGGTTGTAGCAGTCGAGCATGCCGGACCTTACGCGCAGGTCACGGTCAAGCAGCTGTCGAGCAACGCGCCAAGCTCCAACCTTGTCTTCAAGACTCCGAGTGTTGATTTGTCGCCGGTAGGATCGAAGGTCGCGCTGACGGTCTCGGGACCAGCTTACCGCTTCTCAACGTCGGCATGATTTGACCCCGCTGGGGCACTGCAGCGCCGAACCGACCCGGTTGTGGCCTTCCCAGGCAATGCTCAGGGCATCCAAGGTGGAAATTTCCGGCGCCGACCGTCGCAAAATGGAACAACTTCGCTCAACCCTCAATTATGCCGAAGTTGGCGTCATACTTTTCTGGTCGCCATCAACCGGAGTATCCGTGGAAAATGAATAGGACCAGCCGCACCCTCCTCTTCACGCTTTCTATGCCGCTCGTGCTGGCGCCTCAGGCGCCGATCCACGCAGCCCAGGCCGGGGAGTCCGCGGCGATCATCATAGCGCAGGATGGCGACGGACAGGACCGGGAGCAGAGACGACGCGAGCTACAGCAGCGACTTCGCGAAGGCCGGCGTGAACAGGAACAGCCACGAGAGCGGCAGCGCGGCGAGGAACGGGAACAGCGCGGCCGGGAAGACGGGCAACGCGCGCGGGAGCAGCGCCGTGAACAGCCGCAACGGGCCCAGGAAGAGCGGCGCGAGCAGGAACCACGCAGCGAGCGGCGCCAGCGCGCCGCCGAGCCGGAGCGGCGGGGCAGGGACCAGGAGCAGCGTGCGCGGGAGCAGCGCCGTGAGCAGCCACAACGGGCTCAGGAAGAGCGGCGCGATCAGGAACCACGCAGCGAGCGGCGTCAGCGCGCTGTCGAGCAGGAACGGCGGGGTAGGGACCAGGAGCCGCGTGCGCGGGAGCAGCCGCAACGGGCTCAGGAAGAGCGGCGCGAGCAACTGCAACGCGCTCTGGAGGGGAAACAGGAACAGCGCAATGAGCGGCGCCAGCGCGCTGCCGAACAGGAACGGCGGGGTAGGGACCAGGAGCCGCGTGCGCGGGAGCAGCGACGTGAGCAGCCGCAACGGGCCCAGGAAGAGCGGCGCGAGCAGCTGCAACGCGCTCTGGAGGGGGAGCAGGAACAGCGCAATGAGCGGCGCCAGCGTGCTGTCGAGCAGGAACGGCGGGGTGGGGACCAGGAGCAGCGTGCGCGGGAGCAGCGCCGTGAGCAGCCGCAACGGGCTCAGGAAGATCGCCGGGAAGACCTGCGACGCGCTTTGGAGGGAGCACTGAGAGGGCAGGAACAAGGCGGTGAGCGGCGCCAGCGCGCCGAACAGGAAGAACAACGCGAGCAGAACCGGCGGCAAGGAGCGGAGCGCGATAGCGGTGAGCGCCTGCGGGACGAGCTCCGGGCGGCTCGCGAGGTCGAGGATCGAATCCTGGAGCGTCGAGAACGTTGGCTCGACGAAGCCTCGCGCGCGCCTCGTGGCGATGTCATCCGGCGCGAAGACGACCGGATCATCATCCGCGAGAACGATCGGTTCGTGGTCCGCCACGACGACAGCGACCGGTTCCGCTGGCGCGCCCGCGACTACGATGTCCGTCGTCGCGACAACGGGTGGACGGAAACGGTGGTCGTCCGCGAAGGCGACATGCGCGTGGTAACCGTCACCGATGAGTACGGCCGCATTGTCAGGCGCTACCGTGAATACCCGGACCAGCGGCGAGTGGTCCTCTTCGATAACCGTCCGAGCTGGTGGCGGGACGAGCCTGGGTACTACCTGGTCGATGTGGCGCCCCCGGTGGTGTCGATCCCCTATGAGCAGTATGTGGTCGAACCCTCGGCAGCGCCGATGGCCCAAGTCTACGAGGCGCTCACCGCGCCGCCGATCCAGGAACTCGAGCAGCGTTACACGCTCGACCAGGTGCTCGCAAACGAGAACCTGCGCGCTTACATGCCGCGCGTCGATCTCGATGCGATCACCTTCGAGTTCGGCTCCTCGGAAATCGCCGATGACCAGATCGATCAGCTCGAAAAGATCGGCACCGCCTTGGAAGAGGCCGTGGCGAAAGATCCAAACGAAGTGTTCCTGATCGAAGGCCATACCGATGCGGTCGGCTCCGATCTCGACAATCTCGCGCTTTCGGATCGCCGTGCGGAAGCGGTCGCCCTGATCCTGGCTGACTACTTCGAAATCCCGCCGGAGAATCTGGTTACCCAAGGCTATGGCGAGCAGTATCTCAAGGTGAACACGCAGGCGCCCGAACGGGAAAACCGCCGTGTCGCCTTGCGGCGCATAACGCCGCTCCTCGTCTCAGCGGAATGAGCCCGGAATAGCGGATCCGCCGGCATCCACACGATCAGGTTGGTAGGCGTCGAGTGCGGCGGAGGATCGTGTGATTGGCTCATGATCAAGGCGCGCCAACCACCGCACGAACATGCCTGCGCCGTCGGCATGGGGGGCGAGCGGATCATAGACAGCCGTATAAACGGGTCCGGGAATTCGAAGCTGTGGCATAGGCTCCTTGAGCTCGGACTTGCTGAAGAGATCGCTGACGGTCCGCAACGGGCACACCAGGGCGCCAGCTCCCGCCAACGCTGCCTCCAGTGCCAGATAAAAGTGCGGTAGTGTCGTCGCCTCGGCGGCGGCACTTTGCGGAAGCCCGGCCGCTTCGAGCCATGCCTCCAGTTCGCCCGGGCGGGTTGCCGCCCGCAGCAAGTGGCAGTTGGCAAGATCGCTGGGCTTTCGGATTATGGCGCTTTCGGGCGCGCCCGGAGCGATCGCCAGCGTCAGCCGATCGCGAAGGATCGGCGTTGCCACCAGATGCTCAGGCAGCTCGTTTTCGGTGCGGATCGCCACGTCGAACGGAATCTCCAGCCAGTTTTCCAGGCTGTGGGTCTGGCGCAACTCGATCCTGATCTTCTGGCGATCGGCCGCGAAGCTCCATAGGCGAGGGATCAGCCAGCGCATCGCGAAAGTGGATGGGGCGAGGACCTGCAGGACGATACCGTCATGCCGTTCCTGGACCTTTCCGACGGCATCCTCTATCAGCTTCCAGGCCTCTTCCGCAGCTTCGGCCAGCAGGAATGCGTGCCCGGTGGGCTCCATCTGCCTGCGGTTGTTCGAGAACAGGGGCCGTCCGATCCAATCTTCAAGAATCGCCAGCTGCTTGCTGATCGCACCATGTGTGACGTGAAGCTCTTCAGCGGCTTTTGTAACACTTTTGTGTCGAACGACGCTTTCGAACGCCACGAGAGCCTTTAGAGGTGGGAGTTTTCTCGCCATTGTTACTTGTTCTCACAGCAAGTTTCCTTAATTTCCATTTACAGTATCAGCTAAATATATAAAATTGTTATCGAAAATACTTAATCGCGAGGCAATCGCGAAGAATATTCCTTTAGGGTGACATCCGTATGAACATTTCGCCTTTGGCGGCCGACCGGACTGCGTCGTGGCCGCTGATGATCAATCGTCGCGCCTATGCGGCACCCGATCGACCGGTCGTGGTCATCTGCTTGGATGGGTGCGATCCGGCCTATCTTCGCGCCGCAGAAGAGCGAGGAGCCATTCCTGTCCTATCCGGCCTCATGCACGGCGGCTTTTACCGCTTGGCCCATGCTGCCATCCCCACCTTCACCAACCCGAACAATATCGCCATCGTCTGCGGCGCGCCCCCGGCGGTCACCGGCGTTGCCGGAAACTACTATCTCGACCGAAAGACCCAGCGCGAAGTGATGGTGCTCGATGGACACCTGATGCAGGCGGACACGATTCTGGCGCGATTTGCGCAGGCGGGCGTCAAGGTCGCGGTGGTGACCGCCAAGGACAAGCTGCTAAAGGCGCTTGCTCATGGTTTGGATGGGATCGCCCTCTCGGCCGAAGCCCCGGAGCATGCTCAGGCCGTGATCGGCGAAATCGGGCAGGGGAACTCGGGCGTTCCCGAAAAATACTCGTCGGAGCTTTCCATTTTCGTTCTCGATGCGGGCGTGGCGCTGCTCGAAAGCCGAGCCGCTGATGTCATCTACCTGTCTTTGTCCGACTATATCCAACACAAGCACGCGCCGGACGAACCCGAGGCGATCGCCTTCATGCAGGCGGTCGATCAGCGGATCGGGGCATTGGCGGCGCAAGGGGCAATCATCGGGATCACGGCGGACCACGGCATGAGCGACATGGCCGGACCGGACGGCACGGCGCGAGTCGTTTACGTCCAGGATGAGATCGAGCGCCGCTTCGGCGAGGGAGCGGCGCGCGTCATCTGCCCGATCACGGACCCCTTCACGCGCCACCATGCCTCTCTGGGCGGCTTTGTCCGAGTCTATCTGAGGAATCCGGGTCTCGCGCTCGACGACATCCGCCGGCACGTCGCCGCTCTCGAAGGCGTAGGGCTTGTCCTGACAGGACCTGAGGCCTGCGTCAGATACGAGCTGCCGGCTCTCGGCGAGGGTGACCTGGTCGTCATTGCGGCTCCAGGCTTTGCGCTGGGAGCCCGCGCGGACGAGCATGACCTTTCGCAGCTGGCGGGCGCCCGGTTGCGCTCCCATGGAGGCACGGCCGAGCAGCTGGTTCCGTTCATCCTCTCCCATCCCGTGAAGCCGGCCTACGCGGAGCGCGCGCAGGATGGGTTGCGCAACTTCGATATCTTTGACTTTGCCCTCAACGGAGTGATCCTATGAACGAGTTCCCCGGCAGCGGGCACGATCCATCGAGCATGGGCCGTGTGGTTCTTGTCATCTGCGACGGCCATCGTGCCGATTTCGTCCGGCGGGATACCTGCCCGAGGATTGCGGATTTCGCTACGCGGTCACGCAGTTTCGCCAATCATCGTGCGATCTTTCCCTCCGCCACACGCGCGAGTTCCGCCTCCATTGCCACCGGCTGCTGGCCGGCGACCCACGGCCTGCATGGCAACATGATGGGCCTGCCCGATGGCGATGGCTTCCGGGCGCATGACGTGGGCGACCCCGCATTCGTATCGAAGCTGCGGAACGCATTCGGACGCACATTGCGCGTGCCCACGCTGGCCGAACGGCTTGCTCCGTATGGCGGTGCCGTCGTCGCTTCGAACGTCTCGCCGGGCGCGGCCTATTTTCAGGATCCCGATCATTTCGGCCATGTGGTGCACCGCGCCGGATCCTACGGGCCGGGCGGCGAGGTCCTGGGCCCGGATCAGGCGCCTGTCGTCAGCGCCGATTACAGGGGCGACGAAGCGCTCGCGTCCTGGTTCTGCGAAACGGTTCTTCTGGAAAGAAAGCCGCGCCTTGCCGTCCTGTGGCTGAGCAATCCCGATTCCGCCATGCATGCGGACAAGCTCGGCTCACAGACGCATCTCGACGGAATTGCCTGCGCGGATCGTTGTTTCGGCATGGTCGAGGACGCTGTCTCCAAGCTTCGTGCACAGGGCGAGGAGGTTCTGTTTCTCGCTGGCTCCGATCACGGCCAGGAAACGGTAGAGGACCATGTTCCCGTCGAACTGCGGCTCGTGGAAGCCGGGCTCAAGGATTCCAGGGACAGCAATGATGTTGCTGTCGCTCCGCAGGGAAGCGGCGGGCTCATCTACGTGGCGGACCGCGCAAAATCCCGTATGGCGGCAATCATGTCCTTCCTGCGCGCGCAGCCTTGGATCGGCCAGGTTTTTGCGGGCGATGAGATGCGCCACCTCGGGCAAGCCCCGGGAAATGGTCTCGCCATCGCCTTTTCCATGGCATGCAGCGAGGACGTCAACGAATACGGCGTGCCCGGCAAGGTCACCTTGTGCATCAGCGACGAGAAGCCGGGCAAGCCTGCTGGCTTCGGCAGCCATGGTGGCCTGGGTGCTTACGAACGGCACCCCTTTCTGATGATCAATGGCGGGGGCTTCGCACCTGGGACGGTCGAGCACGGTGTAACCCGGCTGATCGACATCGCCCCCACGATCCTCCGCTTTCTGAACCTGCCGCGGTCCGGAATGGACGGGCTGGCGCTTCCTCAAGATTAACAACAGGAGACTGGCGTGAGACGGACTCTTCTTTCCCTGGCGGCAGCGTTCGCCATTTCGATCTTCACCCCTGCCTTTGCTCAGGAACCGGAATATGGCGGCACGTTGAAGCTGCAATGGGGAACCCTGGATACGGCCGATTTCCACCGGCATACGGGCACGATCTCCCTTCCGCATGTCTTCGCCGAGACGCTGACAAGCATCTCGAAGGACGGAAGCCCGAAAGGGCTGCTCGCCGAAAGCTGGACGATTTCGGACGACGGGCTCACCTACACCTTCAACATTCGGCAAGGCGTGAAATTCCACAACGGCCGCGTGATGACAGCCGAAGACGTGAAGAAAAACTTCGAGCGTATCCAGCGCGAAGTGAAAGGCGGCTGGCTGACAAGCGCCATGGAGCAGGTCGAGAGTTTTTCGGCGCCGGACGAAAAGACTTTCGTCGTGAAGCTCAAGGCGCCCTTCGCACCCTTCCTCAACCTGATCGCTGAAGGGTGGATCCTTGCTCCGGAATCGCCGGGCTGGGACTCCAACATCACGCAGCCGATCGGCACCGGCCCCTTCACCTTTGACAGCTGGACGCCGCAGCTTGCCATCAAGGGGAAGAAGTTCGCCGATTACTGGATGGAAGGGAAGCCGTACGTCGATGCCATCGAATTCGACGTGCGCGAGATCGCCGATACCTCGCTCGCCCTTCGCGCCGGCGACTACCATGCTGCGGATATCCCGCTCTCCAAGATCGAGTCGCTCAAAGCCGACGGCATCGCCATCGATTTCAGCGGCGATACGAGCTGGAACTTCCTTTCCTTCAACAACCGCAAGCCGCGCCCGCCTTTCGACAATGTGCGGGTGCGTGAGGCAATTGCCTATGCGATCGACAAGGCGGCGATCATGAAGATTGCTGCGGGCGAGTACGGCGTAACGGGCAACCAGATGGTGACCGAAGGCAATTTCTTCTTCGATCCCGAGATGGCGGCCCACGACAAGCACGCCAAGCCGGATTTCGAGCGCGCCAAGGCGATTCTCGCGGAAGAAGGTGTCAATCCCGGCGACACCACTGTCTACATGATCTCCGAGCTCAACAACCGCACGGCGGCTCCCATCGCACAGATCCTGCGGCAGCTCGGCTTCAAGGTGGACAACAAGCCCTTCGACGATCTCGGCTTCCAGCGGGCATTGTCGGAATATGATTGGGATGTGTTCCCCGGCGGTTCGGGACCCCGCAACGACATCTTCCTGCGCTATGTGCGGATGATGAGCGACGGGCCGAACCCGGGCCTGTGGGGCGGGATCCAGGATCCCGAGTTCGACAAGCTGGTCAAGGCGGCCATTTCCACCGTCGACCAGAACGAAAGCCGCGCACTCTATCTCAAGGCCTGGCAGCGCGTCCTCGACAATTACTACACCGTTGTGCTCGGACACGCTCCCGGTGCCTACGGCATCCGTCCCGAGGTGCATGATCTCACCATCGGCTTCAACACCTCCGCCCACCGCGTCGATGGCGGCGTAGCCTTCACCTGGATCGACCAATAATCTTGCGAGGAGGCCTCTTGATGCCGGCTGTTTCAACATCCCGCGCAGGCGGCCTCTCGCTGCCCCGCTGGTCGCGATTGACCTATATCGCGGTCTTCATCGTGGCGATCGCACTCTTCGTCAGCGTGGCGGGCCCCCTGCTCGTCACGCATGATCCCTACATGTTCGGCGCAAGCATGAACGAGCCGCCCAATGCGGAGCATATCCTCGGCACCGACGATCAGGGCCAGGATGTCTACTCCCGCCTGGTCACCGGGACAGGCTTGAGCCTGCTTTATGGGGCCAGCGCCGCCTTGGTGGCGCTCTTCCTCGGCGGCCTGGTCGCTCTCCTTGCCATGGCGCTCGGCAAGGTTGCCGAAGGCATCCTGTTCGGTCTGGTGGATCTGATCAGGGCAATGCCCGGCATCCTCTTCGCACTCGCCTTCATCGTCGCTTTCGAGCCGGGCGTTGAATCCGTGATACTGGCGCTCGGCATCTCGTTTGCCCCGAATTTCGCGCTGATCACGCGAGCCACCTATTTGCAGCAGATGGCCCGGCCATACACATCCGCGGCGAAGGTTCTGGGGGCGAGCCGCATCCGCACGGCCTTCGTTCATATTCTGCCCAATGTCGCCGGCGCGCTGATCACCCAGTTCGCAATTGTCTTGCCGCGCTGCATCGTGTCGGAGTCGGTGCTGAGCTTCCTCGGCCTTGGCGTATCGCCGGAGACGCCCACCTGGGGCCGGATGATCGCCAGCGCAACGCCCTATACCGAGGACGCGCCGCACGCCGTCATTGCCCCCATCATCGCTCTGTCTCTCGTGACCTTCTCCCTCGCCATCATCGGCAACGAGCTCAGGACGCGCTTTGACCCGTCCCGCCGGAGGATCGCGCTATGAACCCGCGTCTTGCCCGCCTTCTCGGCTCCATCGGCCTCGACCTTCTCCGTTCGCTGGCGATTGCGGCGGGAATCGTTGTCTTTACCTTCTTTGTCATACGGATGATCCCCGGCGACGTCGTCGATCTCAGAGGCATCGAAGGCTCGCTCACCTATTCCCAGCAGACCGCCATGCGCGAGGAGCTGGGACTGAACAAGGGTTGGCTCGAGCAGTTCTGGCTCTGGCTCGGCATGATCCTTTCCGGCGATCTCGGCACGTCCGCACGGTACTCGACGCCGATCGCCGACCTGCTCGCGACGGTCATACCGTCCACCCTGGCGTTGGGCACCGCTGCCCTGAGCATCGGCCTCGTGCTCGGCATCGGCCTGCCGACGCTGGCCTGCCTTTACCCGCGATCCATTTTCGTGGCGCTGGTCGAATTCATCACCATCTGGTCGATCACGATCCCGACCTTCTCGATCGGCATCCTCTGCGTCATCGTCTTCGCCGTCTGGCTGGGCTGGATCCCGGCGATCGGCAATTTCACCGTTCCCGCGCTCATCCTCGGGCTCGATATCGCCGGAACCCTGGCCAAGATGCTCCATGAGGACATGACGGATATCCAGACGGCGGATTTCATCCGCACTGCGCGCGCCAAAGGCCTTAACCGTGCGCAGATCGTGCTTCGGCACATCCTGCCGAATGCCCTTACGACCGTGGTCGCCCTCATCGGCCTCATCCTCGCGAGTGTCCTTACAGGCGCGCTCACGATGGAGGTCGTCTTCGGCCTGCCGGGCTTGGGCACGCTGGCGCTCCAGGCCATCAAGGGGCGCGATTACCCGGTCGTCCAGGCAATCATCATCTGGCTCGGCCTTGCGGTGGTCGTGGCGAATTTCATCACGGACATGGTCCAGAAACTCGTTGACCCGCGATTGAGGAACCTATGACACAAGCGCCAATCCTTTGGGTCAACAA
>Ga0182749_1000688_pt1 | contig 29393 bp, 24 predicted proteins | sample eDN3rd37CKraftMG_FD_128875 | JGI IMG/M metagenome (GOLD analysis project Ga0182749, IMG submission 128875) | Enriched Miracle-Growth compost microbial communities from Emeryville, California, USA - eDNA 3rd pass 37_C Kraft MG (version 2) (version 2) ...
AGCTTTCAGCGCCAGGTCGGTCGCTTCGAGCAAATTGCGAGCCTGGTCGAGACGAACCCCTTCGATGTAGTCGTGCGGCGTTAAGGAAAGTTCTTTGACAAAGAGACGCGCGATCGTGCGAGGGCTCGTACCGGCGATCTTTGCAAGTTTCTCGACCGGAAATTTTTCACTTACATGCTCGATCACATAGGACTGCACTTTGCCTATCGGCGTCGCGGGGTTGCAGTGAGCGTGAAGCAACGGACTGAATTGCGACTGCCCACCTTGGCGCTGGGCGACGACAACCAGTCGCTTTGCGCAGGCAAGTGCGATTGACGCTCCATGGTCTTCGCGCACCAACTCAAGGGCTAGATCAATCCCGGCTGTGACCCCAGCGGATGTGACCAGCGCTCCATCCCGCAGATAAATCCGGTCGAGTTCAACTCGGGCCTTGGGGAATTCCGCAGCAAGACGTGCAGCAATCTGCCAATGGGTGGTGACGCACTTACCATCAAGCATCCCGGCTCGGCCGAGAACGAATGCGCCTGTGCAAATGGATCCATAACGAACCGACATCGAGGCCCGCTCCCGAAGCCAGCGAGAGAGCACCTCGTCTTTCGGTGCAGCTGGCAAAGCAGGCCCGCCTGCAACCAATACGGTGTGAAACGGCCGAACGGCTTCCGCAAAACTCATGTGCGCGCCGAGGGGCATCCCGTTCGATGCCCGGATCGGTTTCCTATGCGGGGCAATGACGAAGCACGTGTACCCCTCGTCAGCTGGCAGCAAGGCACTGGCCTCAGCAAACACATCGAGCGGACCAGCGACGTCCAGCGCCTGCACGCCCTCGTGGATGATCAGCGCAACGTCCTTCTTCGCCATTGGCGAACCTGCCCTTCACGAGTGATGAGTCGAGAATGCGCCAGCCAGGAGAGCCGTCCGGCAAGGCAGTATATCGCTCGCAGTTGGCAGAATTTCAACGATCATCAAGATTGCTGCCAAATGGCGACGGATTACTAAGTGAAGCGCAAGCCTACAAAAGGAGCAACGAGCATGAGAGACGCTCTCCTTCCCTCCGCAAAGATCAATGGTATCGCGATTCCCGACAGCAAGCTCGGCCGCGCCATCACGGAATTCATCCGCGACAACGAAAGCGAGCTGCTCTTCAACCATTCAGTCCGGGTTTACTTCTTTGGAGCGATCGCAGGTCAGCAACGCGGATTGACCTTCAATGATGAATTGCTCTACGCGGCCGCGATGTTCCATGATATCGGCCTGATGCCATCGCATTGGAGCCAGAATCTGCGCTTCGAGGTGGACGGCGCCAACGCCGCACGCGATTTCTTAAAAAGCCATGGTGTGGATGCGTCGGACTTGGAGAAAGTCTGGACGGCAATCGCGCTTCACACGACCCCGGGCGTGCCTGAATTCATGCATCCCATCATCGCACTCACCACTGCTGGCGTAGAAATGGACGTGCTCGGCCTGACCTACGACCAATACGCCGACGACGTGCGAGAAAAAATTGTCGCGGCCTTTCCGAGAACGGCGCACTTCAAAGAAGATATCATTCAAGCCTTCTACGACGGCATCAAGCATAGGCCGGATACGACTTTCGGCAACGTCAAGGCCGATGTCATCGCAGATAAAGACGTTCACTTTCATCGCCATAACTTCTGCTCAATTATTCGAAGTTCGCGTTGGAAAGCATGACAAAACAAGTCTTCTATCGTGACGCGCTCGTTCGGCGAGTCGTTTGCTCTTGCCGGCAGCGTTCCTGGTAGCGTTTCCAAAGGAGTTCTCCATGGAACAGGTGATCTCGGGAATTCGAATTCCCGATAGCAAGCTCGCGCAAGAAGCTGCCGAGCTTGTACGCCAGTATCAGAACGAGATGCTGTTCAACCACTCCGTGCGCGTTTATTTGTTCGGAGCGATGAAAGGTATTCGCCAGGATCTCAAATTCGATCGTGAATTGCTCTACATATCGGCTCTGTTTCACGACATGGGTTTGATCGACGCCTTCTCGACGGATTCGAAAAGATTCGAGGTGGATGGCGCTGACGCCGCTCGCGAATTCCTAAAAACTCGCGGCGTGCCTGACGCCAACGCGGACTTGGTATGGGAAGCGATCGCACTCCATACGACGCCCGGTGTCCCCCAGTACATGCGCCCGGAAATCAATTTGACCAACGCTGGGGTTCTGGTCGACGTGGTTGGAATTGGATACGACGAATATTCATCTGAACAACGCAATCAAGTCGTAAGTGCCTTTCCACGCGGAAATTTCAAAAATGAGTTCATTGAAGTTCAGGCGTGCTCTGCGCTTAAAAAACCTGAAACGACTTTCGGCACCGTAAACGCCGGTTATGTTGAAGCCTTTGATCCGAATTACCAAAGGCCAAACGTCTGCGCTCGCATCCATAATTCGCCCTGGCATAGCTGATGCGGATAGCTGCGTTTCGTCTCTCACGCGCATGCTGATGATGAGTTTGAAACGTTTTTACTGCCGCGTGCGACTACAACCAGGGAACGGCGAAAAACCAATAAGGAGACGTTGTGATGAATTATCACCTTGCGATACTTACTGGCACGATCCTGGGATTCGCCGCGGCGTCCCTTAGCCTCCCAATTGCGGCACACGAAACCGGCGCCGAAACAGTGCAGCCGGTGATATCCGAAAAACTTCCAAATGTACCCGGCAAAAGCCTGTCGGCAGTGCTCGTTAAATATCCGCCAGGCGGCAAATCGAACGAACATCATCACGCGGGAAGCGTCTTCGCTTTCGTTTTGTCCGGGTCCATTCGGTCCGAGAACTCCGCTACGGGGCCTGGCAAAGTTTACAAAGCCGGTGAAGCGTTCTTCGAGCCTCCGGGCAGTCAGCATCTCGTGAGCGAGAATGCCAGTGAAAGTGAGCCAGCGAGTCTCCTTGCCGTCTTCGTGGCTGATGATGGCTCGAAACTCACCACATTCGATAAGTGAGCACGCGACATGGTGGCCAACGTGTCATGGCGAGCGGAGTGGTCCACGAGTGCCAATGCAGAATATACATTGGCGTCCGCGCGGTTAAACGCACACACCAGTGCACCGCCCATCGTGGCTGACGCGGTCGGCGACCGCGCCGTCGTACTCGCCTGACACGTCGGCCAGTCAATTACTTTCGCGCTCCGGCCTGAAAATTTCGAAATTATAAAGGGTGAAATTTATAACGAGGCCAACAGCCACACCTACGGGCATTGCGATGAAGGGCGTGAATTGTCCCTGGCCCAAAGCGCTCAATACAGCAATATAGACCAGAATGTTGGCTAGCCCCGCGAGTCCGCTTGCAAGAAAATATTTGATGATTTGATTGGGGCCTCGATAGGGTCGGTCGGCAAACGTAGTGCGTCGATTCAAGGCGTATGTGAATGCCACCGCGCACACGAACGAAAATAAGCGCGCCGGAATCGGACTAAAGCCGAGACCGCGTATAAAGAACCACAGAAACGATAAATCGCAGACAAAACCCGCGGCCCCGACGAGCAGAAATTTTGCTATACGCGTCATCAATTTGCGTCGATATCATTTGGAAGGCCCGGCAAAGCGAGATAAGCGAGGCGTTTTGCCTCGCGCCGGGACGCTGCAATGCTGTCCAACAGCAATCCGCTAAAAAATGAAAGGAATGCGAGCAGCATCAACCCGGTGGCTAAGACTGCGGTAGGCAGCCTTGGCACGAGTCCGGTTCGAGCGAACTCGGCAAACAGTGGCCATGCAAGTACGATGGACGCCAAAGCGAGAAGGCTGCCTATTACACTGAAGAATTGCAGTGGCTTCTCGTCCTTTATCATTATCAAAATTACCCTCAGAATCCTGAGTCCATCGCGAAAGGTTCGCAGTTTGCTAAAGGAGTTTTCGCAACGCTCACCGTAAGGCGTAGGAATCTCTATTGTAGATGCCCTTGTTTCGCAGGTGTGGATCAGCAGTTCGGTCTCGATTTCAAAGCCGCGCGAAACTATGGGAAACGTTTTGACGAAACGGCGAGACATCACTTTGTATCCCGACAGCATGTCTGACCACGTCGACCCGAATGCTATCCGTATGATCGTCGAAAAGAGTCGGTTGCCAAACCGGTGACCCGGCCGGTAGGCATTCGTCGATCGTTCGACACGCGCTCCATTTATGACGTCGTAGGGCCCTTCCAAGAGTGCATTGATGAGCAGAGGCGCTGAAGCCGCGTCATAGGTGTTGTCTCCATCGGTCAAGAGATAGATGTCAGCTTCGATGTCGCCGAACATTCTTCGCACGACGCTTCCTTTTCCCTGCCGAATTTCTCGTCGAACGATTGCGCCGTGGGCAGCCGCGACGGCGGCCGTCCCATCGGATGAATTATTGTCGTATACGTAGATTTCTGCGTAGGGCAGAGATTTTCTGAATTCCTCGATGACAAGCCCTATAGCGGGAGCTTCGTTGTAGCAGGGTAGAAGAACGGCAACGCGTATCCGTCTACATCGAGCGACAAGAATTTCTGATGCTTCGGATTCAATCATGGCTTCGTAAACCGTGCAAATCGCTGTTGAAAGAATTGCAATCGGAAAGGAGCTGTTGACGTCGCGATCAAACAACTGAGCACGGGAATGATCCACACAAGTCTGGCTTGATACCTATCATTGGGGCCAGACAACGCTCCGCAGACGACAGCATTCAAGAAGACAATGATGAGCGAGAACAGGGAGAGCGCCACGACGTTTCTATTGACCGCGGCCGGAGCGCCTCGGCCGGACAGATACCAAAAGATCTTCCAGAGAAGAAACGCGGAGGAGAATAATAAAGCAAGCTTTGCAACAGTGTCGAAGACATGAACAGCTGAAGTAGGCGCGCACGTGTTTGGGTTTTTCAAGCAATTCGCGGCGCGTCCAACAATCCCAAATATTGCCAGAGTGCTCCAGTACTCGCTCCCCGCCCATCTTTTCCAGTAATTGGTGGAGAACTCCGATAGACCAAATTTCGTGAGCTGTTTGAGCGCATTTTTCGATGCCGCTCCGGCGACACCTAAGGGATCGGAAAAAAATGTCGAAAGAGCAAAGGACAACTGCTCATCGGAAAGAGCAAATCTCGTCGGCACATCGGCCACCGTATAAACGCCGCGAGCGGGATCAACCGACCATAAAATTTCTTCGGAATTATCCAGGGGCAAAGACTCGTACTTGCAAAGTGCGTATCGCGACTTGTCTTCTGCGCATGATTGCCGAAGGTATTGGCGGCCTGGTCCGTCGGCGAGAAGCCGTGCCGTGATGAAAATTGGCATGCGCAGTCTCTCGTGGAAGTGACGTTCCGCAGTAACTTTGAATGCCCAAAGGGTGGCCGACGCAATCACAATCCCGACGGTAACTGATAGGCAGCCTTTCCAGACATTTTCTCCGAGCAGGTTGAGCATTGCCGCGATGCTCGTTGTCGCAACGATGGCAAAAAGCAGGATCGGAAGATTGGTATTGTGGAATAAAACCGCCATGGCGGCCAAGCTCGCGAGCACAATCCCGTCGGATCGACTAAGGGGCTTGAGGGAGAACACCATGCATCCAAAAAGAAGCACGCAAAAACTAAGCCAAACGTCTGGCATCGCAAAATTTACGAACCAGGGCAAACTCGTTGCGACTGCCGCGGTAGCAAGGATCGATAGAAAGGCAGGGAGATTTGGCGACAATGTCAAAGCCGAGGAGGCGCGCCAGAGGACGAACGATGCCACAAGGGCTTGAATGAAAACGATTCCCCAAAGGCCTGCCAAAGTGCCGCTCACATAAAGCAAAAATCCATAGAACGGCGATCGAGCTGAAATCAGTGTAATTTGATAATTATCGGCTTGCTTAGCCTTGGCTGGATCTGGCGACGAAGAAGGCTTTGATTCATCTGCGGGAATAAACTCGTCAATTGATTTGTAAATTTGGGAGGCTATGCTTTTTCCGGATCGGAAATAGCCGTCGGAGTCATCAAATAAAAAGGGAGAACCATTGAGCCAAGATGGAAACGCGAGGACGATGGCGCCGAAAATGATCGGAACCACGCCCCATGTCCAAACGCTACTTGCTCGAACTTGGCCAAAGCGCATCGGATATCTCAAGCATGAGCTTCATCCGTTGTCTGATGAATTAGAACCAATTAAAAAGACGTACCAGGCGTTTTTAGGGTTAGGGTTAGCCATCCGGTTGGGTAGTCTTAGGATCTTCCCCACCCCCGGCGCCGTGAAATCCACACCGATCACCGGTATCAATCGGTATTGAACTGGACTGGCTGTTTCCGGCTGCCAAGCACACCGCCAAGACGCGCGCTTGCGCTCGTTTTGTTGTGCCGAGTAGCTTGTCTTAAAATCGAGACGACGCGGGAGCGGATCAGATCTCATGCCGAAAGCGCCGCACATCGAGATTATATATTGTCGGCTTTGCCATTGGGGCTTGCGCGCTTCCTGGATGGCGCAAGAACTCCTGTCGACGTTTGCCGAGGAGATAGGATCGGTGACTCTCACGCCGGACGCAACCGGCGGTGTTTTCGAAGTGCGTATCGATGGCGAGCTTGTCTGGTCGCGCAAAGAGGCCGGACGCTTTCCCGAGATCGGCGAGTTAAAGCGGTTAACACGCGATCGTATTGCACCGGGGCGCTCGCTCGGCCACGTCGAAAAAGCCTAAGCCGCGCGAACGGCCATTTGTGCCGTGTCAGCGCCTCGCGAGCTTGATTACGCGCGCTTGCGTCCGACGTCCCGTACCGCCCTTCGATGGATTAGGCACACACATTCATGAATTGGCTTACGGCATCCCGTGTCAGGTAACGATTGCGCCGTCACACGCGAAGGTCATCGAAGCGTAGAGAACAAACAAGGACGTTGGAACGCATGGATCGATCTTCTCTTCTCACCAAACTTTGGATCTCGCCGCTGCCGGTGCCTACGGAATGGTACGCCATTTCGCTTCGTCTCATTATCGGCCTCGGATTTTTCGAGCATGGCTATGCAAAGCTTGCCCGCGGATACGAGAACTTTGCCGGAATCCTTCACGCAATGGGCATGCCGTTCCCGGATTTGCTGAGCATGGCTACCATTGCGGTTGAGATCGTCGGCGGTTTGATGATTCTATTGGGCGCTTTCATCCCCCTCGCTGCGGTGCCGATGATCGTCGTGCTTCTCGTCGCAATATTTACCGTTCATCTCCCTTATGGCTTCAGCTCGATCAAGCTGCAGTCCTACGGAGCAGCGGGCGCTCACTTCGGTCAGCCGGGCTATGAAACCGATTTGCTCTACATTGCCGGGCTTGTTGCGCTTGCCATTGGCGGCGGCGGATCTTTCTCGCTCGACAAATATTTAAGCGAGAAACGGGATTGCGAATGATGCTGACGCAGCTCCATTATGGCGACCGATCTTGCCATGACGCTCATCGGCCAGCCAGCGAGCTTTAGCAATCTAATTCACCGCGGAACACGAATAGCCTATGCGGCCTACGTAAACAGTCACAGCGAAGATAATGTGCTTGTCGATTTCGCATATCATGTCATCTATGCGCGATCGTGACCTAGTCTTGGACATTATCGCCGGCGAACGCGAACTTCGAACGTTGTCGTGAATGGCGAACAGAGTGAGGCGGCAATGTTCTGCAAATTTTCGCAACGAAATCTGATGGCTTCTTCGGCAGGACTTGGCGCCGGCGGGCTTCCACCGACGCTTGCGAAAGCTCCCAAGCTGAACGTACAGGCGCCCTACTGGTATCGATTTAACGTCGGCGATGCGGAGGTGACGGTCGTCTCGGACGGCTGGCAGATGCTAGGCGATCCGTCGGATTCATTTCTTGGCGTGCCAAAGGATGAGGTGCGCCGAGCACTGACCGACAACTTCATGAGTCCGGCAGAGATGAACATCGAGCTGAACTCCTTCGTGGTGAACAGCAACGGCAAGCTGATCTTGTTCGACACGGGGCTCGGAGGCTCGAAAATGTTCGGCTCAAAGGGCGGGCTGCTCGCAAACAGCCTGTCTGCCGCCGGTTTCAAGCGCGAAGATATAAGTGCGGTTGTTATCTCGCATGGGCATATCGATCACATCGGCGGTATCGTCGATGAGAGCGACGCGCCGATGTATCCAAATGCGCAAGTCTACATGAGCGAGGCTGATTTCAGCTACTGGACTGATGAAAAGCAGATGGACTTGCCGTGGAAGAAGAAATTCGTCGTTCACGCTCGAAAAAATCTTCTGCCTGTTCGCGACCGTCTGGTCTTCTTCAAGGATGATCAGGAATTTCTACCGGGCATCACGGCAGTTTCGGCTCCCGGACATACGCTCGGGCACACGATGTTCAATATTCAATCGAACGGTCAATCCTTCTTCTTCGTTGGCGATATTTCGCATCACTCGGTGCTGTTGATCGAAAATCCGCGCATGGAGTTTCTATTCGATACCGATGCCAAGCAGGCCGTGCAGACACGCCTGAAAATGCTTGGCTTCCTCGCGGCAAAGAGGGTTGCGATATTGGCCTATCACTTTGCTTGGCCGGGCTATGGGCACTTTGTGAAGGCGGGGGATGGTTTCCGCTATATTCCCGCGCCTATGAACATGAACCGTTAGTGACTAGGTTCGACGTGCGCACGGTACGTGGACGCTCGAGGTTTTCGAAAAAGTTTAGGAGCCCGGCGGGAGGAGGCCGGGCTCCTTCAATCGAAGTGGCGCTTGGTGGTGGGAGACGGCGCACGTCTTCGACGAGATGTGATCGCTCAATTGTGCGGATGACAGGCGATCATGACTGTTGGCGTGCGAGTTCCGACAGCCTGCCATTGCTCAAAATTTCGATTTGGTATGCGCCGCGGAGACGAATGACGTTTTGGCGGATAAGCTCCGCAAAGCACTGTTCGAGCGCCGACATCGAGATGCCAAGATGGAATGCAATGTCTGCATCGGTGCGCCTGACTTCGATAATATTCTCGTCGCGTCCTCGATCGGCTCCGTGGGGGTATCGGTGACGTTCGATAAACGTCGCAAGCCTCGCGAGGTGCAACGTGTGTCTCGATTTCGGCGGTTCCTTATCGATGAAGGGTTTCAAATTTGCAATATTTTCGGGGGTGTGCATCGGTTGCTCCTGCTAAGGCTCACGGGAGATTGTGCGTCCGCCTAGGCTCGGTTGCGCAATGCGAGATACCTGCGCTTTATAAATTTTGGATGCCAGTCAGCAGTGCGGCCTAGTGCGCGGCGTTTGCCAATTAGACCAGATGGCCTAAATATTATTTTCACCTGCGGCGACGGAATGCCCGAAAGTTTTCGTCAATTACGTGGGAAACTTATCGGAACATTGCCTGACACGGAAGTTAGCGGGCTCGAACCAGTCACGATGGACGACATTCTCGGATGCGACGCGTTTCGTTGAAGGTGCTGATAGCTGCTGCGATCTCGCTTGTATCGCTGCTGCTGACAGCTGCCGTGTCCTACGTGATCGCACGTGATGCCGTAAACCGCCTGGAAATGCAGATCGGCAGATCGCTTGCCCTCCTTGCAGACGAAATGCAGGACAAGCTCGATCGCGCCATGTTCGAGCGCCTGCAATCACTCGATGACATGACGGAAATCGCCAGGATTCCAGCCAATACCGAGACGCCCGATTCATTGCGCGCATCGCTCGAGCGCTTTCAAGCCGCTTATGCCGATTATTCTTGGGTTGGTTACGCCAAACGCGACGGTACGATCGTAAGTGCGACAGGTGGCATGCTCGAAGGCGATAACGTAAAAAACGAGGCGTGGTTCAAAGAAGGATTGCAGGAGCCATATGTCGGGGACGTGAAGATCCATGCGGGCCGCCGGGATGACGATCCTCAAGACAAACGAAAGGTGTCGGATTTCATCGATCTTTCGGTTCCGGTTTTGAATGACGATGAGACACTTGGGGTTCTCGGCGCGACCTTGAGCGCGGATTGGGCGGAAGAGGTCAAGGATACGCTGCTCGGCAGCATGAAGAGTTCGATACCGGCCGATGTCATTGTTCTCAATGAGGCGCGACAGGTATTGTTCGGTCCCGATGATATCGCCGGTAAAACATTGGATCTGCCGAGCATCAGAGGCGCCCGTGCGGGTATTGCGGGTTTTGCCATCGAAAATTGGCCTGACGGGCGGTCCTACGTTACCGGATTCTCCAAGAGTGACGGTTATCGTTCCTATCCGGGTTTGCACTGGATCGTGCTCGTCCGTGAAGATCAGAAGCTCGCATTCCAACCAGTACGAAGCTTGCAGAGAAATATCTTGATTTGGGGTGCTGTGTTCTCGGCGTTGGCCGCGCTCTTGTCGTGGGCTCTCGCCGCAAAGCTATCGCGGCCCCTGTTGCAGTTGGCCGATGCCGCCGAAGGGCTGCGGCGCGGCCGCCAGGTAAATTTTCCAGCAGTTGACGGCTATGACGAAGCGCGGGTTCTGGCGCAGTCGCTGCGTTCCATGTTGTCGGAGCTTACGGCTCAACGGGCATCTCTCGCCGCCGCAAATCAAACGCTCGAAAGTCAGGTTCGCGAACGGACGCAGCGCCTTGCGGAGCAGAACGTCGGATTGGAGCGCGCCAAGGCGGAGGCAGAACAGGCGACCGAAGCGAAATCGCGTTTTCTTGCCGCGGCCAGCCACGACTTGCGGCAGCCGCTTCATGCCTTGACGCTGTTCGCGCGAGCATTGTCGCGACGAGTCCAGCCGGGAGAGGCGACCACACTCGTTGCGCAAATGGAGGAAGGTCTGCATGGTCTCAAGGGAATGTTCGATGCCTTGCTCAACGTTTCGCGGCTCGACGCTAAACTGATCGAGCCTGCAAAGGTCCCGACGTCGATCGCCGAGATCATCGAGCGTGTGTCGGTCGGATCGAAAGTCGAGGCGGAGCAGAATGGGTTGAAGTTCTTAAGCCACCCGAAGGATTGGACGCTCGAGACGGATCCAGCGCTGCTTGAAACCATGATCCGAAATCTGGTGTCGAACGCGCTCAAGTTCACGAAGCGCGGCGGTGTCGTCCTGGCCGCGCGCCGCCGGAACGGTCAACGGATGATCGATGTCTATGATAGCGGTCCGGGTTTATCTCCGGAGCAGCACGAAATGATCTTCGAGGAATTTGCTCGTACCGACCGGCGCGCAGGGGGAGCGAACGATGGATTGGGGCTAGGATTGTCGATCGCGCGGCGTTACGCCGATCTTCTCGGCATGCGGATCATCGTATGCTCCCGGCAGCAACGGGGGTCGCGATTCTCGATCGTCTTGCCGCCGGAGCGCATCATCGAGGCCATGCCGGAAAAATCAGATATGGCAAAAGACGAAGTCGACGTTCACGGCTTCCGGATTTTGGTTCTTGACGATGACGCCCTGATCGTCTCGGCCCTCAGCCGGGACCTCAGAGATCGGGGCAACGCGGTGTTTGGTTACCAACGCGGCTCCGACGCCGCGGCGGCATTGTCCGAAGGATTGACGATCGACGCCGCGATACTCGATTTCGATCTGCGCGATCAAGAAACTGGATTAGAGTTCATTACACGGATGTCGGCGGAACTGGAATGTTTCATTCCTGCCGTTATCCTCTCGGGAGGCACCGACTCTGCTACGTTGGCGACACTTGCAAAGTCCGGAAGACCGTGGTTGACGAAGCCTGCGGATCCGGAACTTATCGTTGCGACGCTCAACGCAGTTATCAAGGCGGGTAGAGTCCGCGCTTCGGAAGTCGAAGAACGCGCCAGCATTGACTGAATTGCAGAGCAGCTCATGGCAATTCCCAAACGTCACTCAGTTCTCGTGGCCGACGATCACAGCCTTTATCGTGCGGGCCTGAGTTTTTTGCTAATGGACAGACTGGGTTTCAACTCCGTCATCGAGGCTGCAAACTTCGATGCCGCTTTGGATCGGCTGTCGGAGCGGGCAGAGATTGAGCTTGCTCTTTTCGATTTATCGATGCCGGGTATTTCAGGACCGGAGAGCCTGAGCGTCGTCAAGGAAACGTATCCGGGGTTGCGTGTCGCAATCGTGTCTGGCTCGGAAGAGCGCGACGATGTTCTTAGAACGGTGGCGACGGGCCTTAGTGGCTACGTTCCGAAGTCGCTACCCGACGACGAAATCGTTGGCGCATTGCAGGACATTCTGGATGGCCGGATATATGTGCCGCGATTTATGACCGCGCACGGACCGTCATCGGGCAGCAAACCATCTCCTTCGGAGCAGTCGGAGATCAGAGGAGGCCCCGGCGGCGGAGCCGTCACGAAACCCATTTCGCCGCGTCAACGCGATGTCCTGGATTGCGTCCGCCGGGGCCTTTCCAATAAAGAAATCGCGCGCGAACTCGATATCGCCGAAGGGACGGTCAAGATTCATCTTGCTGCCCTCTTTTCGCACTTCGGTGCCCGCAACCGAACCGAACTTGCGACAAAGCGCTGATCTCCTATTTCAATATCCAGACTTTCGCCTTCCTGATCTATTCAGCCATGTCCGAGCTTCTGCGCCAGCCACGCATGAAGAATGTCGGGATCGAAGGGTTTGCCGATAACCGGAAACGGTCCACTGATGGCGGCGAAGTCGCTGTGGCCCGTTGTGATGATCGTTGGAACCGAACGTCCGAGCATGCCGGCGATCGCAAGCGCATCCTTAATGCCACGCATCTGACCGCCGATCTCGACGTCAGTGATGATCGCGGATATCTGCTGAAGGCGGTTGCCAAGTGTCTGAATGGCTTCCTGGCAGCTTCTAACCGCGATGCAGGAATAGCCCCAGTCGTCGATCAACATTCTAAGCGCTAGGGACGCCCGGTAATCATCTTCAACGACGACGATCAAAGGTCTAGCAACCGATGACTCCAGCGGTACGGATGTTTCCTCGTCGGCAACCGCTGCGAGCCTTGCGAATACCATAAGCGGCCTCCTGCGCTGGGATGAGCCCCGAACGGCCGCTAGTTCAGATCTTTTTCGGGCGGATCGCTATTCAGCGTGAGGCTCTAGGCCACTCGACCTAGGTGTTTGGGCTTTGGGGGTCATGGAAGTCCGGGAACGTGCGTGCGCCTCGGGCGCGTTTTCAGCCGCTCGAACTCTTTGAATGCGGCCTGCCCCATTGTATAATGCTTTCAACGCGCGGCTATTGGAAGACCCCGAAGGCGGCGTTTGCATCGATCCGACGGGAAACGATACCAGACATGAATAACGCTGCAACGCCGGCCCGAAAGCGAGCCAGCTGGTACAGTGCGCGTTCGATCTGGCGCTCAGTGGTTATCAGGCCGCGCGCGGTCGTCGCGGCCGTTCTCGCATTTGGAGCCTATATAGGTTTGCCGAGTGAATTGCACGGGTCGGCGCGCGAGGCGGCAGCGTGGTGCATAGGCGGGGCCGCCTATCTGATCCTTGCGTTTCGGATCATGCAGGGCTGCACCGCCGAAACGATGCGCACACGGGCGGCCCGCCAGGACGACAGCGCCATCGTCATCCTTGTACTCATTCTGGTGGCGATTTGCTCAAGTTTTGCGGCTATTTTCGGTTTGATCGGCCAAGCGAAGGTCGCGTCGAACGAGGGGAAGCTTTTGCTTGTGGGGCTCGCCGGCGCGACAGCTGTCATCTCCTGGCTGGTGACGCAGGTCGCCTTCACGCTGCATTACGCGCACGCCTATTACGCGCCAAATATGCTTTCAGACAAAGGAGTCTCGAAAGCGCTGGGCTTCCCGGACGATGCGACGCCGGACTACTGGGATTTCTTCTATTTTGCCAGTTCCTTCGGCGCCGCCTCGCAGACGTCCGATGTTGTCATCAACGCCAAGTCGCTGCGGAGGATAGCGACGCTCCACGCTGTTGTTTCTTTCTTTTTCAATACGATGATCTTGGCACTGACCATTAATCTCGCGGCGAGCCTCGCATGAGGTCTTTGCCGGTGTCCTCGCGCGCTGAGGATGCTTCTCATCGCCTGGACGTTGATCAGGAACAATTTGGCACCCTCGGGGGTTGTTGTTAAGCGCGGGAACGTGTCTGGAGGGCGTTTGCAAGGCGATTCTCATTTGTCCGGAATTTCAAGTTTGGCTCAGAGGCTCAATTTAGGGCGGATAGAGCAGGCGCTGCCTGTCGGCGTTTACACGTGCGACGACGCTGGTGCGTTGGTGGACTTTAATCAGCGATGTGCGGATTTTTGGGGGCTGGATGCCACCGCGGCGGGGTCACAAGGTAAGCTCGCCGGCGCGTTCAAAACTTTTCGCCCGGACGGCGTGCCGCTAGCGGAGGCGGAAGGCCCCATGGCAATTGCCCTTCGCACGGGTGAACCCGTCGATCGGTGTGAATTGATCTTCGAACGTCCAAACGGCAGCCGAGTATTCGTCGAGGTCAGCGTCGAGCCGATTTTCGATGACCGCCGCGCTCTTGTCGGCGCCGTCGGGTGCATTCAGGATGTAACCAAACACAAGGACATCGAAACGGGGCTTAAGAGCGAACGGCAAGCCCTTGCCGCGATCATCGAAACTGCGCCCGAATGCATAAAGACGGTCGCGTCGGACGGAACGCTGGTCCGGATGAATGCCGCTGGCCTCAGGATGATCGAGGCGGAAAACGGCGCTGCGGTTGAGGGACGGTCCATCTTCGATTTCATCGCGCCGGAATTTCGGGACGCGTGGAAAGTCAGTCACGAGCGTGTCTGTAGCGGCGAGGAGTTGACTTGGGAATTCGATATTATCGCGCCATCGGGCAACCGGCGAAATATGGAGACCCGCGCCGTTTCCGTGCCGCTTCCGGGCGGCGACGTAGGGCAGCTTGCGGTAACGCGCGACGTTACGCAGGAGAAAATCTCAAATGCGAAGTCGGCCGAGAGGGAGTACCGGTTCCGACAGGTGCTCGAGGCATTGCCTATCGCGCTTTATACGACGGACGCGCAAGGGAAGATCACGTTCTTCAATCGTGAGGCGGTCGAACTCGCCGGTCGGGTTCCCAAGCTAAACTCGGACGAGTGGTGTGTGACATGGCGGCTGTACGATCTCGACGGCACGCCCATTCCTCATGACCATTGCCCGATGGCCATCGCGCTCAAGGAACAACGTCAACTGGTCGGTACCGAGACGATCGCCGAGCGGCCCGATGGGTCGCGCGTGCATTTCGTTCCCTACCCATCGCCGATTTTCGATCGCAGCGGTCAGATGGTCGGTGCGGTGAACATGCTTCTCGACGTCTCGAAGCGGAAGGAAGACGAAATCCAGGCGGCGCGCCTTGCGGCGATTGTCGCATCTTCCGACGACGCGATTGTCAGTAAGACGCTCGACGGCATCATCAAGACGTGGAATGCCGGTGCGGAGCGGATATTCGGCTTCACGGCCAAGGAGATGATCGGTCAGCATATTACTCGTATCGTGCCGCCCGAACTCCGCGCAGAAGAGGAGGATATACTGGCGCGGCTTCGCAGAGGCGAGCATATCGATCACTTCGAGACGGTGCGCGTTGGAAAAAATGGGAGGCGGATTGACGTCTCTGTGACCGTATCGCCGATGCGCGATAAGTCGGGTAGGGTCGTTGGTGCATCTAAGGTCGGACGGGATATCACCGAGCGCAAGCACTTCGAGAGGTTACAACAGCTTCTTATTAGCGAGCTTAATCACCGCGTGAAGAACACGCTCGCGACCGTTCAGTCCATCGCAAACCAGACCGTTTATCGAGCGCGGAGTCCTGAAGAGTTCGCGGCGAGCTTTGGAGGGCGACTTCAGGCGTTGGCCAGAACGCACGCGCTGATCACTCAATTGAATTGGCAAGGCGCAGAACTTGCGGCTATCGTTCGCGATCAACTGCCGCTCATCGACACAGACGACGAGCGCATTTCGTTTTCTGGGCCAACGGTGATGTTAAATGCGCAAGCGGCGCTGCACCTCGGCCTCGTTTTGCATGAGCTTGCGACGAACGCCATAAAATACGGCGCCTTGTCCGCGGCGCGGGGCAGGCTATCGGTTAAATGGATGGTCCGTAGTGATGGCGGGCGTCATCTTCTTCTGAAATGGCAGGAACGCGGCGGCCCTGAGGTTTCGGTGCCGCAATCGCGTGGCTTCGGGACGAGCCTGATTGAAAAAAGCCTTGAAGCTCATGGCGGCGTCACTTCGATCCGCTATGAGGCTGAGGGCGTTACATGCGAGATCATGCTGCCGCTTGCCGAGAGCGACTTCCCTGTCGGGGGGTCTTACAACAAGCCGTTGGTTGCGGGACCGGAGATCTCAAAGGCGACGCGGTTCTATGCGGAAAGAGCGCCAACTGTTTCGGGTAAGCATATCCTGGTCGTGGACGACGAGCCTCTCATCGCAATGGACATCGTTGCGAGCTTGGAGGATGAAGGCTGCCATGTCGTCGGGCCTGCAGCGTCACTTCAAAAGGCACTCGCACTGATCGAAAATTCCAAGGTCGACGCCGCACTGCTCGATGCCAATCTTGCGGGCGAGCCCGTGGACACACTCGCCGCCGCACTTGTGCGCCGCAAAATTCCGTTCGCATTCGTAAGTGGTTATGGACGCGAAGGGTTGCCAGAGGCGTTCAGGCAGGCGGAATTGATAAAGAAACCTTTTCAGCGACAGCGCGTCATCGACGTCATCCAACAAATGCTGCTCGAGACGAGCACCGTCGTGCCGATTAGAAGGAACCCCTGAGGCGGCTCGCTTGCAGGGTGAAAAAGGGGCTAGGGTTCCCGGGTCAACGTTTTTCGACGAAGACGGTGCCTGCCGAATATCCGGCGCCAAAGCTGCAGATAAGACCTTTCTCACCGGCGGCAAAATCGCCATGCGCGGTGTGGAAGGCGATGATCGATCCGGCAGAGCTCGTATTCGCAAAAGTATCGAGAATGATGACGTTCTCGCCTGGTTCCGGTTCGCGTCCGAGGACCTTGCGTCCGATCATTTCGTTCATGTTGATATTCGCCTGATGCAGCCAGAGCCGTTTCAATCCGTGCGGGTCGAGGCCGATGTCTCGCGCGTGTTCCAGGATCATTTCGGTGACCATCGGAACAACCTCGCGGTACACTCTACGGCCTTCCTGCACGAAGAGCTTGTCGGACTTACCGATGCCTTCGGGGTCGGCCCTATTCAGAAAGCCGAAGTTGTTGCGGATGTTGTTGGAGAATTGTGTCTTGAGCCGCGTGCCGAGAATTCTCCAGCCTGCTGACGTCATGTCTGCATCCGTCAGAATGACGGCGGTTGCCACATCGCCGAAAATGAAATGGCTGTCGCGATCGCGGAAGTTCAAATGGCCCGAGCAAATCTCGGGGTTGACCATCAGCACGGCTTTTGCCGATCCGCTTGAGATGAAATCAGTTGCAGTCTTGATGCCGAACGTCGCCGATGAGCACGCGACGTTCATATCGAACGCGAACCCTTCGACGCCGAGAGCGTTTTGAACTTCGATGGCCATGGCGGGATAGGGCCGCTGCATGTTGGACGCCGCGCAGATTACGGCATCCAGATCTTTGGGATTGCCGCCCCAATTCCTGATTGCATCTTCAGCTGCTGCGATCGCCATCTCGGCGAGGATGGAAATCGTTTCGTTTGGCCGTTCCGGGAGGATGGGGCGCATGATGGAGGGGTCGAGGATGCCCGTCTTGTCCATCACATGACGTGATTTGATTCCGGACGCCTTCTCGATGAATTCCGCGGAGGAGGGAAGCAGTGCCTCTATCTCGCCCCGGGCGATCGCGGCAGCATTCGCGGAATTGAACGCCTCCACGTACGCATTGAAGGTCGCAACGAGTTCTTGGTTGTTGATGCTGTGAGGGGGAACATAAAGCCCCGTTGCGGCGATCACGGGCTGAGGCACGGCGGGGATTTCCAAATGGCGGACCGGTCATCCGGTTGTTTGCAGTGGGCGCTTTCTTAGCACGCCCTTGAACGCTGTCCTACGCAAGCGGCGTCCGGAAACGCGAAAGCGCTGCGCTATCCGATCGATGAGGTGGAAAAAAGTCTGGAAATTGACGCGGCCACGCTTCGAAGGAGCCGAGCCCAAAGAGCCCGAAAGAGCGCGGCCGCGAGGGAGCCCCGAATACGCGAAACTTCATTCCAGGGTCCCTGAGCACTTAAGCCTAAATTGGTTGCTACAAAGCAAACGAGAAACGAAACGATGCTTAACGCGTCGGGAGATTTCGCTTCAGGAAGCCATACATGATCGGCACGGTGACGATGTGTGGAAGAACTCTTAATGCAATGACCGCCGCGATGTTGAAAAGGCCGGGCACGATGACGCGCTGGCCGAACATAAACCGCCGATATGCGCTTCTGGCGACGCGGTCGGGCGTCATCGAGGGCAGTATGAGGCGATAGAGAGAACGCTCAGCGCCCATTTTGCGGTGGAAGCTGGTATCGACCGGACCGGGCGCCAAGGCCGAGACGCGGACGCCCTGGCCCGAAACTTCGCTGGCAATCGCCTCGGTCAATGACATTACATAGGATTTGCTGGCGTAATAGGCGGCCTGATTGGGGCCCGGTACATAGGCGCCAAGCGATGCAACATTCAAAATGCCGCCGCGCTGACGTGCGATCATATCCGGCAAAGCCGTGCGCGTGAGCCGTGTCACGCTTTCAACGTTGAGTGCAACAAGGCGCGAAATTTCGAACGGCGCTTGCGCCAGAAATGGTCCTGCGAGGCCGATCCCGGCGTTGTTGACCAGAACATCAAGATAGAGGCCAGCGCGGCTCAGATTTGCATCGATGATGTCGGCAGCGTTCGCTTCGGTGACGTCGCAGAGGATCGAGAGGGGCTCAACACCCGTTGCTGCCTTGAGTTCCGCAACGGCTTCGGTGAGCCTCGGGGCGTTGCGGCCTACGATAACGGTTTCATGCTTTTTTTCGAGGAACCGTTTTGCGAGGGCGAAGCCGATGCCGCGCGACCCTCCCGTTACGATGACCGCGGGCTTCAGATGGGAGACAGCGTCGAGCGCGGCGCTAACGGCCGCGGGATCGGCCGTCGCTCGCCACGGCAGAAAGCGTGAAAGCCAAGCACCAGGCGTGTTTTGCATGTCTGCTCCGACGGCCTTGATTGAACCGAGGGAACGTAAGTAGACGCGCCGGCAGCGGCAAGTGCGTTGAATTTTTTGGCTGCGCCTATCGGCACCACCACGCAAAGTCAGGGCCACCGGGCATACGTCGATTGATAACGGGTAGATGCTTGCACTGAAAAGACGATTCTAAAACCTAATTTCTCCATTCTTTGGCTGCACGGGTTTCCTTAGACGTCCGGCGCGGAGGCTTAGACGACACACTTCGGCTTTGCCCTTCTTGGTCTAGTAGCAATCATCGGGTGGAAATCACGTGGGCTTTGCTTTTCTAAAGAGCCACGCGTTCAGAGGGCGCGGTGTTTCGCTGCGCGGTTCGATCGCGATGCTGGCTTCCATTCTTACGCTGGCGATCGGAGCAAGCGCTGCCAATACGGTCGAAGCTGCCGACGAGGCAGAAGCGGCTCAGCGCCCGCCTTTGAGTGTGCCGATATTCTTAACCTCACGTAATGACAGCTGTTACGATACAGGCCGTTTTGCCGCGATCAAACGGCTCGCACTGCTCGAGCAACGCCGAATCAATCGCCAAGGCGGCGTTGCCGGACGAAAGCTGCGGTTGACTTTTTTTGATGATCTTCGCGATCCGAAGAAAGCGGCCCGAAATTTGGCATCCGCGCTTTCAGATCCCCAAACGGTCGCCATGATCGGCATGTCGAATTCCGAGCGCGCAAAGGCCGCCTTGGATGGTTCGGGAAAAGAGCTCAAGACCAGCGGCATTCCTTTTATTTCCGATATTTCTATCGGCAGCCTGATCGCAGATTATCCAAACGTCTTCACAACGCGGCCCTCAGAGGACGAGGAGCGGATGCCGGTGATGGCGCAATTCGTGAAGCAAATGAAGTTTACGCGGGCCGCCTTCGTCGGATTGGAGTCGGCTCTCTACAGCAACAATTTTGGCGACACGCTGAAAAAGATGCTTGGCACCGATGCATTCGCCGCAGACTATCGTTTGCATACCGTTGGCGATGGCATTCTGGACGCAAGCGAAATTGCACCGATGATTGCCGATCTCAAGTCCAAGAATATCGATCTGCTCTTCCTCAGCGTCGGTACAGACAGGACCAGCGATATCTTGAAGCAATTCAAGGCTGCCGGGTTCACGCCGCCGTTGTTCGTTACCGGGCGCCTCGCAGCGCTCGACGTGCATGGTGCAAACGCTTATCCAAACGATATCTACCAACTCGCCTGGGACGGGCTGCCGGACGTTTATAATGACCGGCTGCGTAAATTCGTGTCCGATTCTCCCAATCCGAGCGCGTGGATTTTTGAAGGGGCGAAGAATACGGCCGCTCCCGGTTGGAAGAACGGCAAATGCAAGCTCCGGGACGAAGATGTTCCGCTGAGCGTCACCGACGACGACAACATGCAAGCGTTATCGGCTGGCACACAGTACGCCGATATGGTCGGGCTCATTGCCGAGGCTGCGCGAGGCACGGATGCTGCGACCGGCTTGCCTGATCTTCGCAAGCTGATCGTTCAACGGCTTGGAACGGCCTATGCGTCCGGACGAGGCACGTATAAGGGCCGGTTCGACAATTGGTCGTTCCAGCCTTCATCGCGGGCGGCGGCGCGAGCGCCGTTGATCGTAATGATTCCGCGTGGGCTAGAGCACATGCAACTCGCGCCTGTGCAGTTCCTGCACCTTCGTAATAACAGTATGCAGCGGATCGACACGCTCTACGCCGATATCGATCTCGTGAGCGCTGAACGTATCGACGACAACGACAGAACGTTTCTCGCTGACTTTTATCTGTCGATGAACGACCGTAGCGGCACGCCCATCAATCAGATCGAATTTTCCAACGCGTACCTCGAGCCCGGTTCGAACGACCGCCAGATCAGTATCCGCGTGGTCCACGACGGCCAAAAGAGCGATGCGTTTCCCGACCACATGAAGGTCTATAGGGTGACGGGCAAATTTCTCTTTGATCCGCAGTTGCTCGATTATCCTTTCGATACGCAGAGATTTTCGATCGACATTCAACCGAAGGCGGGAAGTGCGCCTTTCATCGTACAGCCGCTTCCCCGAAGTCTGCGCGATCGCGCCGTGACCGTCGACGGATGGTTGCCGAAAGATCAGTACGTCGGGTACGACAAGGATTTCGTGCGCACCGTCGACGCGCAGACTCTCGAGCCGAGTGTCGTTCCTTTTTATAAGACGAGTTTCGTTTGGCTGATGAAGCGTGAGACGACCGACTATTTCTTGCGCGTGGTCGTCCCTCTCGCGTTCATCGTGATCATCGCCTATCTTTCGATTTTCATCTCGACCAGTCATTTCGAGGCGATCGTAACGATCCAGGTGACGGCGCTTCTTTCGGCGGTGGCGCTCTATTTGGCATTGCCGAAGCTCGAAGCCAACGTTGAGACTCTTTCGGATCGAATATTCTTATTCAGTTATCTGCTGCTCAGTCTCATCATCGTCATCACGATTGCACGCGTGAACAAGAGGGTCGAACCGCTTGGCTGGTTGCGGCGCTCCCTCGGTGCTTTGCATATCGTGGGGATGCCGCTGGCGGCGGCACTGGTCGCCTACTTCGTCTATCAGGCGAGCCTCAGCTGAGCACGGACGACTTCTGATCGGCCACCAGAAACTGACGGCGTTCGCTCCGTACTCGGGTGAGGATTTCCGCAAAGGCGGCGACAGCGGGATTCGTCGACTGTGCCGGTGTCGCTTTGCCGTGAAAGGCCGCCACGAGTTCCCAGCGAATTCCCGGCCGGCTAAGGGTCGCAATGCCGATCCTTGGCATCGAGGGCACGGCCGCGCGCGCCTTCGCGAAGGTGTGAGGTACCAGCGCGATGCCAAATCCGCGTGCTACAAGGTCGAGCAGAACCTGGACATCGCCAACCTCAAGCGCGGTCTTGCGCGATAGGTTGAGAGCGGCGAAGGCTCTATCTACGATGCGGCGCGTACCCTTATCTCGCTGAAAATCGACAAAAGCCCGGTCTGCGATGTCGCGCAGCGCGACGCCGGTCTTGCCCTTGAGCGGGTCGCCCATCGGATACGCGATGACGAGGTTGTCGACAGTTATGGGAGTGGTGACGATGTCGCGGTTTTTCTCGTAGAGGGGTAGGAACGCCACGTCCATATGGCCGTCCTTGACCTGACCCATCAGGCTAGCAGCGTTGCTGTGACAAAGGTTGATCTCAATACCGGGGTGCGCGGCGTGGAACTCTCCAAGAAGGAGAGAGAGGTCGAAAAAGGCATTGAGGCTGGAGCAGGTACCGATGTTCAGCGATCCGCGCTGCAAACCGCTAATCGCCGCGACCGCCTGCTTTGCTTCTCTGGCGCTGGCGATCAGGTGTTGGGCTTTTTCGTAAAGGACGCGTCCGGCGACCGTCAGCTCGACCCTGCGGGTCGTGCGGACAAAGAGCGAAGTGCCGAGTTCCAGTTCGAGCGCGCGGATGGATGCCGAAAGTCCCGATTGGACTATATTCATCCGGCGGGCGGCGCGGGTGAAATGCTGCTCGTCAGCGGCGGCGACGAAATGTTCGAGTTGTCTCAAATCCACTGCTGGACACCCGGCATTATCATTTAATTGATCAAAAATAGTGCTTAGTCTCATCATCACATACTATTGGACAGATTGGCCACCAATCTTCATCTGTTGAACTTGGCGGCCCGTCGGGTCCTCGCACAATCATAAAAAGTTCGGATGGGAGGGCGGCGGTTGGCGATATTGCCCGCCGCAAACGTGCGTTTTGGTCGCTGGCAAAGATTGCGGCGGATGGGGACGGATCAGAACGGGTTCCGCAGTTACACTGTCGTTGCGGGGCTCTCGCCACTAATTCATATGCAGGCGGTGTGGAGAATTCGGAAGTATGGCTGCACTTGTCCGCATCGCTCTGCGGCTGCCGTATACATTCATCGTTTTGGCCCTGCTGATACTCATCGCCGGCGGGCTCGCGGCCGTGCGCACGCCCGTCGATATTTTCCCCGAAATCCGCATTCCCATCATCAGTACGATCTGGAAGTACACCGGCCTGCCCGCGGATGATTTCGCCGGCCGGATCGTCACGCCTTATGAGCGGGCGTTGACCACGACTGTCAACGATATCGAACACATTGAGTCGAACTCCTTTGGCGGTATCGGCGTGGTCAAGGTGTTCTTCCAGCCGCAGGCCGACATCCGGACTGCGAATGCGCAGGTGACAGCGATCGCGCAGACGCTCTTGAAGCAGATGCCGCCGGGAACGACGCCGCCTCTGATCCTGAACTATAGCGCGTCGACCGTTCCCGTGATGCAACTCGCGCTTGGTGGCGAGGGGCTGACGGAGCAACAGCTTTCGGATCTTGGTCTCAACCAGATCCGAACGCGTCTCGTGACGGTTCCGGGTGCTGCACTGCCCTATCCTTACGGGGGAAAGCTGCGGCAGGTTCAAATCGATCTGGATACCTCGGCCCTGCACGCGCGGGGGCTGTCCGCTCAGGATGTGTCGGATGCGCTTGCTTCGCAAAATCTGATCAATCCAGTCGGCACCGAGAAGATCGGTGCGCGCGAATATACGATCCAGCTGAACAACGCGCCGTCCGATCTGAGCGCCCTGGGTGACCTGCCGATCAAGGCCGTCAACGGGGGGATGGTCTACATTCGCGATGTCGCCCATGTCCGCGACGGCAATCCGCCGCAAACCAATATCGTCCACGTCAACGGCTCGCGATCGGTTCTTCTGTCGATTCTCAAAAGCGGCGCAAACTCGACGCTGGACATCATCGCGGGCATCAAAAAGAAACTCGAGGAAATCAAGCCGGGATTGCCGGACGCGTTGAAAATCCAAATTCTCGGCGATCAGTCGATCTTCGTCGGTAATGCCGTCGCGAACGTGATTCACGAGGGTGTTCTCGCAGCGGCGTTGACGAGCGTAATGATCCTTCTGTTTCTTGGAAGCTTCAGGTCGACGATCATCATCGCGACCTCGATCCCGCTTGCCGTTCTCGCATCGGTTGCGATGCTTTCGGCAATTGGTGAGACGATGAACATCATGACGCTCGGCGGTCTCGCGTTGGCGGTCGGTATTCTCGTCGACGAAGCGACGGTCACCATCGAAAACATCAACTATCATCTAGAGCAGGGAAAGGACGTCGAGACGGCGATCCTGGACGGCGCCGATCAAATCGCAACGCCGGCGTTCGTCTCGATGCTTTGCATTTGCATCGTCTTCGTGCCGATGTTCTTCCTTGAGGGCGTGGCCAAGTTTCTTTTCGTTCCGATGGCGGAAGCCGTCATGTTCGCGATGGTCGCATCATTCATCCTGTCGCGAACGCTGGTTCCGACGATGGCGAAATATCTGCTCAAAACCCACGATCCGGATAGCCACGCAGAATCGACGCGAAACCCGTTCAAACTATTCCAGCGGGGCTTCGAACATTCTTTCGAACGAATGCGGCTGAACTACCGCGGTCTGCTAGACCGCGCGCTGGCGCACCGGGCACCTGTTCTGGTTTTCTCATTCGGTTTCATCATTGCGTCGTTCTATCTGGTGCCGCAGCTCGGACGTAATTTCTTTCCGTCCGTCGATTCGGGCCAGATCCTGATGCATGTTCGGTGCGAGATCGGAACGCGGGTGGAGGAGACGGCGCGGCAATTCGCACAGATTGAGAAGACCATTCGTGACGTCATTCCGCCGCAAGATCTCGGTGCGATTGTCGATAATATCGGCATTCCCTATAGCGGCATCAACACGTCGTATAACAATACCGGAACCATCGGCCCCCAGGATGGCGACATCCAGATCGCGCTCAATCCCGGGCATCGCGCAACACCGGAATATGTGCGGCTGCTGCGCGATAAGCTGCCCAAGAAATATCCCGGCGTGACGTTCTCGTTTCTGCCCGCCGACATCACGAGTCAGATCTTGAACTTTGGTGCACCGACACCGATCGATCTTCAAATTCGCGGTAATCGATTCACCGAAAACTATGATTACGCCCAGAAACTTTTGCGCAAAATTCAGCTGGTGCCGGGTGTAGCCGATGCTCGCATCCAACAGTCTCGTTCGGCTCCAGTGATGGAAGTCAATGTCGATCGCTCGCGAGCGCAGTATGTTGGGGTCACGGAGCGCGACGTGACAGAGAGTCTTGGTACAAGCCTTGCGGGGACCGGCCAGGTTTCTCCAACCTATTGGCTCAATCCGAAGAACGGCGTCTCGTATTCCGTCGTCATTCAGACCCCCGAATATAAGATGGATAGCCTGGCGTCGCTGGAGAATGTTCCCGTCAATGCGCCGACCGCGCCGGCACCTCAAATCTTGGGGGGCGTTGCGAGCTTCAAGCGCGGTACGACCAATGCGTCGGTGTCACATTATGATATCCGGCCGATGGTGCAGATTCTCACGACGACCGAAGGCCGGGATCTCGGCGCGGTTGCTGCGGACATTCAGAAAATTGTCGACAATGCGAAGGCGGATTTGCCTAAGGGCTCGACGGCTGTGTTGCTCGGACAGGTGCAGACCATGAATAGCGCCTATTCCGGAATGTTGTTCGGACTGCTGGGCGCCATCGTGCTTATATACTTGCTGATCGTCGTAAACTTTCAATCATGGTTGGATCCGCTGGTAATCATCATGGCGCTACCCGCCGCGCTCATCGGAATCGTGTGGATGTTGTTTATTACCGGCACGACGCTTTCTGTTCCGGCGCTGACAGGCGCCATCATGTGTATGGGCGTTGCGACAGCGAATGCCGTTCTCGTCATCAGCTTCGCGCGCGAAAGACTCAACGAGCATGGCGATCCTATCCTGGCGGCGCTTGAATCCGGTTATGTCCGTATCCGCCCCGTGTTGATGACGGCACTGGCGATGATTATCGGTATGGCGCCGATGGCGCTCGGTCTCGGCGAAGGCGGAGAGCAAAATGCGCCACTCGGGCGAGCAGTTATCGGCGGTCTTATTTTTGCGACCGCCGCAACATTGTTCATTGTTCCCATCGTTTTCAGCCTGATGCACCGGCGCAAGGCCGCCACCTCGTCGCCTGATTCAATTCCGGGAGAATACAATGTCGCCTGAGTTGCCGACAAAGCAGCCGGCGCGCTCACGCTGGACGATGCCGCTGGCGGCGATCCTATTTATTGGTGTCGCAGCCTTTTTTGCGTTTACGGGCATCGAAAGCCGCGAACAGAGCGTTGCGAAGCTTAGGACGGTCGCCGCAGAACGCGCGGTGCCGAACGTCGCCGTGTCGCTGCCGAATGTGCAGCCGAGTGTTACCGTGCTCGATCTTCCCGGCCGTCTCGATGCCTATTCTCGAGCGGCGATTTTTGCGCGGGTTAGCGGCTACGTAACGCGTTGGAACGCGGATATCGGAACACGGGTCAAGGCGGGCGATGTTCTTGCCGAAATCGATGCGCCCGATCTCGATCAACAGCTCTTTCAAGCTCAATCAGATCTCAATAACGCCAAAGCCAATGCCGCTTTAGCGAAGGTCACGAACGCGCGCTATCAGGCTCTGCTACCGGAAAGCTACGTGACGCACCAAGCTGCCGACGAGAAGGCCGCCGATCTCCAGGCGAAAAATGCGCTCGTGAAATCAGCCCAGGCGAACGTGGACCGGCTGAAAGCTCTCAGCCAGTACAAGCGCATCGTTGCGCCTTTCGACGGTATCGTAACGGTTCGCAACACAGACGTCGGCAATCTCATCAATACGGGTAGCGCGACCGGGTCTGAGATGTTCGTGGTCTCCGATGTTCACAAGCTCAGGCTTTACGTGAATGTGCCGCAAAATTATGTGCCGCTGGTTACTCCGGGAACCAAAGCTGTTTTGACCGTACCTGAACGTCCGGGCAAAACGTATGAGGCAAACGTTGAGAGATCAGCCGGAGCCGTCGATGTCGCATCGGGAACGACGCGTATGCAGCTCGTTGTCGACAACGCTGCCGGAGAATTGATGCCGGGGGCTTATGCAAATGTTCAGCTGACGGTTGGTGATAAGCATAACGTTCTGGTCATTCCATCGAGCGCCGTCATCTTTAACAAGGATGGTTTGCACGTTGCGACTGTGGGCCCGGACAATCGGGTGATCATGAAGCCGATCAAGATCGGCCGCGATCTTGGCAGCAAGATCGAAATTGCGTCGGGGTTGGCGCCGGAAGATCGCGTCATCGAAAGCGCGCCGGATGACGTCGTCAACGGTGACAAGGTCAACGTCAAGGAACCACCTAATCCGGCTACGGCACCGTCGTCGCTGAATGCGCCACGTACCAGCGACAAGGGCTGATAGATATCGTTTGCTTTATCGGGCGGATTTCGTTTGGGTTGTCCGGCTCCGTTGAAGCGGTAAGCTTCCGTCTGTGCGACTGCATCGTAGCCGCGCGGTGTCATACCCGCTAAGCGGCTCGCGTCGGCATTTTGCGGCGTGCATCGGCAAGAGCGGCATGTGCGGAGCGGAGCTTTCTGCACATATCCTCGAATCCGATGGATGAATCCAGCGCATTGATGATGAAGCGATCGGCTTGCGCCAATGTTGCTTCGAGATGGGCGATGCGTGCATGCACGTCCTCCGACGCCGTTGTCGGCGAGGACTCAGACGCGCCGGAAACCAAAGAAGTATCCTTTTTCATGTCATGACCTGCTACTCAACATGTACTCAGCATGCGAACTTTCGCGCGGCGGGGGGAGTTCCGCGTCTCTTCAAAATGAGTGCAGAGATTTCATGAGCTTGGATTTCGCGGCATGAGAAAGGGCCCCGATGGGAGCCCTTTCGACAGCATCACGCGATTTCGAGCAAGCAGCTTAATAGTAGCTGCAGAAACGACGGCCGCGACGCCAGTAGCAATCGTAATCGTCGTAATCGTAGTAGTCGTCGTAGTAGTAAGGCCAGTAGCCGTAGCCGTAGTAAGGCCAGAAGCCATAGCCGCCACGCCCACGCCAATGGCCGCGGCCGCCGCGCCAGTGACCCCCATGGCCAAAGCCACCACCATGGAAGCCCCCGTGGCGGAACCCGCCGCCTCCGTGGAAGCCTCGGCCACCACCACCATGAAATCCGCCATGGAAGCCGCCACCGCCGTGAAAACCTCCGCCGCCACCGTGGCCGCCCCGGGCGTCCACCGAGCCGGTAAAGGCAACCACCGCCAGAGCCGCTATCGCGGCGGTCGCGGCATGTTTCAGATTCTTCATTTTCGATATCCTTTGATCGAAGGGCGCCGATAATCAGAACGCTGTTCAGTTGAACCTAGTTCCGGTATCGCCCAAAGAGCCCCAGCCTTCTCAATATAAAGGCTGAGGCTTTCTACGGCATTATCTCAGCCATGACGCCGGCGAAAGGCTGCTTTGTGCCAATGCCGGAGGGCTCCATGTGAGTACCTGAGGAGTCCGCATAAGCGGGGCGTTAGCGAAGAAGTACTCTCTGGCCCCCATGATGGCCGCGAGTTGGGGTAAGACGTCGCGGCCTCGGAAATATTTACGTCTGACGGAGCGGATGGTTTCGAAGATCGCGCCACTCGGCCGCAGACGGCTAACAAGATGGAGCGGTCCGCGCTGTTCGCGGTTTCGCAGCCGAACAAGAGTTTACGATTGTGGCAGCGAAGGCAGCGCCTAGATCAGGCAATGATCTGCGCTGCACAGTTGCGGCATTGCCGGTTGATGAATGAAGTATTGGCGGGTGAGCAAAAAAGACGTGGAAGTGCCAACTAGGGGTTTTTCAATGCAGTGACTGGTCATCAATCAGCGCCAGTCGTGCAAGCACAATGTCGATTTCCTCTCGAAGCCCCTTTAAAGCTTCCTTGGCTACAACAAGGCTCGACCGATCCAAGCTCCGCAACTCATCATCGGAAGCTGATCTGATTTTCCGGCAAAGGGCTACAAGCGCAAACACTTTGGAGGGCATCGGATAAGCCGGAGTAAGCGTTACGTCGCGCTTCCATTATGCTACGAGATGCTGACGGACCCGGTACTCATTACGAAGTAATATCCGTAGTTCTTTCTTAGAACGCGGCCGTCTGCGTTTAGAACTGCGCTTAAGGTCGTTCATTCCGTCTGCGAACATTCAGTTGGGAGATCGGACCGCTCGGTAACACATAGAAAAAGAGCGCACAGGAGCGGACATGCGAGGCTTTGGCTGGGGCCCTTCGCTGAATTCGAACAACGTTTAAAAAAGTCGCCGCCTATGAGGAAAAAAAGGCGTCAGCCGGGGGATGGCCAACGCCTTGGACGCAGTGTTGAGCACGGGGGGTACTATTTCTGCGTCGGCCGCTCTGAGGGGAGAGCGGACAATCATTTTAGCATTTAAGGCTCTCCCAGTCGTTAATTTCGAAGCGACCTGACATTCTACCTTAGTACGAGCGCATAACGCCAAGTGCCGTACAGCGGCGCCCGGCTTGCAGCGCTTATCGTCGCAGCACGCGTCGGAGCGCGGACTTTGCGTTCCGGTCTCCTTCGGGGGCAAGACCTACTAATGAACGCCGGCGAATTGGTTTTTCGAACTCGCGGCGCTGAAAGTCGGAGCGTTTCAGGATTTTCCAAA
>Ga0182749_1000689_pt1 | contig 29363 bp, 30 predicted proteins | sample eDN3rd37CKraftMG_FD_128875 | JGI IMG/M metagenome (GOLD analysis project Ga0182749, IMG submission 128875) | Enriched Miracle-Growth compost microbial communities from Emeryville, California, USA - eDNA 3rd pass 37_C Kraft MG (version 2) (version 2) ...
GTCAACCTGCTGTCCGGGGTGCGCCTGTCGCGCGCCTATCTGCCCGCGATGGCGGAAAGGAAATGGGGACGCGTGCTCTTCGTCTCGTCCGAATCCGCGCTCAACATCCCGGCGGACATGATCCATTACGGCGTCACCAAGACCGCCGACCTCGCTTTGTCGCGCGGCCTCGCCAAGCGGATGGCGGGAAGCGGCGTCACGGTGAACGCGATCCTGCCCGGGCCGACCCTGTCGGAGGGCCTGCGCGACATGCTGGCGGGCGAGCAGCAAAGCTCCGGCCGACCGATCGAGGAGGTCGCGGCCGATTTCGTCAAGGCCAACCGGCCAAGCTCGATCATCGGCCGCGCCGCAACCGTCGAGGAGGTCGCCAACCTCGCCGTCTACATCGCCTCCCCGCTTTCCTCGGCGACGACCGGCGCCGCCCTGCGGGTCGACGGGGGCGTCGTCGAGACGATTGCGTGAGGATGCCGCCGCACCGCGCGCCCGGTTTCGAGGGCGAAGGTGGCGGCGGGACGGGAAATGATCGATAACGCCGACGTCATCGACGCGCCGCCATGGGGCGGCAAGGTCGGCCAAGGAGGACAGGCATGTTCATCGCCATGAACCGGTTTCAGGTCATTCGGGGCGAGGAGAAGGCTTTTGAGAATGTCTGGCTGTCGCGCGACACGCATCTTGCCGGCGTGCCGGGCTTCATCGAGTTCCATCTGCTGCGCGGCGAGGCGCAGGAGGATCATACGCTCTTTTCCTCGCACACCATCTGGCGTTCGCGCGCCGATTTCGAAGCCTGGACGCAATCGGAATCCTTTCGCCAGGCGCACCGCAACGCCGGCGACAACAAGCCCCTCTATCTCGGCCATCCGCGTTTCGAGGGGTTCGAGGTCATCCAGACCGTGAAGCCGTCCTGAAAGCCCGCGCCGCCGGTCCCGCGTTACGTGCGGGCCATTACGTCCGGACCATGTGGCACATTATCGGGCCGTCCTTTCCGAAGCCCAGCACGCCCTTCACCTCGTCGAGGTCGACGATGACGGCCACGCCCTTGCGCTCGGGATCGCGCTCGCGCTCCTTTTCGTGCGACAGGGCGAAGGCGCGCTCCCGCTCGGCAGCGTCGTCGGCGATCCGGGCGCGGCCGGCGAACTGGAGCATGGGAACCGCCTGGGAGCGGTACATCATCGCGACCCGGGGGTTCTTCCGGATGGCGTCGATGGTCCCGCCCTGCGGGTTTCGCGCCCAGAAACTCAACTGGGTGTCGCTGAAGGGCACGGTGCTGCCGCGAAACGACAGCAGCGGCTTGCCGGTTTCGTCCACCGCGGCCAGCAGCATGACGTTGCCGCTGTCGAGCGCTCCGGTGACGAGCGCCCGGATCTCCTCGGTCAGCGCGAGCGGGGAAGCCTTTGCCATCGTGTCACAACTCCTTCGACAAGAAATGATTTCGCCGGGGATGAGCCGCCCCGCCCGGCCGCCATGGATCAGGCGACCGCCGGCTCGGGCGCGGCATCCGCGATCTGCCGCGCGGCCCGCGCGATCCGCTCGAACGACTCGAGCCGGGCGCCATGATCATAGACGTCGGAGACCACCATCAGCTCGTCCGCGCCGGTTTCCGCCACCAGCGCGGCGATGCCGGCGCGCACCGTTTCCACCGAGCCGACGATCGAACGGGCGAGCATCCGCATCGCCTGCGCCTTCTCCTCCGGCGACCAATAGGCGTCGATATCGTCGATCGGCGGCTGGCTGAGCGTGCGCGCACCGCGAAAGAGGTTGGTGAAGGACATCTGCTGGGTGGTGGCGAGCCGGCGCGCCTGCGCGTCCGTTTCAGCCGCGATGACGTTGACGCCGACCATCGCATAGGGCCGGGCCAGTTGCGTCGAGGGCTTGAAGCGCCGCCGATAGATGTCGAGCGCGGGCAACAGCAGGTCGGGCGCGAAATGCGAGGCGAAGGCATAGGGCAGTCCCAGCTCGGCGGCGAGCTGGGCGCCGTAGGTGCTGGACCCGAGGATCCACAGCGGCACCCGCGTGCCCGCCGCCGGCACCGCCTGCACGCGCTGACCGGCCTGCGCGGGGGCGAGATAGGCCTGTAGCTCCAGCACGTCTCGCGGGAAATCGTCGCTGTTCGCGGGCGAGCGGCGCAGCGCGCGGACCGTCGCCTGATCGGTGCCAGGCGCGCGGCCCAGGCCGAGGTCGATGCGATCCGGAAACAGCCGGGCCAGCGTGCCGAACTGCTCGGCGATGACGATCGGGGCGTGGTTGGGCAGCATGATGCCCCCCGCCCCCACGCGGATGCGGCTCGTTCCGGCGGCGACATGGGCGATCACCAGCGATGTCGCGGCGCTGGCGATGCCCGGCATGTTGTGATGCTCCGCCACCCAGAAGCGGCGATAGCCCCAGCTTTCGGCATGAGCGGCGAGATCGCGGGCATTGTCGAGCGCGGCGCGCGCATCGGTATCCTGCGTGACGCGAACGAGGTCGAGGATCGAAAGCTCTGCCATGCCAACTCCTGTGCGGACACCGATCTAGGATCGGCGGGGCGTCACGCAAGGGAGCAGGCCCGACGCGGCGATCGGATCAGTCCTGCGGCAGGAACGGCCTGCCCTCATGCGCGACCAGCAGGTCGTGCATGTCGGTCGCGTGATCCTCCTCCTCGGCGAGGATGCCTTCGAGCATGATCCGCGTGGTGGGGTCCTTGTCCCCGAAATAGCGGATCAGCTCGCGATAATGCTCGATCACGAGCCGCTCGGCGATCAGATTGTCCTTCACCATCTGGACGAGGTTTCCACCTTCGCCATATTCGGTGGCGGAGCGCAGCGCGAGCCCCTCGGGATTGAAGTCGGGCGTCCCGCCGAGCTGGTCGATCCGTTCGGCGGCGGCCATCATGTGGCGGCGTTCGGCGTCGGCATGTTCCCTGAACTCGGCGCTGACGCTCTCGCTGGTGATGCCCGTCACCGAAATGGCGTGCATGGTGTAGCGCAGCACGCACACCAGCTCGGTCGCCACCACGGTTTGCAGCAGGTCGATGGCCGTCTTGCGATCGCCTTCGTAGCTGGGCGTGACCGCGCCCTGATCGAGCGAGTTCCTCGCGCGTTCGCGCAGCGTCTGCACGTCGGTCAGGAATGCGTTTTCGTCCTGTGGCATCTGGCGGCCTCCTACCCGTAACGGTGACGTCGCCACACCCGCGGGCGTGACGCGCTCATCACGGCTAATGACCGCCGAACGGCGAGATGGTTCCCGCTCCCGTCCGAAACGCCGACAGCGCGCCGCACGGCGGGGGCTATTTCAACCGGAGGGGAAGGCCCGCATGCAGGGCGACCACCTCGCGAGCGGCGGCGGCCACGCGCTGGTTGATCTCGCCCGCGACGTCCCGGAAGCGGCGGGCAAGGGCATTGTCGGGAACGATGCCCAGCCCGACCTCATTCGTCACGAGGATCAGCGGCCCCGCCGCCCGCGCCATCGCCGACAGCAGGCGCCCCGTCTCGCCCTCGATGTCATGCCCGGCAAGAAGCAGGTTCGACGCCCAGAGCGTGAGGCAGTCCACCAGCACCACCCTGTCCGCCGCGACGGCCGCGCCGATCGCCTCGGGCAAAGCGAGCGGCGCCTCGACCGTGTGCCATTCCGGCCCCCGGTCCGCCCGGTGCCGGGCGATGCGCGCCGCCATCTCGTCATCGCCGGCCTGGGCGGTCGCGATATAGACGCGCCGCTTGCCGGTCTGCTCGGCACACGCCTGCGCATGGCGGCTCTTGCCGGAACGGGCCCCGCCGATGACCAGCAGGGTGGTCAGGTCCGTATCAGCCAATAGGGGGCTCCCACTTTTCGTTTCGGCCGCTATGCGAGGGCGGTGGATAAAGCAATCCGGACGATGGCGGTAACAGCGTGACCGCGGAATGGCTCGAGCACGGCGGCGCGCTCCACGCCGCGCGCGAGGCGTTTCCGCGCGCGCCCCTGCCGTGGATCGATCTGTCCACCGGCATCAATCCCCATGCATGGGATACGGCGCGCGCGGGCCCGATCGACTGGACGCGGCTGCCCGAAAGGGCCGCGATCGACGAACTCGTGGCGGCGGCGGCCGATCATCTCGGCATCGATCCCGCGCGGCTGTGCGCGACGCCGGGAAGCGAGATCGCCTTGCGCCTGCTCGCCCATCTGGGATTGCCGGGGCCCTTCCGCCACGTCGCGCCGGGCTACCGGACGCATGGCGAGGCGTTTCCCGACGGCCGCGCGATCCCGCTCGACGCGCTCTCCGGGGAGGCGGACAAGGGGGGCACCATCCTGCTCGCCAATCCCGGCAACCCCGACGGCCATATCCTCGCCACCGACGAGCTGCGCCGGATCGCGGGGAGGATCGCGGCCGCCGGGGGGTGTCTGGTGGTGGACGAGGCTTTCGCCGACGTGCATCCGGACATCGGCCTTGCCCCCTGCCTCAACGGCGACGAGCCCGTGCTGATCCTGCGTTCCTTCGGCAAGTTCTTCGGGCTGGCCGGGGTGCGGCTGGGCTTCGTCGTCGGCCCGCCGCCGTGGATCGCGGCCTTTCGGCGCCATGTGGGAAGCTGGCCCGTCTCGGCCGCCGCGATCGCGATCGGCGGCGCCGCCTATCGCGATCGGCCGTGGATCGCCGCGACGCGCGCGCGGCTGGCGGGCGAGGCGGATGCGCTCGACGCCCTGTTGCGGCGTCATGGCCTTCGCGCGGCGGGCGATTGCCCTCTGTTCCGCCTCGTCGGGACCGACGATGCGGCGCGTCTCTTCGAGCGGCTCGCCCGCCACGGCATCCTGACGCGCCCGTTCGATTATGATCCCCGCCGGCTTCGGATCGGCTTGCCGGGATCGGGGGACGCGCTGGCCCGCCTCGATCGGGCGCTGGCGGATGGCTGAGCCGGTGGCGCTGGCTGCGCTCGCAATCGACGCCGCCTGCGGCTGGCCGCGCGCGCTTTACCGAAGGATCGGGCATCCGGTGGGCGCCTTCGCGCGGATGATCCACCTCCTCGAGCGGCGCTGGAACGGGCCCGATCGGCCCGCGCGCGCGCGACGCCTGCTGGGGATCGTGGCGATGGCGATGCTCGTCCTGCTCGCGGGCGGCGGCGGCTGGCTGCTGCAACGGGGCCTCGCCGCGCTCCTCGGCCCATGGGCGTGGATCGGTATCGCCTTGTGCGCTTTCCCCGGCCTCGCGCAGCGCAGCCTCCACGATCATGTGCTGCCCGTCGCCCGCGCGCTGGAGCGCGGCGACCTGCCGGGCGCGCGACACGCCGTCGCCATGATCGTCGGCCGGGACACCGCCGCGCTCGATCAGGCGGGGGTATCGCGCGCGGCGATCGAGAGCCTGTCCGAAAGCTTCTGCGACGGCGTGGCGGCGCCGCTCTTCTGGCTGCTGCTGCTCGGCCTGCCGGGGATCTGGGCCTATAAGGCGATCAACACCGCCGACAGCCTGATCGGCCATCGCGAGGAGCGGTGGCGCGCCTTCGGCTGGGCGGCGGCGCGCACCGACGACGCCGCGAACCTGATTCCCGCGCGGCTGGTGGGCCTGCTGATCTGCATCGCGGGCGGCGGCGGCCTCGCGACGATGCTGCGCGATGCCCGGCGCCATGCGTCGCCCAATGCCGGCTGGCCCGAGGCGGCGATGGCGGGCGCGCTGGGGCTGAAGCTGGCGGGCCCCGTCAGCTACGACGGCGCGGCCCATGACAAGCCGTGGATCGGCGGCGGCCGCGGCGATGCCGGCGCGGGCGATATCCGCCGGGCGCTCGGCGTCTACCGGCGCGCCTGCGTCCTGCTCTGGCTGATCGCGGGGGGCGTCGCATGGGCGCGCTGATGGTGCAGGGCACCGGATCGGACGTCGGCAAGTCCGTGCTGGTCGCGGGGCTGTGCCGGGCGCTGTCGAATCGCGGGCTTTCCGTGCGGCCCTTCAAGCCGCAGAACATGTCGAACAATGCCGCCGTGACGGCGGACGGCGGCGAGATCGGGCGCGCCCAGGCCACGCAGGCGCTCGCCTGCCGGGTCGAGCCCGTGACCGACATGAATCCCGTGCTGCTGAAGCCGCAGGCGGACCGCACGTCGCAGCTCATCGTCCACGGCCGGGTGCGCGGCACGCTGGGCGCGGGCAATTTCCGGGAGGCGCGGGCCGCCCTGCTGGACGACGTGCTGGCAAGCCATGCCCGGCTGCGCGCCGAATGCGATGTGGTGGTCGTGGAAGGCGCGGGATCGCCCGCCGAGATCAACCTGCGCGCCGGCGACATCGCCAATATGGGCTTCGCGCGCGCCGCCGGCGTGCCCGTCGTGCTGGTGGGCGATATCGACCGGGGCGGCGTGATCGCCGCGATCGTCGGCACCCGCGCGGTGATCGATCCGGCCGACGCGGCGATGATCCGCGGCTTCATCATCAACAAGTTCCGGGGCGATCCGGCGCTGTTCGAGGACGGCTATCGCAGGATCGAGGCGCTTTCGGGCTGGCGGGGCCTCGGCGTGGTGCCCTGGCTGGCGCCCGCCGCGCGGCTGCCGAGCGAGGACGCGGTGGTGCTCGAACGCCCTTCGGCGGGCGGCGGCGGACGGCGGATCGTCGTCGCCTGCCCGATCACGCCGCGCATCGCCAATTTCGACGATCTCGATCCGCTGGCGCTGGAGCCCGGCGTCGATGTCCGGATGATCCCGCCCGGCCAGCCGATCCCGGCCGAAGCCGCCCTGGTGGTGCTCGCCGGATCGAAGGCGACGATCGCCGATCTCGCCGCGCTGCGCGCCGAGGGGTGGGACGTGGATATCCGGGCGCATCACCGGCGTGGCGGCCATGTGCTGGGCCTGTGCGGCGGCTACCAGATGCTCGGTCGCCGCATTTCCGATCCCGACGGGATCGAGGGGCCGGCGGGCTCGGTCGAGGGGCTCGGTCTGCTCGACGTCGAGACGCTGCTCACCGCCGACAAGGCGCTGGTGCGCGTGGCGGGCGAGGCCCTCGGCGCGCGCCTCGACGGCTATGAGATGCATATGGGCCGGACGAGGGGCCCGGACGCGGCCCGCCCGGTGGCATTGTTCGACGACGGGCGGGTGGACGGCGCGACGAGCGCGGACGGGCGTGTCGCGGGCAGCTATGTGCACGGGCTGTTCGGGCTGGCGGGGCAGCGCGCCGCCTGGCTCGCCCGCCTCGGCGTGGCGGGAAGCGGGATCGATCACCGTGCCTCGATCGATCGCGCGCTCGACGAGATCGCCGCGATGCTGGAGGAGCATCTCGACATCGATGCGCTGATCGCCCTTTCAGAGGCGGCCGGCGACCGCTAGGGCGGGCAGCATCGGCAGGTCGGCCGTCGCCCGCCCGAAGCCGCGATCATGGGCCGCCGCCTCATTCCACGACGAAGCCCGGCGGCGGCGTGCGGGTGATGAAATGGCCCTTCACGCCTTCGGGCCATCGGCTGAACGGCACCCGCCCATGCTCGCTCGCCGCGTGATGCGCGGCATATTCGAGGATGGCGCGCGCCGCCGCGGCATCGGGCGCGAACCGGCCGAGCACATAGCCCACCTTGCCCGGCGCGCGCAGATGCACGGTGCAGAAATCGCCGCAGGCGAACAGGCAGGGCATTTCCTGCACCGCGATATCCGCGAAGGCGGGATCGCCGGCCTGTGCCTCCCGCAGCGCGGTGGCGAGGCGCGCGCCGCCGCGCACGCCTTCGCCATCCTCCCGCGCCTCGCGCGAATGGCGGCAGGTATTGCAGACGACCACGGCGGGACCGTCGGCGACGCGCTTCAGCATCGCCGGGCCTCGCGCAGGAGCATCTCGCGCGTCGCGATCCGCTCCTCGCGCGCGTGGTCGAGCGCCGCGCGCAGCCAGGCATTCTCGGCCTCCAGCCGTTCCAGCCGCTGGCGCAGCTCGCCCGACGAGGCGGGCAGCGGCGCCGTCATGCGGCCCGCGCCGCGCGGGGGGCGGCCGCGAGCGCGGGCACGCCGATCCGGACCAGCGCGTGATAAAGCGCCAGCAGGCCCAGCAGGATCGCGCCGTTGCGGACGAGCTGGCGCAGCATGATGTCGGGCGAGAGCGCCGCCGCCACGCCGCCGAGCGGGACCGACCACATCAGGATGACCAGCTTGAACGCCACGAACGCGGCGACATAGGCGCCCAGCAGCCGGACGGGGAAGGCCGCCGTTCCCAGCCGGGCGAGCCCGGCACGCGCGCCGAACAGCGAGCCGACGGCGGCGGCGGCGAGGCCCGCGCCCCAGGCCACCGTCCTTGCGTCGTGCGGATAGGCGAGCAGCCCGAAGCCGACCGCCTGGCTGGCCGCCCAGGCGAGCAGCATCAGCACGATCCCGTCGCGGCGGCGCATGTGGAGCGCCGCCAGCGCGGCGAGCGGCGCGAAAGGCGTCGCGCAGGCGAATATCAGGGTGCCGCCGGTGCTGGCGGCCGTCAGCAGGACGATCCAAAGCGTCGATGCGCGCGCGGTGGACAGGGTGTCGGTCATGCTTGTCTCTCCTTCGCTTCGGTTCGGTTCTTCGTCTTCGCATAGCCCTTGCCCAGCCGGTCGCGGCCGTCGGGCGGATGGCCGGTGAGGCGGGGGAAAAGCTCCTCCCACAGGGCCAGCCGGCTCCAGTCCGGCGTGTCCGCGATGCGGTCCTCCGGCTTCAGGAAGGGGTTGGGCAGGAAGATCGTGATCTGCGGCTCGTCATGGCCGTTGAACATCCGGATGCCCCAGGAGATCGGATGCTCCTCGGCATCCAGCCGGCGATAAAGCTCGACGCGCCCGGGCCGGCGGCGCGCGGCGAGCGCGGGCGGCGCGCCCGCATTCTCGCCGATGCACAGATGGAAATGGCCCCGTGCGCCCCAGTGGATGGTGAGATAGCCGTTGGAGAGCGACACCCGCTCGGGCTTGCCGGGGCATTTCAGCTCATAGGCGGCGCCGGGAATCAGCGGCCCCCAGGTGATCTTGTCCCAATGCGCCTCGAACAGCTCGCGGTAGAGCGCGAACAGGAACGCCTCGTCCAGCGGCAACGGCCAGACCTCCTCGATCCGGCCGTCCGCTTCGGCGACGCGCTTCCCGATGGGGCCGCCCATCAGAAGCGCCCCCGGATGCCGGCATAGATGCTGCGCCCCAGCGTGCCGTAGCGATAGGCCGTCATATATTCCTCGTCCAGGAGGTTCTCGACGCGGCCGAAGAGCTTGAGCGCGGGCGAGATCGCCAGTTCGGCGCGCAGGTCGACCAGCGTGTAGGCATGCAGCGGAACCTGGTTCTTCGCATCGTCGAACGTCTTGCCCGACCAGCGCACCGCGACGCCGGTGGAAAGGCCGATCGGCCATTCATAGGTCGCCGAGCCGTTGGCCTCGTGGCGCGGCCGTCGCGGCAGCCAGTTGCCGTAGGTCGCGCCCGGCGAGCGATCCTCCGAAACCGTCCAGCTATAATTGCCGTCCAGCGTCAGCCCGTCCACGGGGCGCGCCGCGCCGGCAAATTCGATCCCGTGCGCCTCGGCGCGCGCGATGTTGCGATAATAGCCGGATCGCGCGATCGTGCTGCCCGGCTGGAGGCAGAGCGGATCGGCGGAAACGGCGGGGCAGCTTGCAAAGCTGATCAGATCGCGCGAGCGCCGCTGAAACCAGAGCGCGGAAAGATCGAGCCGGCCGTCGAACAGGCGCTGTCCCGCGCCCGCCTCCCAGCCCCGCGCCTGTTCCGGGGCAAGCGCCACGTTCCCGTATTGGGAATAGAGCTGATAGAGCGTCGGCGCCTTGAATCCCTCGCCATAGCTGGCGCGCAGCGTCGTGCCCGTCGGCAATGCCCAGACCGCGCCGGCGGAGAAGAGCGTCCTGCCGCCATAGACGCGATGATCGTCATGGCGGACGCCCCCCGTCAGCGTCAGGCCGGACAGGATCGTTCCGCTGATCTGCCCATAGCCGCCCGTCCGCTCCGCCGATCCGCGCGCGGGCTGCGGAACCGGCGTGGCGAGCGATCCGGGCGGCGAGACGCTGCGGAAGCTCGACCGCTCATTCTCCACGCCGAACTGCGCGTCCCATCCCTCCGCGATGGCCAGGCTGCCCTGATATTCGATTCGTTTGTTGCGGCCGGCGGCGGAGAATGTGAGCGGGCGCTGCCGGCGCGGATCGTAATTGTCGCGGTCGGTATCGGTATAGCCGTAGGCGAAGCGATTGCGCAGTCGCCCGTCGAACAGCGCGACGTTCAGCCCGGCATAGCCGACGAACTCCCGGTTCAGCGCATATTCGGGGCTGTCGCCGCTGGTCGCGTCGATATCGGTGCGGCCGTCGGAATAGTAACCGCGCAGATCCGCGCTGACATTGCTCGCCAGCGCCACCTCGATCCGTCCGGTGACGCCGTGATTGGTGTAGCCGTCCTTCTCGCGGCCGCCGAAGGCCGGGGCGATCGCCGAGATGCCGTCGGTGGTGAAAGCCGTGCCGCCGAGCCGCCAGCTCACCGGGCCCGACAGGCCCCCCACCGCCGCGCGCGCGTTGACGGTCTGGCGCGAGCCGGCCTCGACATCGAAGCTGCCCTCCAGCGGCCTGGTCGGCGAGGCGGTGACGACATTGACCACGCCGCCGATCGCCTGGCTGCCCCAGAGGGTGGATTGCGGCCCGCGCAGCACCTCGATCCGCGACGCATCGCCCACCAGCAGGTTGGCGAAGTTATAGCCGCCACCCGCCGAGGACGGATCGTTGAGCTTGACGCCGTCGATCACCACCACCGTCTGCTCGGCTTCGGCGCCGCGGATGCGCAGCGACGTGTTCGTCCCGTAGCCGCCGTTGCGCGACATGCTGACGCCCGGTGTGCGCAGCAGCAATTCGGTGACGCCGATATCCTGCGTCCGGTCGATCGCGGCCTTGTCCAGCACGGTGATCGACGCGGCGACGCGATCGATCCGGGTAGGCACGCGCGTGGCGGTGACGATGATCGCGCCGGCATTCGCGTCGGCCGCCGCGTCGGGCCGCGGCGCCTCCTGCGCATGAGCGGCGGAAGACAGGATCAGGACGGAAAAGGAAACATGCTTCAGCATCGAGCGATCTAACCCCCCAAGGACATTGCGCCACGCCCCGCGAGGCACGCCGCAGCCCATGAGGACGCACGACATCGCCCCGCGAAAACGCGGTTTCGAATGTCGTCGCTCGGGTTGAACCCGTCCGCTCGGCGCACCCTGGCCGGACGAAGGACGACCGCGACGGGCAGGTCTCCTGGCTCGCGGGTCAACGCCGGTTCGGGCCGCCTTCTCAGGATCGGATGATCCCAATGGCATGTGGCCCGATGGCTCGCCGCTCACAGTTGCAGGGGCAGCCGGGGTCTCGAACCCCGTTCCCTTTCAATCCCCGTCCCCGGGGAACCTGTCGCGGCCCCGTCAATAGACGGGGCGATGGCCGGGCGTCAATCGCCGCGTTGCAGCAAAGCGATCAGCGGCGTCGCGACGGCAAGGTCGATCGTCGCGCGCACGCCGCCGGGCGGGGTCGGCGCCCTTCAGTACGGATGCGCCTCGGGCAGTGGCGCTCCGGGAGCCGGCCATCGGATATTCAGGAAGCTGCTATAATCTGTCCACGATGCAGAAAGACACCCTGAACAAGCTGGGCCTTGCCGCCGCGATCCTGCTGCTGCCGGGCGGGTTCGTCCTCGGCGCCACGCTCGCGGCGCGGCACTATCGCAGGAAAGCCGCGAAAGGCTCCCCCGACCCCGGCGAGAAGGCGCCGGCCCCTCCAGATGACGCGCCCTGATCGAACGGGCGCGACGCCGCGCATGGGCCTGCCAGGCTTCCGGAGCGCGCGCGAGAGAGGATGCGTTTTCTCTCGCTCGACTGTTTCGACGCCCTGATCCGGCGCGTCGAAGCGGCCTGATCCTAGACGCGCCCGGTCTCCAGCCGGCGGCGCAGGCGCAGGGCGAAGATGGCCAGGAACAGGCCCCGCAAAAGGAAGCTGATCCCGACGACCATCGCCAGAAAGACGAGCGCGGCGGCGGGCCCGGCGAACATGAGGGCGAGCCCCATCACGAGATCGATGATCCCGAGGACGATGAGCCAGCCGCGATGCAGCGCGGTCCTGGCGGCAGCGGCGAATTCCATGATCGCGCACAGGACGAGCCACAGCCCGATCGCCCATACCAGCGACAGGGCGCCCGCGAACGGATCCCACAGGATCAGCAGCCCCAGGACCAGCGAGATCAGGCCGACCGCGAAATCCAGCCACCTGCTGCGCCAGCCCCGTGCGGAAAATCCGGCGACGATCCCGAGAATGCCGCCGACCACCAGCACGAACGCAAGGAATATCCCGGTGGCGAAACCCGTGGCGAGCGGCTCGACCAGCGCCAGGACGCCGATGACCGCGAGCATGACGCCATAGGCCAGTATCCAGCCCCAGCCCGTCCCTTGCAGAAGCGATGGATCGCGAAACCATGGATCACCCTGCCGCTCCGATAATGTCATGATCGTTCTCCTTGTCGCGCGCTTTCCCGACGGCGGTTCGGGCCGCCCTATCGCTGCATCCGCATCACCTGCGTCATGGTCATGTTGGCGTTCAGGTGCGCCATGATCCACACCGAACCGACGAAGACCAGCGCGACGATCAGCACGCCGAACGCCAGCGCGAGGACGTTGTTCGTGCTGTCGGGGCCGGTCGAGAGATGCAGGAAGAAGACGAGGTGAACGCCCATCTGCGCGATCGCCAGGACGATCAGCGCCACCGGGATGCCCGGCCCCCAGACCAGCCGCGATCCGGCCAGATAGAAGGACGCCGCGGTGAGCCCGGCCGCGAGCACTAGCCCGATCACATAGCCGCGCACCCCCCGCGCGACGCCGCTGCCGCCGATGCGCTCGTCGCCGGGCGCCAGATCCAGGTTCTCGCCGGGTGTTTCGGGATCGCTTGCCATCATCCGGCTCCCATCAGATAGACGATCGTGAACAGCGCCACCCAGATGATGTCGAGCGCATGCCAGAAGAGCGTGAAGCAGAGCAGCCGCCGCATCATGTTCGGCCTGAACCCCTTGGCCCAGATCTGCGCCATCATCGTGCCCAGCCAGAGCAGCCCCGCGCTCACATGCAGGCCGTGCAGGCCCACCAGCGAGAAGAACGCCGTCAGGAACGCGCTGCGCGTCGGGCCGGCGCCCTCGACGACCAGCTGGGCGAACTCGCGCGCCTCCAGGACGAGGAAGGCGAAGCCCAGGAGGCCGGTGACGAGCAGCAGGATCTGCGTCCATAGCTGGCTGCGCACCGAGGCGGCGATCGAGGCCATGCCGCAGGCGAAGCTGGAGGCGAGCAGGCATCCCGTCTCCACGGCCACATTGGTCAGGCTGAACAGATCGCGCGCGCCCGGGCCGCCCGCCGTCGCGTCCGCCAGCACCGCATAGGCGGCGAAGAAGGCGGAGAACATGACGATATCGCTGAGCAGATAGATCCAGAAGCCGTAGCCGGTGATGATCCGCTTCGACGCGGGGCCGCCCTGGCCATGTCCCGTCGCCTCGCCGCCATGGCCGTGGCCGTGATGGCCGACGCGGTTGGGATCGTCCCACGCCGCGCGCGCCGATGGGGCGGCCGATGCGCTGGTGCTCGCGCTCATGCGGGTCTCCTCCAGTCGGGCATGGCCTCCACGCGGGCCCGGCGGCGGGCGCGGTCGACCCGCGCGACCTCCTCGACCGGGACCTCATATTCCTCCTCGTCGCGCCAGGCGAAGACGACGAAGGTCGCGAACGCGCCGAGCAGGCCGAGCGCCACCAGCCACCAGATATGCCAGATCAGCGAAAAGCCGGTGACGGTCGCGAAGAAGGCGGTGACGACGCCCGTGGGGCTGTTGCGGGGCATTTCGATGGCGTGATATTCGGGCTCCTCCGCCAGCCGCTGCGCGTCGAGCGCGCGCTGTTTCACGCCCCAATAGGCCTCCTCGCCCTCGACATCCGGCAGGACGGGGAAATTGAAGGACGGCGGCGGCGAGGGCGTCGCCCATTCGAGCGAGCGGCCGTCCCACGGATCGCCGGTCAGGTCGCGGCGCCGCTCGCGCGTCCGGATCGAGACGACGAGCTGGGCGATCTGGCAGCCGATGCCGCACAATATCAGGAGCGCGCCGCCCAGCGCGACGAGCAGCCAGGGATGCCACGCCGCGACGTCATAATGCTGCATCCGCCGCGTCATGCCGAGCAGGCCCACCGCGTAGAGCGGCACGAACGCCATGTAGAAGCCGACGAACCAGCACCAGAAGGCCACCTTGCCGAGCCGTTCGTCGAGCATGAAGCCGAACGCCTTGGGAAACCAGTAATTATATCCGGCAAAGGCGCCGAACAGCACGCCGCCGATGATGACATTGTGGAAATGGGCGACGAGGAACAGGCTGTTGTGCAGCAGGAAATCGGCCGGCGGGACGGCGAGCAGCACCCCCGTCATTCCGCCGACCGCGAACGTGACCATGAAGCCGAGCGCCCACAGAAGCGGCGTGTGGAAGCGGACCCGCCCGCCATACATCGTGAAGAGCCAGTTGAAGATCTTCACGCCCGTCGGCACCGCGATGATCATCGAGACGATCCCGAAGATCGCGTTGACGTCCGCCCCCGCCCCCATCGTGAAGAAATGATGCAGCCACACCATGAAGGAGAGGATGCAGATCGCCATCGTCGCGATCACCATCGAGCGATAGCCGAACAGCGGCTTGCTCGAGAAGGTGGAGACCACTTCGGAAAACGTGCCGAACGCGGGCAGGATGAGGATATAGACCTCCGGATGCCCCCATACCCAGATGAGGTTCACGAACATCATCGCGTTGCCGCCCGCCTCGTTCGTGAAGAAATGGAAGCCGAAATAGCGGTCGAGCAGCAGCATCGCGAACGTCGCGGTGAGGACGGGAAAGGCGGCGATGATCAGCAGGTTGGAGGCAAGCGCCGTCCAGCAGAAGACCGGCATGCGCAGATAGCTCATCCCCGGCGCGCGCATCTTCAGGATGGTCGTGGCGAGGTTTATGCCCCCCATCAGCGTGCCCGCCCCCGCGATCTGGAGCGCCCAGAGATAATAATCGACGCCGACGCCGGGCGAATAGCGAAGCTCCGACAAAGGCGGATAGGCAAGCCAGCCGGTGCGCGCGAACTCGCCGACGACGAGCGATATGTTGACGAGCAGCGCGCCGGACGCCGTCAGCCAGAAGCTGACCGAATTCAGCGTCGGGAAGGCGACGTCGCGCACGCCGAGTTGCAAAGGCACCACGAAATTCATCAGCCCGACGACGAACGGCATCCCCACGAAGAAGATCATGATCGTGCCGTGCGCGGAGAATATCTGGTTGTAATGCTCGGGCGGCAGATAGCCGGGGGAATGGAAAGCCATCGCCTGCTGCGTGCGCATCATCATGGCGTCGATGAAGCCGCGCAGCAGCATCACCATCGCGAGCACGCAATACATCACCCCGATGCGCTTGTGGTCGACGGAGGTGATCCATTCGCTCCACAGATAGGGGACGTAGCCCTTCGCCCACACCCACACCAGCACGCCCAGCAGGACGATCCCGACCACCGCCGAGGAGACCAGCGGGATCGGCTGGTCGAACGGGATCGCATTCCAGCCCAGCTTTCCGAGCATCTCAGCCCTCCGTTCGCGGCGACACCATGGCGTCCGGGTCCGTCGTCTCGGGGCCGGGGCCGGGCGCCAGCTTTTCCGTGGCAACCGCTTCGAACAATCGGGGCTGCACGGCCCTGTAGGTGAACGGCCGCACATTCTCGCTTTGCCGTGCGAGCTGCGCATAGCCCTGCTCGTCCAGCACCGGGCCCGCGCCGCGCGCCGCGCCGATCCAGCCGGCGAACTGATCGGCGGGCACGGCATGCATCTCGAACGCCATGTCGGAAAAGCCGTCGCCGCTATATTGCGAGGAGAGGCCGTGGAACACGCCCGGACGATCCGCCTGCAGATTGAGCTGCGTGGTCATGCCGTGCATGGTGTAGATCATGGTGCCGAGCTGGGGCACGAAGAACGCGTTCATCACGCTGGCCGACGTCAACGAGAAATGGACGGGAATGCCGGCCGGCACGACGAGCTGGTTGACGCTCGCCACGCCCTGTTCCGGGTAGATGAACAGCCACTTCCAGTCGAGCGAGACGACCTGCACCTCCAGCGGCCGGACCCTGGAGGGCAGCGCCTTGCGGGGATCGAGCTCGTGCGAGCCGATCCAGGCGATGCCGCCGAGGAACAGGATCACGAGCACGGGAATCGCCCAGACGACGAACTCGACGCGGCCCGAATAGGCCCAGTCGGGCAGGTAGCGCGCCTTCGTGTTGGATTCGCGGAACCACCAGGCGAAGGCCAGGGTCGCGATGACCACCGGCACGACGATCATCAGCATGATGCCGAGGGAATCGAGGAGGATCTGCCGCTCGCCCGCCCCTACGGGGCCCTGCGGATCAAGGACGCCGCCGGAGCAGCCGCCAAGCGCCAGCGCCGCCAGGGGCCAGCAGCGAAAAGGGGCCGAGCGCGCCGGACGCGCGCCACCGTCAGAAAGCCCGCTTTCCGGAGCGGATGCCTGATCGTGAACAGGGTTGCCCGATGTCCTGCGGCGCGGGGCGGCGCCGCCGTTCGGACGCGCCACCCGACCTACTCCGGCAGATCGACTGGCGAGGGCTGCGCGTGGACCGGACCGGCGACAGGCAGGTAGAGGCGCATGAACCCGCTCCCTTCGTTCCCCGCCGGTGGCGCACGGTAAACATCGTCGAACAAGCCGTCAAGGAAGGCCCGGCGCGGGCGACGATCCGGGGTCAGAGCGCCAGCGCCGCCGCGTAGCCGGTGAGTTCCAGATAGCCGCGGCCGCCCGGAATCCGCACCGCCCCTTCCCAGTAGACGGGGCCGCCGCTCGCCCGGCTGTCCAGCTCCTGGTCCGGGAAAAGCGGCGTGAGCGGCAGCGACCGCACGCCGCCCGGGAGCCGGACGCGCAGCACCGGGTCGATCGGATAGACCGCGCCGGTGCGCGGCGATCGCCAGCGGTGGCGGGGCTGGAACGTCACGTCGCCGGGGTGAAGCGGGACGCCCCCTCCCCCACGGGACCGATAGGTGCCCCCCGCCCAGAGCGTCCGCCCATCGCGGCCGCGAATGCGAAACGCCATCAGCGCGCCGCCATCGTCGAGATTGAGCCCGGCCCAGTCCCACCCCACCGCGCCGGGCATGAGATAGGTGGACGACCATTCGCGATCGAGCCAGGCGGTGCCTTTCACCGCGACGGCGCCGCCCGCGCGGGTCAGGCTGCCGGAGACGGCGAGATGGGGGAGGCTGTAATAGGCGCTCGCCTCGGCGGGGTCCGGCCCTTTCCGGCTGTAGCCGCGATCCCCTTCGAGCAGCACCGGCCGGGTGGGGCGCAGGACGAGATCGAGCGCGAAGCCGTCGGCGGCGACATGCGCGACGAAGCGGCCGTCCGGCAGGCGACGCAGGCGCCAGTCGTCGATGCGGATATCGGCGTCGCCGGCCGCCGCCTCCGCCAGCCCCAGCCCGGCGCGCGCGATCCGCTCGCCATGCAGCAGGCGTCCCAGCCCCGGATCGGAGAGCGCGGCATGCGCGAACAGTATCTGGCGCGGCGCGAAGGCGCTGGGATTGCCGGCGCCGAGGCCGGTCGCGGTGCGGAAGAAGGTGATCTGGAAGCCCTGCGCGCCGCGTCCCGGAACGTCGAGCCAGCCGGTGACATACCACCATTCGGTGCGGAAGGCGGGATGGGCGCCATGATCGCGCGGAAAGTCGAGACGCAGGCCGGGCCGTATGGCGGCGAAGCGGCCGGCGGGCGCGGCGGCGCCAGGCGCCATGAGGGCAAGCGCCATGAGGGCAAGCGCGACGAGGGCGGGCGCCGCGATGATCCGCCGCATCACCAATCCTCCCGGACGGCGCGCACCGCGTCCAACGCCACCGCGCGCCGGCCCGCGATCATCGCGGTTCCCGCCGCCGACAGGACGAGCGCGCCGACGACGCCGAGCAGCAGGCCGCCCGGCAGCCGCGTCTCCATCGTCCAGTGGAAGGATTGCGGGTTCACCACCCGGATCAGCACCTGCGCCACGCCGCAGCCGAGCATCACCCCCGCGATCCCGCCGACGAGGCCCAGCAGCGCGCCCTCGATCCCCAGCATGGCGGCGATCCGCCGCCGGGTCAGGCCGAGATGCCGCAGCATCCCGAACTCGCGCGTGCGCGCGATCGTCTGCGCGGAGACGGTGGCCGCGACCCCGGCCAGACCGACCAGGATCGCCACCGCTTCCAGCCCGTAGGTGATCGCGAAGCTGCGATCGAAGATCGCCAGCGCGCGGGCCCGCAGCGCGGCCACGGGCACGATCTGCATGGTTTCGCGCAGATCGGGCGACAGCGCCTGCCCGAGCGCGCGGGCGACGGCATCGACGCGCGCGCCCGGCGCGATGCGGATCGCCGCCTCGCCGCGCGTGCGGTCGCGGGTCAGCCGGTCGTAATCGGCGGCCGCCATCGCGATCGCGCCCTGCTGGCGGGCATAATCGCGGAACCGCCCGGCGATCAGGGCGCTGCTGCGCGCCCCCGGCCCGATCGGCAGCAGGATGCGCTGGCCGGGGGCAAGGCCATAGAGCCGCGCGGCGGGCTCCGATATCCACATGGCGAGATCGCCCGGTCGCGGCGTCACGCTCCGCCCGATCGCGGGGAAAGCATGCGCCGGGTCGTCGCGGACGATGAGCATGAGCGGTGGCCGGTCGGCCGCGAGCGCGATCGGCTGCTGGAGCGAGAAGGCGATGCCCCCGACACCCGGCACCGCCGCGAGCCGCGCCTGCGTCGCGGGATCGAGCGACGGCGGCCCGCCGCCGATGCCGCTCAGATAGAGATCGGCGGGAAGTATCTGCCCGAGCCATTCGTCGACCGATCCGCGAAAGCTCGCCACCATCACCGCCATCGCGATCATCAGCCCGGTGCTGGCGACGATGCCGGAAAGCGCCACCGCCGCCTGGCCCGGCGCGCCCCACAGCCGCTTGATCGCCAGGTCCATCGCCGGCCAGGCGAGCGGACGCCGCGCCAGCGGGGCCAGCAGCGCGCGGGCAAGCCACGGCATCGCCGCGATGCCGGCCGCCAGCAGCAGGGCGATCGCCCCATAGCCGAAGACCGGCAGGCCGCGCACGGCGGGCAGCGCCGCCAGCATCACCCCCGCCGCCGCCAGCAGCAGCGCGGGCAGGATGGCGGGGCGGTGGCGCGGATCCGTCGCGTCGCCGAGATTCCTGAGCGCGATCGCCGGCGCGATCCCGGCCGCGGCGCGCGCTGGCAGCCAGCTTCCCAGCAGTGCCGCGACAAGCCCCAATGCCGCGAAGCCGATCGCGGCGCCGGGCGCGAACAGCAGGACCGGCCGCTCCCCGCCCGGGAAATAGCCGCTGCCGAGATCGCCGCCCACCAGCCGCAGCACGCCCGCCGCCAGAGCGAGGCCGGCCGGCAGGCCCAGCGCCGCCCCGACCGCGCCCAGCGCCGCGCCCTCCGCCAATATCTGGCCGAGGATCGCCCGGCGCGGCGCCCCCAGCACCCGCAGCAGCGCGAATTGCGGCCGCCGCCGCGTCACCGACAGAGCCTGCGCGGAATAAACGAGGAAGGCGCCGGTCAGCAGCGCCACCAGCGCCAGCATGTCGAGATTGACGCGATAGGCGCGCGACAGGGCGTCGGCGCGGCCGAGATCGTCGCCCGCGCCCGCCAGCATGGCGTCGGCGGGCAGCCGCGCCGCGATCGCCGCGCGCACCTTCCGCGCATCCGCGTCGGGCGCAAGCCTGATGTCGATCCGATCGAGCCTGCCCGGCCGGCCGAAGCGCCACTGGGCGGCGGCGATGTCCATCACCCCCACCGCCCTGTCCGGATCGGCGCCCGGCAGCGTCCCGGCGATGACGAAGGTTGCGGCCTGCGTGCCCGACCGGACGGCGATGCGTTCGCCGACGCGGCCATGGACGGCCCGGAGCGCGGCGGCGGAGAGGAAGATCGAACGGGGATCGAACAGCGCGTCGCTTATGCCGCCCGCCGCCGGACGGGGCAGCAGGGCGGGCGTGACCGATCGCGCCCGCAGCACGTCGAGGCCCAGCAGGTCGAACGCCGCCCCGCCAGCGCGGGCGTGGACGAATATCGCCGGGCTCGCCGCCGCGACGCCCGGCCATCGCGCGAGGCGCGGATAGAGGCGTTCGTCGAATCCCGTCGGGCTTGCCGCCTCGACGCGCAGGTCGGCATTCCCGCGCACCGCCGCGACGCCGCGCGCGAAATGATCGAGCGCCGAGGCGTTGACGAGATGCACCGCGAAGCCCAGCGCCACGCCCACCATGATCGCCGCGACCGCCGTGACCACGCGGGCGGGATGCGCGCGCCATTCGCCCGCGATCATCCAGCGCGCGGCCCGGTTCATCGCGGCACCAGCCCGCGCGGGGTGAGGCGGAACACGCGATCGGCCGCCGCCGCCGCGACCTCGGAATGGGTGACGAGGATCGCCCCCGCCCCGGTCTCGCGGATGCTTTCGGCGAGCAGAAGGAGGGCGCGCGCGGCGGTCTGCGGATCGAGATTGCCGGTCGGCTCGTCGGCCAGGATCAGCGCCGGGCGATGGGCGATGGCCCGCGCGATGGCGACCCGCTGAAGCTCGCCGCCGGAAAGCTGCCGGGGATAATCATGGCCCCGCCCGCCAAGGCCCACCGCCTCCAGCAACCGCGCCGCCCTGTCGGTCGCCTCGCGCGACGGCACGCGCAGCAGGACGAGCGGCAGCGCGACATTCTGCGCCAGCGTGAGATGCGGCAGGATGTGGAAAGCCTGAAAGACGAAGCCGATCCGGCGGCGGCGCAGTCCGGCGCGCGCATCCTCGTCGAGCGTGGAAAGCGGCGTGCCGTCGATTGCGATGGAGCCGGCGTCGGCATCCTCCAGGCCGGCGACGAGGTTCAGCAGCGTCGACTTGCCGACACCCGATTCCCCCATGATCGCGACGAACTCGCCCGCCGCGAGCCGCAGCGTGACGTCCCGGAACAATTCCCGCCCGCCGGGCACGGTCCTGGCAAGGCCGGATATGTCGAGCAGCAACGGCGCCATGTCCTCCGGACTACCGGGCGATCGGCGCGGTTGGAAGCGCAAGCCTGCGCAGCCCAGGGACATGGATGTCCGAAGGGGCCTCCGTCCATCATGCGAGATCGGCGGCGAAGCGGGAAAAGGCGCGGGCGGGGAGACGGCCCGCCCCCCCTTTCAGGTCCGCTATCTGATCGGCGGGCGTGGCAGCACGGTCTCGCCCCGCTCCATCACATAGACATGGTCGAGTGTGTACCACGGCGTCCCGGCGTCCGCCGCCTCGGGGTGCGGCTCGTCATGTCGGACGAAATCGCCGATCAGCGCCTGCGTGACGCCGAACTGGACGTCGCTGTCGATATGAGGGTCCCCGGGATCGTAGACCTGCGAGATCAGCACCTTGAAGCCCGGCTTCACGATCAGCGCGTGGAGGTGCGCCGGGCGATAGGGATGCCGCCCCTGCGCATCCAGCAGCCGGCCGACGACGCCGTCGGTGGGGATGGGATAGCCGATCATCCTGACCGTGCGCAGCCGGAAGCAGCCCTCGCTATCGGTCGTGAACTTGCCGCGCAGGTTCATCTCCGCCTGATCGGGGTCCTGATTCTCGTAGAGCCCGGCGGGCGAGGCGTGCCAGATATCCACCTCCGCCCCCGCGACGGGATTGCCGTCGCGATCCTGCACGCGGCCGCGCACGAACAGCGGCGGCCCCGGCGTGTCCGATCGCACGATCGATCCGCCATTCTCCACATGCGGCGAATGCAGCCGCCAGAACGGCCCGAGCAGCGACTGCGCCGTCTCGGTCTGCCCGCCGTCGCCATTGTTGAGGAGGCAGATGAGCGACGAGACGCCGAGCGAGCCCGCCATCAGCACCGCCTCGTTATGCGTGTCGCCGCTGAGCCTGCCGATCTCGTTGACGATCGCGGTCGCCTCGCGGAACTCGGCCTCGGTCAGCCGCACGTCGCGCACGAAGGCGTGCAGATGCGTGACCAGCGCGACCATGATCTCGCGCAGCCGCGGATCGGCGGTGCGCTCCATGACGGCCAGAACGGCGGGCGTCACATCCTCCTGGCGACGGATCATCATCGAACACCTCCGGGGGCCGGCCTTCCCGGCGGCGCGGCCTTTGTCAAGCGGCGGCGCGGGCGGGCGGGCGGGACGCCGGGAAGGACGCGATCAGCGCCGGCAGGCAGGCCGCCAGCGACAGCGCGCGCAGCACATAGCTCGAAAGCAGCGCGATCCACATCCCCGCGCCGCCCCAGGGCCGCAGGCTCCAGTCGGTGGCGAGATAGGCGAGCGTCACCGCCACCGCGGCGTTGCGCAGCACCTTGCCCCGCGTCGCGCCGATGAAGATGCCGTCGAGCAGCCAGCCCGGCGCGCCCAGCAGCGGGACCAGCGCGCAGAAGGGCAGCATCGCCGCCGCAATGGCGCGCGTCGCGGGATCGCGGGTGATGAGCATGACGAGGCTGTCTCCGGCGAGCCAGATCAGCGCGGAGAACAGCGCGCCGCCGGCCAGCGTGAACTCGCCCGTCAGCCGCACCGCGCGCCGGAAGGCGGGGAGCGAGCCCGCGCCCACCGCCATGCCGACCCGCGCCTCGGCCGTATAGGCGAAGCCGTCGAGCACGAAGGCGCTGATCGAGACGAACTGCATGAGCACATGGTTGGCCGCGAGCGGCACCGCGCCCAGCCGCGCGCCGGCATTGGTGAACCAGGTGAACAGGATCAGCAGGGCGAGCGTGCGGACCATGATATCGGCATTGACCGCGACCAGCCGCTTCATCGCCGCGAGCGCGAACAGGCTGCCGCGCTCCATCGCCGCGATGCCGGCGCGCCAGTCGGGCCCCAATATGCGGCGGCAGGCGACGAGCCCGCAGGCGAGCGCGCTCCATTCGGCGAGCGCGGTGCCGAGGCCGACGCCCGTGGCGCCGAGGCCGAAGCCCCGGACGAACAGCAGGTCGAGCGCGATGTTCACGCCGTTCATCACGATCTGCACGCCCAGCGCCAGCCGCGTGCGGCCCAGCCCGATCAGCCAGCCGTTGATCGCGTAGAAGGCCAGCGCGCCCGGCGCGCCGAACAGCCGCGCCGCGACGAAGCCATGGCCGTCGCGCGCGACATCGGGGGGCGCCGCCATGATGCCGAGCGCCAGTGGCGCGATGAGCGGGCCCAGCGCCAGCAGCACGAGGCCGATGCCGCCCCCCAGGACGAGCGAGCGCAGCAGCGTCGCCGTCACCTCCGCGCCGTCGCCCCGGCCGTGCGCCTGCGCGGTGAAGCCGGTCACGCCCATGCGCAGGAAGCCGAAGGTCCAGAAGATCAGGTTGATGATCGTGGCGCCCAGCGCCACCCCGGCCAGCGCCGCCGCATCGCCGGTGTGCCCGATCACGGCGGCATCGACGATGCCCACCAGCGGCACCAGCGCCTGGCCGAGGATGATCGGCCAGGCCTGGGCGAAGACGGCGGCGCGGGTAAGGACGGACATGCCCGGCCCTATAGGGGCGCTCCTCGTCCCGTGCGCGGGGTTTTGCCGTGGCCCCTTCCCGGCGCGCGGATCATTCCGTGCCCTCGCCTCGGGCTTCCTCGCCGATCGACGCCTTGAGCGTCGCCAGCAGCCGGTAGAGATCGGCCTGATCGTCGCGCGACATGCCCGCGAACATCGCCCCGATCCATGCATGATGCGCCGCCGCCGACTCCCCGAAATGCGCGAGGCCGCGCTCGGTCAGCGCCACGATCGACGAGCGGCCGGTCATCGGGCGCCGGCCCGGCGGCTTCGAGCTGGCGGACGAGCGCCGTGACATTGCCGTTGGAGACGGGCAGCGCGCGATAGCGCGCCCACCGTCATCCCCCTCGCGCCGCCGCCCCAGCGTGGCGAGCCGCCCTCATGCTTCTCGCGGATCGGTTCCGTCATCCCTCCCCCTCCGTGCCCCGCTCACATTGCGCTCCGCCGGTCCCCACGGCGGGCAGGACCTTCACCGCGCGAGCCGGCCGGCGAGCGCGCGTGCCGCCGCGGAGACGTCGGCCCATGTCGCCTCGAAGCCTTCATCGGCGCCGAAATAGGGGTCCGCCACCGCCTGCCCCTCGCGGCCCGGCACCATGTCGAGCAGGAGCGCGATCTCGGCGCCGGCGTCCGCCGGCGCGAGCGCCCGCAGCGCCGCGAGATTATCCCGATCGAGCGCGAGGATATGCGTGAAGCGTCCGAAATCCTCGCGCAGGATCTGCCGCGCGCGATAATGCGATATGTCGATGCCGTGGCGATGCGCGATCGCCTGCGCGCGTCGGTCCGGCGCCTTGCCCACATGCCAGTCGCCCGTGCCGGCGGAATCCGCTTCGACGTCGAGGCCGGCCTTGCGCGCCTCCTCCCGGAAGGCGGCCTCCGCCAACGGCGAGCGGCAGATATTGCCGAGGCATACGAAAAGCACCGAAGGCGGACGCGATGCTGCCGTGGTCATATCCTGCATGGCGGCGCTTATAGCCCAGGAGTCCGCCGGGGTAAGCGGTTTGGAAGCCCCGCTCCCGGAGGCGACGGAAATTTGCGGGGGCAATTTTGCGGGGGCGATGCAGTTGCGTTGCCACCGCCGCCCCGCCGCCCTGCCGGAAATGATGGCCGGGGAAGAAATCCAGCACATGGCGGCTCGCCTCGATCCCGTAGGCCCTTCGGGGGAGGCGATCGTCGCCTGCGCTCCCGATCGAAACGGGGAGGACATGCTCGACCAGCGCGGGCGGGTTGCGCGGCGCCTCGTCGCTATTCGGTGGGGGCCTCGTTCGTCTCGTCCTCATGCCGCCTGCGCCGGGGATCGCGCGCCGGGTCCATCACGGCGATGGTGAACAGCGCGAAGGGCATCGCCAGGACGATCACGGCCGGCAGCTCGCCGGGCTCGACGACGCGCATGCCGCAGAGGGCGCGCGCCATCATCCCGACCGCAAGCAAGGCGACGACCATCGCCGAAAGCCACCAGGCCAGCCGCCCTGCGGGCGAGACGGAGGCCGGCCCGGGCGTCGGCGGTCCGGAAATCCCCATGCTCGCGCCCTCCTTGCGCCGGCGATGATCCTCCCGCTATTTCCATCAAGCAAATGAATGTTATTGCCGAATGAGATGAAAAGGATTGCGTAATGGATATCGGCGTCGCGCGGACATTCCTGGAGGTCGTCAAGACGGGCAGCTTCGTGAACGCGGCCGCCAACCTCAACCTCACCCAGACCGCGATCAGCGCGCGCATCCGGGGGCTGGAGGAGCAGCTCGACCGTCCGATCTTCATCCGCAACAAGGCGGGCGCGCGGCTGACGCCGGCGGGGGAGCGCTTCTTCCGCTTCGCGACCACGCTGGTTCAGGTATGGGAGCATGCGCGCCGGTCCGTGGCGTTGCCGCCGGGCCGCGAGACGGTGGTGACGATCGGCGCCGAACTCAGCCTGTGGAGCCCGTTGCTGCGCCACTGGCTGCTGTGGATGCGCCGGGAATGCCTGGAAATCGCGGTCAGCACCCGGATCGACACCGCCGAGCGGCTGATGGAGCAGGTCCAGGACGGCTCGCTCGACGTCGCCGTGCTCTATGCCGCGCCACGGCGGCCGGGCGTGATCGCCGAATTGCTGTTCGAGGAGAAGCTGGTGCTGGTCCGCACGACGCCCGCGGACCGGGTGCTGGGGCCGGAGGATCACGTTCATATCGACTGGGGCGAGGATTTCGCCGCCGCCTGTCAGGCCGCCTTTCCCGACGCGCCGAACCCGGTCGTCTCGATCAGCTACGGGCCGCTCGCGCTCGATTACATATTGGCGACGGGCGGCAGCGGCTATTTCCGGATGGGCGTGGTGCGATCCTATCTGGAGGAAGGACGGCTGGCGCTGGTGCCCAACAGCCCGGAATTTTCCTATTCGGCCTATGCCGTGCACTCGACCAAGGCCGACGAGGGGGTGATGGCGCGCATTCGCGGCGGGCTGCGCGCGGCGGCGATGTTATCGGCCTGAACGCGCTATCCCGCCGCGCGCATGGCGCCCTCGCGATCTTTCCATCCTCACGCGCTGGTTCATGTCGGCCAACCACAAGGATATGGCACCCGCTATCTGATCTTCGCGATCGCGGCCGGTGTCGTCGGCGGTGCCATCAGGGCTGATGCGGCTGGAGCTTGCGCATCCGGGCATCCAATATCCGCCGCTATGGGCCGGCACCGCCGATCTTTCGAGCGCACCGCGATTGTGGAACGTGATGGTCACCGCGCACGGGCTGATCATGACCTTCTTCGTGATCATGCCGGCGATGATCGGCGGCTTCGGCCCCGGCGCGGGCACTGGCTGGACGCTCTATGCGCCGCCCTACACCAGTTCGAGACGCTGCCGGGGATCGGCTGGCGAAGCGCCCCGAACATGATCTAGGTGGCCGCCACCGCCTGTCCTTCCGCCTCACGCGGCTTCGAGCGGCGGAACATGTCGAGATAGATATAGATCACCGGCGTCGTGAACAATGTGAGGGCCTGCGACACGGTCAGCCCGCCCACGATCGCCCAGCCGAGGGGATGGCGGAACTCCGACCCCGTGCCCTTTCCGACGATCATCGGTATGCCGGCCAGCAGCGCGCAGGCGGTCGTCATGAGGATGGGCCGGAGCCTGCGGTGGGACGCCTGGGTGACGGCGTCCTTCGCGCTCAGGTCGTTTTCACGTTCCAGCTTCAGCGCGACGTCGACGATCATGATGCCGTTCTTCTTCACTATGCCGATGAGCAGGATGATCGCGATGATGCCGATCACGTTCAGATCCTCTCCCACGATGAGCATCACGAGGAGGGCGCCCACCCCGGCCGACGGCAGCGTGGAAAGGATCGTCAGCGGGTGGATGTAGCTTTCATACAATATCCCCAGGATGATGTAGACGGCGAGGAGCGCGGCGGCGATCAGCACCGGCTCCGACGACAGGGACTGCTGGAACGCCTGCGCCGTCCCCTGGAACGATCCGACGACGCTGGCCGGCGCGCCGAGCTTCGCGCGCGCCGCGTCGACGGCGGCGGTCGCCTGCCCCAGCGCGACGCCGGGCGCGAGGTTGAACGACAGGGTGGCCGCCGGGAACTGGCCCTGATGGCTTATCGTAAGGCTGCTGGTGGCGTTCGGGTTCACCCGGACGAAGAAGGAGAGCGGGACCGTCTTTCCGGTGAGAGGCGAGAGCAGGTAGACCGAGTTGAAGATCGCGGGATCCTCCTGAAGCCGCTGCGGCGCCTCCACGATCACATGATAGCTGTTGAGCTGCGTGAAATATTGCGTGACCTGGCGCTGGCCGAGGAGGTTGTAGATCGCCGTGTCGATATCGGCCGGCGCGATGCCGAAGCGCGCGGCGGCGTCCCGGTCGATCGTCAGGTCCACCGCCGACGCCTGTGACTGCTGGTCGGAGCTGACGTCCTTGAGCTGCGGCAGCGCCTGAAGCGCGGCCAGCAGACGCGGCGCCCAGATGTTCAGCTCGTTCAGATCGGAATCGGCCAGGGTATATTGATATTGGGCGCGCCCGGCCCGGCCGCCCACGTTGATGTCCTGCGCCGCCTGAAGGAATGTCTGCACGCCCACAAGCCGGGCGAGCTTGGGCCGAAGCCGCGTGATGATCTCGTCCGCCGTCGATTTGCGGCCCGAATCCTTCGGCGCGAGGCTGATGCTCATATTGGCCTGGTTCGTGCCCGAGGAGCCGATGAAGAAGGCGACGCCGGCGATGGCGTGATCCTGTTGCAGCACGTTGGCGACGGCCTGGATCTTCTCGCTGGCCTTGGCGAAGGAGGCGTCCTGCGACGTCACCATGACGCCGTTCAGGAAGCCCGTATCCTGCTGCGGGAAGAAGCCCGTCGGGATGGTCGCGTAGAGGAAGATCGCCAGCGCGGCGGTCAGGATGAAGACCACGAGCGTCGCGCCCATATGGTTCAGCACGACATCCAGCCAGCGCGCATAGCCCCGTTCGAGCCGGTGGAATCCGTTGTCCAGCGATCGCGTGAAGACGTTGGAGGGCGGCTCGGGCGGCCGCAGGAACAGGGCCGACAGCATCGGCGTCAGCGTCAGCGACAGGAAGATCGAGAGCACCACCGCCGCGCTGAGCGTGAAGGCGAATTCCCGCATGAGCCGCCCGACGACGCCGCCCATGAACATCAGCGGCGTGAACACGGCGATGAGGGAGATGGAAATCGCCAGGATCGTGAAGCCGATCTCGCCCGCGCCGGCCAGCGCCGCCTGCAACGGCGGCTCGCCGTCCTCGATGCGCCGCCAGATCACCTCGACCATGACGATGGCGTCGTCGACCACGAAGCCGACGGCGATCGCCATCGCCATCAGCGACAGATTGTCCAGGCTGAAGCCGAGCGCCAGCATCATCCCGCACGTCGCCAGCAGCGACAGGGGGATCACCACGCTCGGGATGAGCGTCGCGCGCGCGTTCAGCAGGAACAGGTATATGACGCCGACCACGAGGACGATCGTGATCAGGAGCGTGACCTCGACATCCTTGACCGAGGCGCGGATGGTCTGCGTCCTGTCCGACAGCAGGTGGACGTCGATGGCGGGCGGAATATCGGCCTGCAATGCCGGCAGCGCGGCCCTGATCCGGTCCACCGTCCGGATGACGTTCGCGCCGGGCTGCTTGTAGATGATCAGGAGGACGGCGCGGCCGCTCTGGAGCGTGTTGTCCTTGTTGGCCTTGCCCGCGAAGGCCCACGCCCCGATCTGGTCGTTCTCGACATCCTGGATGGCGTCGCCCATGTCCCTGATGCGGACCGGCGCGCCGTTGGCCTTGTTGTAGCCGACGACCAGGTTGTTCCAGGTCGACGCGTCGAGGACCTGATCGTTGGCGTAGATGGTCGAGCTTTTCTGGGTGCCGTTGATCAGGCCCTTCGGGGCGTTGACGGTGCTGTTGCTGATCTGCGTGCGGATGGCGTCAATCTGGAGGCCCAGGGCGGCGGCCTTGTGCGGATCGATCCTGATCCGCATCGCGGGCTTCTGCTGGCCGCCGATCGTCACCAGGCCCACGCCGCTGATGCGCGATATCTGCTGCGACAGGATGTTGTCGGCATAATCGCTGACCGTCGCGATCGGCAGCGACGTCGAGGTGAGGGCGAGGATCATGATCGGCGCGTCGGCCGGGTTGACCTTCCGGAAGCTCGGCGTGGCGGGCAGGTTGGTGGGAAGCTGCGCGCTCGCCGCGTTGATCGCCGACTGCACGTCCTGCGCGGCGGCGTCGATATTGCGCGACAGATCGAACTGCAACGTGACCTGCGTGGAGCCGACCGCGCTGAGCGACGTCATCTGCGTGATGCCCGCGATCAGCGAGAACTGACGTTCGAGCGGGGTGGCGACATTGGATGCCATCGTCTCGGGGCTGGCGCCGGGAAGGGTGGCGCTGACCTGGATGGTCGGGAAATCGACCTCGGGCAGCGCCGCGACGGGCAGCATGAAATAGGCGATGATCCCGAATACCAGCAACGCGGCGGCGACGAGCGACGTCGCGACGGGGCGCCGGATGAAGGGATCGGA
>Ga0182749_1000690_pt1 | contig 29350 bp, 27 predicted proteins | sample eDN3rd37CKraftMG_FD_128875 | JGI IMG/M metagenome (GOLD analysis project Ga0182749, IMG submission 128875) | Enriched Miracle-Growth compost microbial communities from Emeryville, California, USA - eDNA 3rd pass 37_C Kraft MG (version 2) (version 2) ...
GTCGGCGCGGCCACGACACTCGGGCAGCCGCTCATCGTCGGACAGGTCATCTCCCTCGTGCAGGCGGGCGAGCCGCTCGGATGGCTCGTGTGGGGTCTCGTGGCCCTCGTCATCGCCTCCTCGTTCATCTCCGGGTATCAGCACTATCTGCTGCAGCGCACGGGCACCGCAGTCGTCTACTCGAGCCGACGCAAGCTCATCGCCCGCATCCTGCACCTGCCGATCTCCGAGTTCGACTCGCGGCGCACCGGCGACCTTGTGTCGCGGGTCGGCACCGACACGACCCTCCTCTACGCCGTGCTCACCCAAGGGCTCGCGGATGCCGTGGGCAACGCGCTGCTGTTCGCCGGCGCGATCATCGCGATGGCCTTCATCGACCCGATCCTGCTCCTGCTCATCGTCGTCGTGATCGGCGCGTCGGTCGCGGTCGTGACCGTGCTCAGCGGGCGCATCCGCCGGGCGACGCGCGAGCAGCAGGAGAAGGTCGGCGAGCTGGCGTCGGGCGTCGAGCGCGCCGTCGGGTCGATCCGCACCGTCCGCGCATCCGGAGCGAGCGAGCGCGAGCAGGCCGCGATCACCGCGGTCGCCGGCGAGACCTACGACGTCGGCGTGCGCATCGCGAAGGTCTCGGCGCTCGTCGTGCCCGTCGCCGGCATCGCGCTGCAGGTGTCGCTGCTGGTCGTCCTCGGCGTCGGCGGGTTCCGCGTCGCGTCCGGCGCGATCTCCGTCGCGAGCCTCGTCACGTTCGTGATGTTCCTCTTCCTCCTGGTGGCGCCGCTGGGCAGCTTTCTCGGCGCCATCACGTCGGTCAACCAGGCGCTGGGCGCCCTCGGCCGCATCCAGGAGGTGCTCGACCTGCCCACCGAGACGCAGGACGACGCCGCGATCGCCGCGCGCGTCGACGCGGCCGGGTCCGCCGCGGCCGTTCCGGAAGAAGACACCCCCGCGATCGAGTTCCGCGACGTGCGCTTCCGCTACCCGGACTCCGTGGTGGCCGCGCGCCGCACCGCCGAGACCGAGGCCCTGCGGGTGCTCTCCCACGTGCACGTCGACACCTCCGCGCTCGATCTCCCGCCCGCGGATGCCGCGGCGGCCCGCGACGAGGAGGGCGACGTCCTGCACGGCGTCTCCTTCTCGGTCCCGCGCGGCGCCCGCGTCGCCCTCGTGGGCCCCTCCGGCGCGGGCAAGAGCACGACCCTCGCGCTCATCGAGCGCTTCTACGACCCGACCGGCGGCGCGATCCTCCTCGACGGCCAGGACATCCGCACGCTCGACCGCGCGGCCCTGCGCGCCCGGCTCGGCTATGTCGAGCAGGACGCGCCGACGCTCGCCGGGACAATCGCCGACAACCTCCGTCTGGCCGCGCCCGACGCGTCCGACGCCGACTGCGAGCGCGTGCTGCGCGAGGTCAACCTCGGCGACGTCCTGGAGCGCTCGGAACTCGGCATCCAGGCTCCCGTCGGCGAGAGCGGCGTCATGCTCTCCGGCGGCGAGCGTCAGCGCCTCGCGATCGCCCGCACGCTGCTGGCCGCACCGCCGATCCTGCTGCTGGACGAGTCGACGTCCTCCCTCGACGGCCTCAACGAGCAGCGCATGCGCGAGGCGATCGACGCCGTCGCGGCCGGCCGCACCCTCGTGGTCATCGCGCATCGCCTGTCCACCGTCGTCGACAGCGACCACATCGTCGTCCTCGAGCACGGCCGCGTGGCCGGGCAGGGCACGCACGAGCAGCTGCTGGACTCGACTCCGCTGTACCGCGAGCTCGCGCGGCACCAGCTGCTCGTGTGAGCCGCCGCCGCGGGGGCGGTCGTCAGTCGCGTGCGCGGTCGAGCCGGTAGCGCAGGGCCGACAGCTCGGCCTGCAGAGCCGCCGGGATGCGTCCGTCGAAGCCGTCGAAGAACTCCTGCGTGAGGTCGGCCTCGACGGCCCACGACTCGGGGTCCACCGCGAACAGCTCGGCGAGGTCGGCCTCGGTGACGTCGAGCCCGTCGATGTCGAGGTCCTCGGTGCGCGGCAGGCGTCCGATGGGGCTGTCGACCGCGCCTGCCTGTCCCTCGATGCGCCGGACGATCCACTCGAGCACGCGGGAGTTGTCGCCGAAGCCGGGCCACAGGAAGCGGCCGTCGGCGCCGCGGCGGAACCAGTTGACCTGGAAGATGCGCGGCGCGCGGTCGAAGCGCAGCTTCTGCCCGACCGCGAGCCAGTGCCCGAAGTAGTCGGCCATGTTGTAGCCGCAGAACGGGAGCATCGCGAAGGGGTCGCGGCGCAGCTCGCCCACGGTGCCCTCGGCGGCGGCGGTGCGCTCGGACGAGATCGTGGAGCCGAGGAACACGCCGTGCGTCCAGTCGGTCGCCTCGACGACGAGCGGCACGTTGGTGGCGCGGCGGCCGCCGAAGAGGATCGCGTCCAGCGGAACACCGTCGGCGGCGTCCCAGTCCGACGCGATCTGCGGGCACTGCGCGGCGCTCACGGTGAAGCGCGAGTTCGGGTGCGCGGCGGGCCGGCCGGAGTCCGGCGTCCAGGGGTTGCCCTCCCAGTCGATGAGCTGCGGCGGGGCCTCGTCGGTGAGGCCCTCCCACCACACGTCGCCGTCGGGGCGCAGCGCGACGTTCGTGAAGATCGTGTTGCCCCACAGGGTCTCGACCGCCGTCACGTTGGTCGACTCGCCGGTGCCGGGCGCGACACCGAAGAAGCCGGCCTCGGGGTTGATCGCCCACAGGCGCCCGTCCTCGCCGGGTCGCAGCCACGCGATGTCGTCACCGAGCGTCTCGACGCGCCATCCGGGGATGGTGGGGCGCAGCATCGCGAGGTTCGTCTTGCCGCACGCCGACGGGAACGCCGCGGCGATGTGGTAGGCCTTGCCCTCGGGCGAGATGAGGCGGATGAGGAGCATGTGCTCGGCGAGCCACCCCTCGTTGCGGCCGATCACCGACGCGATGCGCAGGGCGAAGCACTTCTTCGCGAGGATCGCGTTGCCGCCGTAGCCCGAGCCGTACGACCACACCTCGAGCGTGTCGGGGAAGTGGACGATGTACTTCTCGTCGTTGCACGGCCATTCGACGTCCTGCTGGCCCGGGGCCAGCGGCGCCCCCACCGAGTGCACGGTCTTGACCCACGGAGCGCCCTGCGCGATGAGCTCGGTCACCTGGTCGCCGACCCGAGTCATGATGCCGATCGAGGTCACGGCGTAGGCGCTGTCGGTGACCTGGACGCCGATGTGCGACAGCGGGCCGCCCACGGCGCCCATCGAGAAGGGCACCACGTACATCGTCCGCCCGCGCATCGAGCCGGCGAAGATCTCCTGCATGGTGCCGCGCATCTCGGACGGATCGGCCCAGTTGTTGGTGGGGCCGGCGTCCTCCTCGCGCTCGGACGCGATGAAGGTGCGCGCCTCGGTGCGCGCGACGTCGCTCGGGTGCGAGCGGGCGAGGTACGAGCCGGGACGCCACTCCGGATTGAGCTTGATGAGCTTGCCCTCGTCGACCATCTGGCGCAGCAGTGCCTCGTTCTCCGCGCGGCTGCCGCTGACCCAGTGGATGCGGTCGGGCTGCGTCAGCGCGGCGATCTCGTCGACCCAGGCGACCAGCTCGTCCATGCCGGGGCCCTCGATCTGCGGGCGCGCGCCGAACGTCTGACCGGGGGTGGCCGATCCGCCGGGGGCCGTGCGCGTGAAGATCTCTGCGAGAGCCATGTCGCTCCTTCGTCGAGGTACTCGTATTTCCTCCACTATCCCCGGATTGACACGCCACTTATCGGAGGATGCGCCATAAAGAAACGTGATTCTTTCGATATGCTCAAGGAATGCCGAGCACCTCCCTCGAGCTCACGACGCTGGGCCATCGCATCCGCCATCACCGTCTGCGCAACGACCTCACGCTCGACGAGCTGGGGGCGCGGGTGGGCGTCGCGGGCAGTCAGCTGAGCCTCATCGAGAACGGCAAGCGCGAGCCGAAGCTGTCGCTCCTGCAGGCCATCGCCGATGCGACGGGCACGGACGTCGCGGATCTGCTCTCCACCGAGCCGCCCAACCGCCGCGCGGCCCTGGAGATCGAGCTCGAGCGCGCGCAGTCCAGCAGCGTGTTCCGTCGCCTCGGCATCGCTCCGGTGCGGATCACGAAGGGGATGTCGGACGAGACGATCGAGTCGATCCTGGGGCTGCACCGTGAGCTGCAGCGCCGCGAGCGCGAGGCGATCGCGACCCCCGAGGAGGCGCGCCGCGCCAACACCGAGCTGCGGCTGTGGATGCGGGCGCGTGACAACTACCTCCCCGAGATCGAGAAGCTCGCCGAGAAGCAGCTCAAGGCTGCGGGGCACGTGTCCGGAGCGCTCACCCACCGCACCGTCAGCATCATGGCCGAGCAGCTCGGGTTCGAGCTCATCTACGTCAACGACCTCCCCCACTCGGCGCGCTCGGTGATCGACCTGGAGAACGGGCGCATCTACCTGCCGCCGGCCTCCATCCCGGGAGGCCACGGACTGCGCTCGATGGCGCTGCAGGCGATGGCGCACCGCCTGCTCGGACACAAGCCGCCGAGCGACTACGCCGACTTCCTCATGCAGCGGCTCGAGATCAACTACTACGCCGCGTGCTGCCTCATGCCCGAGACCGCTGCGGTCGCGTTCCTGCAGCAGGCGAAGAAGGACCGCAACCTCGCCGTCGAGGACTTCCGCGACGCGTTCGGCGTGACGCACGAGGCCGCGGGCATGCGCATGACGAACCTCCTCACGCAGCACCTCGACATCGCGCTGCACTTCCTGCGCGTCGACGGGACGGGAGCGATCAACCGCGTCTACGAGAACGACGACCTCCCCCTCCCGATGGACGTCACCGGTGCCGTCGAGGGGCAGATCGTGTGCCGGCGGTTCCTCGCCCGCTCGGCGTTCGAGGAGCAGAACCGCACGACGGAGCACTACCAGTACACCGACACCCCCGCCGGGACCTTCTGGTGCTCGACCCAGACGGGCACGACCGCCGACGGCGAGTTCTCCATCTCGGTGGGCGTGCCCTTCGACGACGCCCGCTGGTTCCGCGGCCGCGAGACGCAGAAGCGCGCGACGTCGACGTGCCCCGACGAGGCCTGCTGTCGCCGGCCCGACCCCGCGGTCGCCGCCCGCTGGGAGGGCAAGGCGTGGCCCAGCGCGCGCGTGCACATGCAGATGTTCTCGCCGCTGCCCAGCGGCGCGTTCCCGGGCGTCGACGACGGCGAGGTCTACGCGTTCCTCGACCGGCACGCGTGAGCCGGCGGCCGCGCGTCAGGGGGCGGGAGCGCCGCCGGGCGGCGCCCAGCGCAGCCACGCGATGACGTAGATGATGAGGGACGCGACGAGCCCCGCGACCACCCACAGCACGATCGTGTAGTCGACCCACGAGCCGATGGGCGGCGACCCCGGCAGGTAGGTGCGCAGCGGGACGATGGCGAACAGCATCGCCGCCATCCAGCTGGTGAGGGTGGCCTCCACCTTGCGGCGCCCGCGCAGGACGGTGATCGCCACCGTGATCCCGAGCACCGGCAGGACGATCATCAGCCCGACCAGGACGATCCCGAACGCCACCGTGGCCGCCGATCGCCGGGTCTCCACAGTGAAGGCCGCGACGCCCTCGTCGGCTTCGTCGATCGGGGACGACCCGAACACCCACCCGGGGACATGCACCGTGCCGCACATCAGCACGGGGATGGTCTCGGCGTCCGCGGTCACGTCGCCGCGCACGAGCGCGACGGCGATGTCGGCGGTGTGGACGTCGAACGGCCACGCCTCGATGCTCCCCGAGGTGAGGACGTCGGCCGAGATCGGCGACGCGATCGCGCCGGCCTCGTAGCTGTACGTGCGCGGTCCGTCCGTCCCGACCAGGAGGAGGGTCAGGTCCTCGTCGGCGATGGATCCGGAGCCGGCGGGACCGAACGACGCGACGTCGATCGTGACGGCGAGGCGATCACGCGCAGCATCCATGGACTGCGGGGCGATCGTCAGCAGCGCCTGTCCCGGATCGGGCTCGATGTCGCAGCCGTCCGTCCGCGTGGTCTGGTTGTTGACGGCGTAGAGGCCGACGACCACCGCGTAGGCGACCACGCACGCGGCGACGATGAGGATCGTGAGACCGCGCGCGCTCAGGCGCCTCCCCCGGGATGTCCGCTCGCTCACGGAACTCAGTGTGCCATCGGCGCGGCGCGACCGCGATGACGGATCAGAGCCAGGTGATGGGGACGAGCGCACCGAGGACGGCCGCGACGACGAAGATCGCCATGCCGAGGACGATGAGCACCGTCTTGGTGCGCTGCCGGCGGACGACCGCGGCGACGCCGAGGAGGAACAGCGTCATCGCCATGAGCGTCGCACCGAGGGTGAGCCGGTCGCCGTAGCCGTTGTAGACGTCGCCCTTCGCGACCGTCTCGGCGGCGAGCGCCGACGTCTCCTGCCACGGGCCGAACAGCGCCTGCTGGTAGGTCTCGTCGGCGAGCGGATCGGTGTAGGTGTCCGGGTCCGCCTCGTTCGCGGCGGCGGCGCGCTCGAGCGCGCCGCGCAGGTCCTCCGAGACCGACGCGAACATGACGTAGTCGTAGGTCTGCGCGGCGACGTCGGCCGCGGCCGGATCGGCGCTCTCCCGCGCGATCGTGAGCTCGTCGAGGCGGGAGACCGTCTGCGTGTCCTGGATGAACTGCTGGTTCGCCTCGAGGTACAGCGACTCGGCCTCGGTCTGGGCCTTCTGCCCGGCGGCGTACGCCGCGGCCTGCTGGCCGTCGTACAGCGCCGCCTGGAACGTGACCCACGCCGTCGCGACGGAGACGATGCCCAGGAGCACCACGATGAGGACCTCGAAGCGGAAGGCGCGGGTGTCCGCGGCCTCTCCGGGGGCGGGCGACGCGGTAGTTGCCGCGGAAACTTCAGTCACTCGTCCCACGGTAGTGGGAGGCGTCGACGCGACGGAAAACGCCAGGTCATCACGGCGGGTCGCCGCATCCGACGCGTCCGCGGCCAGGGCTAGGCGGTGAGGAACCGGCGGTAGCGATCGAGCGCCTCGGCGATCTCGGCGTCGCCGGCGGCGCCCGGGACGAACAGCTCCGGCACCGGATCGTCGGCGTGCCGGCCGACCGCGACGGAATGCTGCCACACCCCGACGACCTCGCCGTGCACGACGAGGATGGGGCGCACGATGCCGTTCATGCTCGGTCCGATGACCGCGAGGAAGCCGGGCGCGCACGGCACGCTGCGGTCGGCGTAGGACAGGTAGTACTCCTCGAACGGCGGCAGCGCGAGGACGGGCGGCACGCCCGGCCGGCGACGCGGACGCGCGGCGGCGACGACGAAGCGGTCCTCGTCGACGGCGACGATGCGCTCCCCCGCGCTCTCCGCGGCGCGGCGGGCGGCGCGGAGCGGGAGCCCCGACCACCACGCGAAATCGCGCACCCCGGCGGGGCCGTGCGACGCGATGAACCGCACGAAGAACTCGGCGAGCGGATCGGCCGGCGCGACGGCGTCTCCGATCCAGTCGTCGACGAGGACGAAGTACTGCTCACGGGTCGGCGCGCCCTCGCGCGGGACGACCGGCCCCTGCACGATGACGGGGATCGCGGACAGGCGCGTGAGCAGGTGGTACCCGCGCTGCCCCGACGTGTCGAGCCCCGCGAGCTCGAAGACGTCGAACAGCTCCCTCCGAGTGAGCCTGTCACCCCCGCGCAGCGCGGCGCGCGCGGCGCGCTCCGCCCGCGCGACCGTCTCGTCGTCGATCCCCTCCCGGCGGTGGATCGCCGCGCCCTGGCGCACCTGACGGGCTCCGGTGAGCGAGAGCACCCAGGCGAGGTCGCGGGACGGGATGAGGTGGATGGTCCCCCGCATCGTCCACGACCGGACGATCTCGCCGCGATCGAACGCCGCGTCGACGTCCCGCAGGGTCGGCGCGCCGCTCGTGCGGGACGCGATCGCCCACCGTCCGCCCCAGAACTCCTGCGCCTGGGTCGCGAGCATGTGCTCAGCCGCGGCGAGGATCGTGGGCGCGGGCGCCGTCAGCCGATGGGACCGGAGGCGCTCGCTGCGGACGGTGGTGTCGTCCATGGGTCCATCATGCCGACCCGATGCGACATCCGCCCCGGGGTCAGGCGAACGGATCGGGCGTGAGCGTGTACTTCGTCTGCAGGTACTCGTGGATGCCCTCGGCACCGCCCTCGCGGCCGAGGCCGGAGAGCTTCCAGCCGCCGAACGGGGCGGCCGCGTTGGAGACGACGCCGATGTTGAGGCCCATCATGCCGGTCTCCAGGCGCTCGATCATCCGCTGGCCGCGCGCGAGGTTCTCCGTGTAGACGTACGACACGAGGCCGTACTCCGTGTCGTTCGCGAGGCGCACCGCCTCGTCCTCATCGTCGAAGGGCACGATCGCGAGCACGGGTCCGAAGATTTCCTCGCGGAGGATCTCCGACCCCGCCGGGACGTCGGTGACGACGGTCGGCTCGTAGAACGTGCCCTCGCCCGCGATCGCGTGACCGCCGGTGCGCAGCTGCGCGCCGCGCGAGACGGCGTCCTCGACGAGCTGCGACGCCTTCGCGACGGCGCGGTCGTCGATGAGCGGGCCGATCGTGACGCCGTCCTCGGTGCCGCGCCCGATCTTCATGGCGCGCACGCGCTCTGTGACGCGGTCGGCGAACTCGGCGGCGACCGAGCGATGCACGATGAAGCGGTTCGCGGCCGTGCAGGCCTGGCCGATGTTGCGGAACTTCGCGGCCAGCGCACCGTCGACCGCCTTGTCCAGGTCGGCGTCATCGAACACGACGAACGGAGCGTTGCCGCCGAGCTCCATCGACGTGCGCAGGACGCCCTGCGCGGCCTGCTCGAGCAGGCGCTGGCCGACCGGCGTCGAGCCCGTGAAGGAGAGCTTGCGCAGGCGCGGGTCGCGGATGATGCCCTCCGACACGGCGCCGGTCGCCGTCGTGGTGACGACGTTGACGACGCCCGCGGGCACGCCCGCGTCCTCGAGGAGCTTGACGAAGTACAGGGTCGTCAGCGGGGTCAGCGACGCGGGCTTGACGACGACGGTGCAGCCCGCCGCGAGCGCCGGCGCGATCTTGCGCGTCGCCATCGCGAGCGGGAAGTTCCACGGCGTGATGAGGAAGCACGGACCGACCGCGTGCTGTGACACGATCATGCGCCCGGTGCCCTCGGGGTTCGCGCCGTAGCGCCCCTGCACGTGCGCGGCCTCCTCGCTGAACCAGCGCAGGAACTCTCCGCCGTAGACGACCTCGCCGCGCGCCTCCGCAAGCGGCTTGCCCATCTCGATCGTCATGAGGAGGGCGAACTCCTCCTTCCGCTCCTGCAGGAGGTCGAACGCGCGGCGAAGGATGTCGGCGCGCTGACGCGCGGGCGTGCGCGACCAGGCCGGGAACGCGGCATCCGCCGCCGCGAGCGCCGCCATGCCGTCGGCCGGTGTCGCGTCGGCGATCTCCTTGACGACGGCCCCCGTGGCAGGGTCGTGGACCGCGAGCGTGCGGCCCCCCTCGGCGGCGCGCCACTGTCCGTCGATGTAGAGGCCGTCCGGAACGGACGCCAGCAGCTCGGTCTCACGGTTGTCGGTCACGGGGAACTCCCTCGGATTGCGGATGCCGGTCGGCATCCCTCAGTTCTGTGGCTTCCGGGCCATTCTGCCCGGTGTGGCGCGCGGCGGTCGCTGTACGCGGTGTACATCTGCGGGGCGTCGTTCGCCCCGCCGAACAGTCAGTCGACGGCGACGAGCGCCGACTGGTCGACGAGGAACCGCGCGAAGAAGTCGGCCAGCTCGTCGGTCGCGGTCAGCGGCAGGACCGCGGCGACGTACTGGTCCGGCCGCACGACGACGACGACGCCGTCGCGCGACAGCCCGCGCTCCTCGAAGATGTCGGTGCGCGTCCACGCGTTCGGCTGCGCGGCGTAGACCTTCTCCCAGTCGGTGAGCTGCAGCGGACCGGTCCTCGGCAGGAAGATCTCCGGCGCCTGGGTGACCTCGAACTCGTCGTGGCCCTGCTGGTACACGACCTTGACGTCGAACACGGCATCGATGTCGGCGCCTGCGGGGGTGTGCCGCGCGACCGGGGACGCCGGCGAGGCCAGCCACTGGGCCCACGACGTGAGCGCGGACGGCTCGCCGGCCCTCGGCGCGTCGGCGAACGCGTAGATGCGCCAGCGGCCGTCGGCGCGCGCGTGGTGGCCGAGGTGCACGGCGTTGCCGTCGCACACGCGCACGACCTCGGACGACTTGAAGCGCATGCCGATCGGGAACCCCGTCGCCAGGTCCTGGTGCTCGGCGCCGCCGACGATGGCCGACGGCTCGTAGCGGGTCATGAACCCGGAGGGGAACTCCGCCGTCGCGAGGTAGTAGTTCGCGAGGTCCTGCGGGTCGGAGATCTCGTCGGGCTTGCGCGCCATGAGCGAGGACCACTCGCGGTCGAAGTCGATGAGCTGCTGCGCGACGGGCTGACGCTCGGCCGAGTACGTCTCCAGCAGCGACGCAGGGCTCAGACCGGTGAGCACCTGGCCGAGCTTCCAGCCGATGTTGAACCCGTCCTGCATCGACACGTTCATGCCCTGGCCGGCCTTGGCGCTGTGCGTGTGGCACGCATCGCCGGTGAGGAAGACGCGCGGCGCGCGGTCGTCGGCATCCGGCTTGTCGTCGAACCGGTCGGTGACGCGGTGCCCCACCTCGTAGACGCTGTGCCACGCCACCTGCTTCACGTCGATCGAGTACGGGTGCAGGATCGCGTTCGCGCGGGCGATGATCTCCTCGATGGGCGTGTTGCGCACCTGGTGGTTGTCGTCGGCGGCGACCTCGCCGAGGTCGACGTACATGCGGCTGAGGTAGCCGCCCTCGCGCGGGATGTGCAGGATGTTGCCCGCCGCGGAGTTGATGGCCGCCTTCGTGCGCCAGTCCGGGAAGTCGGTGTTCACGAGGATGTCCATGACGCCCCACGCGTGGGCCGCGAACTCGCCCACGTGGCGTCGGCCGATCGCGTCGCGCACGCCGCTGCGCGCGCCGTCGCAGCCCACCACGTACTTCGCCCGCACGGTGCGCTCCCGACCGGCGCGGTCGCCCGCGGTGTACCGCACCCGCACCTCGACGGGGTGCTCGCCCTCGTCGCGCACCGTGAGGCCGACGAACTCGATGCCGTAGTCCGGCGTGATCCGGGCGGGACCGTGGGCGGCGGCTTCGGCGAAGTAGTCGAGCACGCGCGCCTGGTTGACGATGAGGTGCGGGAACTCGCTGATCTTGAGGCCGTAGTCCTCGGTGCGGGTCAGGCGCACGATGTTCCCGGGCTCGTCGGGGTCGGGACCCCAGAAGTTCATGAAGCCGATGTTGTAGGCCTCGGCGATGATGCGCTCGGCGAACCCGAAGGCCTGGAACGTCTCGACGCTGCGCGGCTGGATGCCGTCGGCCTGCCCCAGCACGAGTCGTCCCTCGCGGCGCTCGATGAGACGCGTCGTGACGCTCGGGTACTGCGACATCTGGGCGGCGAGCAGCATGCCGGCGGGACCGGAGCCGACGATGAGCACGTCCATCTCGTCGGGGAGCTCGGCCGGGCGGTCGAGGCCCGTCCCCGCGGCGTTCTGCACGCGCGGCTCACCCGAGACGTATCCGTGGTGGTGGAACTGCATCGTCCTGGTCCTTCCTGACGACCTCGTCGGGACTTGTGGCGCTCTGCCTACTCGTTCTATATTCGAACAGGCAGTTCTACTATTGAACAGATCGTATACGAAGCGGATGCCGCCCGACAACCCTGCGCGCACGGAAGGACCTCATGGCCACCCCCAGCTCCCCCGCGGCGGCACCCGCCTCCCAGACGCTGAGTCGCGGCATCCGGGTCCTCGAGGTCCTCGCCGACGCGCGCGAGCCGCTCACCATCGAGGAGCTGTCGCGGCGCCTCGAGCTGCACCGCTCCGTCGCCTACCGCCTGCTGCGCACCCTCGAGGACCACGGGCTCGTCGCGCGCGACTCCGCCGGGCGGGTCCAGCTCGGCGCCCGGCTCGCCGCCCTCGCCGCCGGCGTCGCGCACGACCTCCAGGCCGAGGCGCTCCCCGAGCTCACGACGGTCGCGAACGAGCTCGGGGTGACATGCTTCCTGGCCGTCCTGGACCGCGACGAGTGCATCACGCTGGCGAGCGTCGAGCCGCGCCATGCGGTCGCCGCCGTCGCGCAACGGCCCGGCGCGCGCCATTCCATCACTGTGGGCGCGCCGAGCAAGGCGATCCTGTCGGCCCTCGACCAGGCGGAGTGGCCGGTCGCCGTCGAGGAGCGCCTGCGCGCCGAGATCGAGGAGGCCGCGCGACGCGGGTACGCGACGAGCCACGACGAGGTCATCCCCACGGTGCAGTCGGTCGCGGTGCCGCTGCGGCTGCGCGGCGGCCAGCGCCCGGCCGCCATCGCCGCCGTGTACGTGGCCAGCCCGGTCGAGCCCGCCGTCATCGCCGAGCGCCTCGACCGGTCCGCCGCCGCGATCCGCGAGGCGCTGGGGGCCTGAGGCACGCGCGGACGCGTCCTATACTCGACACGTCCGGCGGTGACGCTCCCCGCCGGTGCTCGAAAAAAGGGCACGCAGCGCACACGCGCGAGACACATACGGCCTCATCCTCCGTTCCGTCTCGAAAGGCTCCCGCATGCCCTCCGTCTCCGCCCACGTCGCCGTCACCCTCGCACGCCACATCGACCACGTCTTCGGTGTCATGGGCAACGGCAACGCGTACTTCCTCGACGCCCTCGAGCGCGAGACCGACGCCACGTACACCGCGATGCGTCACGAGGCGGGGGCCGTCGTCGCGGCCGATGCCTTCCATCGCGCCTCCGGCCGCCTCGCCGCCGCCACCGCGACCTACGGCGCCGGGTTCACCAACACGCTGACCGCGCTGGCCGAGGCCGTGCAGGCGCACGTGCCGCTCGTGCTCGTCGTCGGCGACGAGCCCACCTCCGGCCCGCGCCCGTGGGACGTCGACCAGATCGCGCTCGCGTCCGCGGTCGGTGCGCGCACGTACACGGTGGGACGAGCGGATGCCGCGGCGACCACCGTCATCGCGATCGAGCACGCCCTGGCGTATCGCGTCCCGGCGGTCCTCGCCATCCCCTACGACGTCGCACGCCTCGACGCGGGCCCCGTGCCGCCGGCGCCCGAGCCCGCCCTTCCCGGCCCCCTCACCCCCTCGGGCCCCTTCGCCGCGGCCGCCGTCACGGAGCTGGCCCGCGCGCTCGGCGCCGCGCAGCGCCCGTTCCTCCTCGCCGGGCGCGGCGCGTGGATCTCCGGAGCCGGCGAGGCGCTGGGCGCCCTCGCCGATGCGACCGGCGCCGTGACGGCCTCGACGGCGCTGGGGCGCGGCCTCTTCCCCCGCGCCGAGTTCGATCTCGGCGTGACCGGCGGCTTCGGCGCCGAGGCGGCCATGGAGCTCGTGCGCGAGGCCGACGTCGCCGTCGTCTTCGGGGCCTCGCTCAACCAGTTCACGATGCGCTTCGGCGACCTCTTCGCGCCGGGCACGCGCGTCCATCAGGTGGACGTCGCGCCCGCCGCCACCCACCCGCACGTCGGCGGCTACCTGCGCGGCGATGCGGCGCTCGTCGCGTCGGCGCTCGTCGAGGAGCTGCGCGCGCAGGGCGCGACCCCGAGCGGATGGCGCGAGACGATCGACGTCGCGGCGCTGCGGGCGCGCGAGGCGGGCGACGGCGTCGCGCCGGACGGCCGGCTCGACCCGCGCACCGTCGCGGCGCGCATCGGCGAGCTGCTCCCCCGCGATCGCGTCGTCGTCTCGGACGGCGGGCACTTCATCGGCTGGGCGAACATGTACTGGCCCGTCGCATCGCCGGACCGCATGCTCATGGTCGGGACGGCGTACCAGTCCATCGGCCTCGGGCTGCCCAGCGTCCCTGGTGCGGCGCTGGCCAAGCCCGAGTCCACGATCGTGCTGACGACCGGCGACGGGGGCGGGCTCATGGCGCTCGCCGACCTCGAGTCCGCCGTGCGCGTCGCGGGCGGCCGCGGCCTCGCGGTCGTGTGGAACGACCGGGCCTACGGCGCCGAGGTCAACCTGTACGGTCTCAAGGGCCTCGCCGAGGAGCCGATGCTCATCCCCGAGGTCGACTTCGCCGGGCTCGCGGCATCCGTCGGCGCCGAGGGCGTGATCGTGCGCACGATGGAGGACCTCGAGCGCCTCGCGACGTGGGCTTCCGAGCCCGCCGACACGCGCCCGTTCCTCCTGCTCGACGTGCGGATCGCGTCGTCCGTCATCGCGCCGTACCAGCAGGAGATCATCCGCGTGAACTCCTGAGCGGGTCCTCCGGCGCGATCTCCTCCACGATTTCCTCGATGCGGCGGCGGATCTCGTCGCGGATGCGACGGACGGCGGCGGCATCCTGACCGGCCGGGTCGTCCAGCTCCCAGTCCTCGTACCTCTTGCCCGGGAAGACGGGGCAGGCGTCGCCGCAGCCCATCGTGATGACGACGTCGGCTTCCCTGACGGCGTCGACGGTGAGGAGCGTGGGCGTGTGACCCGCGATGTCGATGCCCTCCTCGGCCATGACCTCGACCGCGACCGGATTGAGCCGGTCCTTCGGCTCGGAGCCCGCCGAGAGGACGTCGATGCGATCACCGCCGAGCGCCCGCAGATACCCGGCGGCCATCTGGGAGCGGCCGGCGTTGTGGACGCACACGAACAGGACGGTGGGCTTGCCACTCATGCGGTGTCCGCCGTCCCGTTGCGCGCGGAGCGCCGCTCGACGAGGACGGTGTCCCGCCAGGTCCCCGCGTGCGGGCCCCGCTCCGAGCGGGCGATCCGCTCCCGCCGTCCGACGACCCGGAACCCCTGCCGTTCGTGGAGGCGCAGGCTGACGGTGTTCTCGGGGAAGATGCTCGACTGGATCGTCCAATCGCCCGCAGCTTCGGCCGCATCGACGAACGCCTCCAGCAGGAGGCGTCCGATGCCCTTCCCATGGTGGTCCGGGTGGACGCAGACGGAGTGCTCGATGACGCCTCGGTAGACCTCCCGCGTGGACACCCGCGAGGCGGCCGCCCACCCGACGACCGCGCCGGCATCGTCGACGGCGATCAGCCGGGGGTCGGGGACCCTCCCGGCATCGAACTGCTCCCATGACGGCGTTGCCGTCTCGAAGGTGGCCTCTCCCCCGGCGATCCCGGCGGCGTAGATCGTCTCGACGTCCGGCCAGTCATCCGCCGTCATCTCTCGGATCCGGGTCATGAGCAGCAGGAGTCTCCGCCGCCGACATCCGTGGAGCACACGCCCGTCGCCGGGAGGGTGAGCCGAACCTGGGTCGCGGCGCGCATGTCCCCATCCAACCACGCGACCACCGAGCGGACCTGCTCATAGCCGGTGGTCAGGAGGAAGGTCGGCGCGCGCCCGTAGGACTTCATCCCGACGAGGAAAAAGCCGGGCTCCGGATGCCGTAGCTCGTCGAATCCGTGCGGAGGGACGGTGCCGCACGAGTGGAGATTCGGGTCGATGAGCGGTGCGAGGCGGATCGGCGCTTCGACGATGTCGTCGAGCTGCAGCCGCACCTCCCGCAGCATGTCGAGATCGGGCCGGAATCCCGTCGCGCGGACCACCAGATCGCTGTCATGGGCGGCCGGCGCGCCGCGTCGCGTTCCGATGAGGCGGACCCCGTCCCGGTGGCGGGCCAGCGCCGAGATCTCGAACGAGTCGACCTTCTCGATGACGCCCGTGTCGACGAGCTGGTCGACACGGGAGCCGAGACGTGCCCGTTCCGCCAGCTCGTCGTCCGCGGAGGACGAGACGCGGACGGCGGAGCGGCTGCGGATGAGCCACGACACGCGCGTGCCGGGTTCGGTGCGGGCGAGCCGGGCCAGGGCGAGGAGAGTCTGCGCCGCGGAGTGCCCGGCCCCGACCACGGTGGTGTGACGGCCCGCGAACCGCGCACGATCCGCGCCGAGCACGTCGGGCAGCGCGTGCATCACCAGGTCGGCGACGTCATCCGCGCCGACCGGATCGAGGCCAGACGAGCCGAGCGGGTTCGGCGAGCTGTAGGTGCCGGAGGCGTCGAGCACCGCCCGGCCGGCGAGCTCCTCGACACTTCCCTCCGGCGTCCGGACCCGGACGAGGAACGGGGTGTCGGCGCGACCGGCGGTGCGGGTGCGGTCCCTCCCCTGCCGCGACACGGCGACGACCCGCGTGCCGGAGCGGATGCGCGGTCGGATCGCGTCGAGCTGCGCCAGCGGCGCGAGATACTCGTCGACGAGCTCCCGCCCGGTCGGCGTGTGGTCCTCGTCCGCCGGCCCCGTCCACCCGCTCGCGTCGAGGAGCCGTCGCGAGGCGGGATCGACGAGGTGTCGCCACGGGGAGAACAGGCGGGTGTGGCCCCATTGCCGCACGGCGGACGCGGGCTGGTCGCCGGCCTCCAGGACAGTGAACTCGATACCGCGCTCGACGAGGTTCGCCGCGGCCGCGAGCCCGACCGGACCGGCGCCGATGATGAGCACCGGCAGCGCCGCCGTGCGGTCGGGGACGATGGCACGGGGCATCAGATCGAGCAGTGTCACGGAACCCTCCCGGGCCGGATATCGATGAACGTCGATGTCAGTATGGGCACACCTATCGACGGCTGTCAATATCGACTAGTCTCGATATATGGTCACGGCTCTCCCGATCTCGGCTGTCACGCGCCCCGGCGGCGACGCCTGCTGCGGACCGCTCGTCACGGAACCGATCGGGCAGGCGGAGGCCGAGCAGCTCTCGGCGACCCTCAGGGCTCTCGCGGACCCGGCGCGACTGCGCCTGCTGTCGATCGTCGCGGCATCCGAGGGTCAGCAGGCGTGCGTGTGCGACCTCATCGAGCCGGTCGGCCTCTCCCAGCCCACCGTCTCCCACCATCTGAAGGTGCTCACCCGAGCCGGATTCCTCACCCGCTCCCAGCGCGGCACGTGGGCGTACTACCGCCTCGTCCCGGACGCCCTGAGGCGCGTCTCCGCGTTCCTCGAGCCGGCGTAGTCCGCCGCTCAGCGCAGGGGATACGCCGGAATCCTGTCGTCGGTCGCGAAGACGTCCGTCATCCACATCATGAGCCGCAGCATCGCGCGGTTGGCGAAGGTCCAGTCGCGGAGGCGGATGCGCCACGGCGACGGCGGCGCGAGGAACGATCCGGCGCTGCCGGACCGGGCGATCTTCGTGGGCTTGCGCATGCGGGCGTCGTATGCGGAGAGCGCCGCCGCGTGGTCCCCGCGCGCCGCCACGAGCTCGCCGGCCAGCACATACGCGCCCACCAGGGCGAGCCCCGTGCCGAAGCCGCCCAGCGTGTTGGCGTACCCCGCGTCGCCGACGAGAGCGACGCGGCCGCGTGTGAACGACGTCATGCGCGTGCGCGCCAGCGCGTCCAGATAGAAGTCGGATGCGGTCTGCGCTGCCTCCACGGCGGCAGACGCGCGCCATCCCATCCCCGCGTAGGCGCGGGCCAGGAACGCACGCTGCGATCCCTCGTCCCGGCGGTCGTAGTCGGCCGCGTCGGCTCGGAAGACGAACAGGCTGGGCGCCTTCTGCCCGCCGAGCAGCACGAGGCGACCGGGCTCGTTGTGTCCGTAGGCCACGGCGCGCCCGTCGGGCCGCTGCGTCTCGAGACCCTCGAGGTCGACCGCGCCGCCGGCGACGGCGTAGTAGTACCCGCTGCGCCGCACGTACGCATCCTCCGGTCCGAACGCGAGGCGCCGCACAGCCGAGTGCACACCGTCCGCGCCGATGACGAGATCGAAGCGCTCGTCCCCGCGGCGCGCGAACGAGACGTAGACGCCGTCGCCGGTATCCGAGAGGGCGGTGATCTCATCGCCGAAGACATACTCGGCGTCCTCCCGCGAGTGCCGATGCAGGATGCCGGTGAGATCGCCGCGCAGGATCTCGACGTCCCCGCCGATGAACTCCCCCGGGAGCACCGCACGCACGCGGTCGTCAGCATCGACCATCCGCCAGTCGGTCTTCGCGGTCTGCTGCGCCTCGACGTCGTCGAGGACGCCCATGCGCGCGAGGACGTCGCGATGCGTGCGCCCCTTGAAGTCGACAGCCTGCCCTCCCGGGCGTGGTTGCGCCGCCTTCTCGACCACCGTGACGTCGAAGCCGTTGCGCCCGAGCCACCGCGCGAGCGCGGGACCGGCGATGCTCGCGCCGGAGATGAGGACCTTCTGACCGGACATGCGTTCCCCTTCAGTAATTGCGTCTCTTGGACACAATAAGCATTCGCGTACCCTGGACGCAATAGCGGAAGGCGGATCGATGACGGCACGCCACGTCCTGTGGACTCCCCCGCCCGCGCCCCGGCGCGGCCCGAAGCCCAAGTTCACCCTCGACGGCGTCACCGACGCCGCGATCGCGATCGCCGACGCGGAGGGACTCGACGCCGTCACGATGCAGCGCGTCGCCGAACGCCTCGGCACGACCAAGATGGCCCTGTACCGCTACGTGTCGGGCCGCGCGGACCTCGACGCCGTCATGCTCGACCGCGCGCTCGGCGAGCCGCCGACGCTCGCCGCGGACGACTGGCGGGCGGGGCTCCGCGCCTGGGCCGCCACGATCTTCACACGCATGACGGCGCGCCCGTGGACGGTCGAGCTCGCCCAGCGGCCGCACGTGCCCGGCCCGCTCGAGCTGCGGTGGTACGAGCGCGGCCTGGCGGCGATGTCGCAGCTGCCGCTCACCGGCGGCGAGCGTCTCGATGTGCTCGCCCTGATCACCGGACACATCATGGCCGTCGTGCGCCTCGAAGCCGGCGCCGCCTCCCCCGAGGCGGATCTGACGTCGGGCCTCGGGCCTATCCTCGGGGAACGAGCGGAAGAGTATCCGCTCACCGCCGCGGCGTTCGCCGAGGCGGCGACGCTCGGCGAACGCGACCAGGCCCTCGGCTTCGGCCTGGAGCGCGTGCTCGACGGCATCGCCTCCCTCGCGGTGTCACGCGCCGCGTCGGCCGACGGCTGAGGAGGACCATGCCGACACTCGACGACGTCGCACGCATCGCCGCCGAGCTCCCCGGAAGCGAGGAGCGCGCCATGACGGGCGGGGTCGCGTGGTTCGTGCGCCGCAGGAACTACGCCTGGCAGGCGCACCCCTGGCCGAGCGTCCCGGAGGATATGCGCGCCGTCATCGCCGCCGAGCCCGTCGTCTGCGTCAAGGTCGCGGACGAGATGGACAAGGCCGCGCTCATCGAGGGATGGCCGGATGTCTTCCTGCGGACGACGACGCGATGGAGCGAGCCCAAGGTCGCGTTCCGACTGGGCGCGATCGACCCCGACCACCTCGTCGAGCTCGTCACCGAGGCATGGCGATCGCAGGCGCCGAAGTACCTGCAGCGCGCATTCGACGGCGAGTGACCGTCGCGACCGCGCTCAGCGGCCCGTGAAGTCCGGTCGGCGCTTCTCCTGGAACGCCGCGAACCCCTCCCGGTAGTCCGCGGTGTCGCGCAGCGCCGACTGTGCGGCCGTCTCGTCGGCGAGGACCGCCCAGAGCCTCTCGTCGCGGAGGCGGCCGATGAGCCGCCTCGACTCCACGAGGGCGCGTGTGGGTCCGGCGGCGACGCGCGCGACGCGCTCGCGCGTGAAGGGCAGCAGCTCGTCGGCCGGGACCGCGCGGCTGAACAGTCCTGCGGCCACAGCCTCGGCCCCGGACAGGAGCTCGCCCGTGTAGATGAGGTCGAGGGCGCGGTGCGCGCCGAGCCGTTCGTACAGGAGCGCGTGGCCGCCGGAGTCGAGCACCGCGCCGATCCGGGCGAATGGCGAGCCGACCGCGGCGTCGTCGGCGACGTAGACGACGTCGGTCGCGATCGCCAGGCCGAGCCCGACGCCGAGGCACGCGCCCTGCACGGCCGCGAACGTCGGCGCGGGGAACTCGGCCATGCGCCGCATGAGCCCTTCCACGGCGCCGAGGTACGCGGGCACATCGTCGGAGGCGGGATCCACGCCGGCGATGTCGCGACCCGCGCAGAACGCACGCCCCTCGCCCCGCAGGAGGAGGGCCCGCACGCCGGATGCCGCGGCGTCGGCGTAGGCCGCGTCGAGCGCGCCGAGCGCCTCGTACGTCAGGGCGTTGCGCCGTTCCGGCGCGTCGAGGACGATCTCGGCGATGTCGCCGTCGAGGGACAGGGTGATCACGGCATCCGCCTCACACGTCGTAGTCGACCACGACGGCATCCGTCGTGGGGTGGGATTGACAGGTCAGGACGTAGCCCCGCTCGATCTCGTCGGGCTCGAGCGCGTAGTTCTCGGTCATGGTGACGGCTCCCGCGACAAGCCGCGCACGACATGTGCCGCATACGCCACCCGCGCACGCGAACGGCACATCGGGGCGCACGCGCAACGCCGCGTTGAGGATCGACTCGTGCGCCGAGACGGGGCTGTCGACGGTCGTGGAGTGGCCGTCGAGCGTGAACTCGATGCGCCGCACGGGCTCGTCTTCGCGCACGACCACCCGGCGCCCCGCGGGCGGCTCGGACCGCCCGTCCTCGTTCGTCGTGAACAGCTCGTACCGGACGTGCGCGGCATCCACACCCAGGTCGGCGAGGGTGTCGCGGCACAGCTGCACGAGGTCGAACGGTCCGCAGAGGAACCACTCATCCACGGTGTCGGCCAGGACGAGTCGGTCGAGGATGACGCGCAGACGCCCTTCGTCGATGCGTCCGGACAGCAGCGGGGCGGTGCGCTGCTCGCGGGAGAGCACGTGGTGCAGGGCGAACCGCGCGGGGTATCGGTCCTTGAGGTCGGCGAGCTCCTCGAGGAACATGACATCGGTCGTGGAGCGGTTCGTGTAGACGAGTTCGAACGTCGAGCTGTCCGAGCGCGCCAGCACCGTCTGCGCGAGCGCCATGAGCGGCGTGATGCCTGACCCGGCCGCGATCCCCGCGACGCGTGCGCCGTCGAGGTCGGCGAGCTTCGAGACGAACGTCCCCTGCGGGCTCATGACCTCGATCCGATCCCCCACGCGCAGCTCGCTCTGCGCCCACGTCGAGAAGCGCCCGCCGGCATCGCGCTTGATCGCGACGCTGATCGTGCGCGGGCCGTCGCCGCCCCCGCCCGCATCCGCCGTGCGGCACAGCGAGTACGAGCGGCGCAGCTCCTGTCCGTCGACGACGGCGCGCAGGGCCACGTGCTGGCCGGCGAGGTAGTCGAACTCGCCGCGAGCCTGCTCGGGGATCGCGAACGTCACCTCGACGGAGGCGTCCGTGAGAGGTCGTACGGCGGCGACGCGCAGCGTGTGGAACCGCGCGCGCCGCTTGCGTGACGAGGCGCCTCCGGACGCGGTCGTGACGAGCGTCTCGGCGACGCGCTCCTGCTCGGCGGAGGTCATCAGTGGACCTTGAAGTGGTCGAAGGGCTCGAGGCACGCGCGGCACTCGTAGAGCGCCTTGCAGGACGTGGACCCGAATCGGGACACCTCGCGTGTGCGCAGCGATCCGCACCGCGGGCAGGCGACGCCCAGCTGCACCGGGATGGGACCGGAGCGTTCGGCGCGCCTGCCGGGCGGGGCGATGCCGTAGGCGCGGAGCTTGGCGCGTCCTTCGTCGCTCATCCAGTCCGTGCTCCACGCGGGCGACAGCGTGAGACGCACCTCGACGTCCGCATAGCCCGCCTCGGTGAGCGCGAGGACGAGGTCGTCGCGGATGGCGTCGACGGCGGGGCAGCCGGAGTACGTGGGGGTGATGGTCACCGCGACCCGGTCCCCCGTCTCCTGGACGTCGCGCAGGATGCCGAGGTCGGCGATCGTGAGGACGGGGACCTCGGGATCCGGCACGGCCGCGGCGACGGCCCAGGCCCTGCCCTCGGTCATCACCACACCGCCCCCGGATGCCGCCGCGCGAGCACCTGCATCTCGGCGAGGAGGGGCCCGAGCGTCGGGAAGTGCGCACCGCGGCGTCCTCCCCCCGCGGCCGTGAACTCGTCCGGGCGGGTGAGCGCTGCCTCAGCGAAGACGGCGTCGACGACGCGCTCGAACGGCGCGCGCAGCCGCGCGGGCTCCACGGCGACGCCGGGGAGCCGCCCGATGAGCTCGTCGTCGCGGAACAGCTCGTCGACGTACGGCCACACATCGTCCACCGCTCGGATCATGCGCCGCCGGGACTCGTCCGTGCCTCCGGCGAGCCGCAGCGTCCACTGCACGGCGTGGTCGCGGTGGTACTCGACCTCGCGCACCGCCTTGGCAGCGATCGCCGCGAGCGTCGGGTCCGCGCTGTCCTGCAGCGCCGAGTAGAGCTCGAACTGGTACGCCGAGGCCGCGAGCTGACGGGCGATCGTCTGGGCGAAGTCGCCGTTGGGCTGCTCGAACAGCCACGCGCAGCGGAACTCGTGCTCGTCCCGCCAGTAGGCCAGGTCGTCCTCGGTGCGGCCGTCGATCGTTCCGGCGTAGCGCAGCAGCGCCCGCGCGTGACCGAGGAGGTCCAGCGCGATGTTCGCCAGCGCGACATCCTCCTCGAGCTCGGGCGCGCGCGCGATCCACGCGCCGAGCTGCTGCGACAGGATCAGGGCGTCGTCCCCGAGCCACAGCGCATACTCCGCGACATCCGCCGACGGCGCGCGCCCCTCCGCGCCGGCGAGCTCCTCGGCGAGGACGCGCGCGTCCACCGTCACGGCTCCGTGCGGGTCTGCGGGGGTCTCGGCGGTCACAGGTGCGGCACCCCCTCGGATGCGGTGTAGTACACCGCATGGCGGTAGTTCTTGCCGGCGGGGCTCTCGAAGAACGCGCCCTTCGCGTCGGGGTCGCTGGTCGTGATCGCGTCGGCGGGGACGACCCACACCGACGTGCCCTCGCCGCGGCGCGTGTAGAGGTCGCGCGCGTTGCGCAGCGCCATGTCGGCGTCCGGCGCGTGCAGCGAGCCGGCGTGCACGTGCGACAGTCCCCGGCCCGCACGCACGAACACCTCCCACAGAGGCCACGTCTCGCGGGGCGACGCTCCGGGGGTCGTCATCATGCGGCCTCCTCGCGCATCGTCTTGCGGGCATAGGCGGCGGCCGCCTCGCGCACCCACGCACCCGCTGCATGGGCGTCGCGGCGGTGCTGCCGTCGCACGGCGTTGAGCGGTCCGCGTCCGGAGAGCACCTCGCGGAACTCGCTCCAGTCGATCTCGCTCATGTGCCAGCGCCCGCTCGCCTCGTCGTAGCGCAGCGCCGGATCGGGCAGCGTCACCCCGAGGACTTCGGCCTGCGGCACGAGCATGCCGATGAAGCGCTGGCGCAGCTCGTCGTTGGAGAAGCGCTTGATCTTCCACGCCGTGGACTGCGCCGAGTTCGGCGAGCGGTCGTCGGGCGGGCCGAACATCATGAGCGACGGCCAGTACCAGCGGTCGACAGCGTCCTGGGCCATCTCGCGCTGCTCGTCGCTGCCCCTCATGAGCGTGAGGAGGATCTCGAACCCCTGCCGCTGATGGAAGGACTCCTCCTTGCAGATGCGCACCATCGCGCGCGCGTAGGGGCCGTACGAGGCGCGGCACAGCGGCACCTGGTTGCAGATCGCGGCGCCGTCCACGAGCCATCCGATCGCGCCCATGTCGGCCCACGTCGGGGTCGGATAGTTGAAGATCGACGAGTACTTGGCCCGCCCATCGATGAGCTGCTGCGTCATCTCGTCCCGCGTGATGCCGAGGGTCTGCGCGGCCGAGTAGAGATACAGGCCGTGCCCGGCCTCGTCCTGGACCTTCGCCATGAGGATGGCCTTGCGCTTGAGGCTGGGCGCCCGCGTGATCCAGCTGCCCTCGGGCTGCATCCCGATGATCTCGGAGTGCGCGTGCTGCGAGATCTGGCGGATGAGGGTGCGGCGGTAGGCATCCGGCATCCAGTCGCGCGGCTCGATGCGCTGCTCGGCGTCGATGAGCGCATCGAACGTCGTCTGAGCCGCCGTCTCGTCGGAGTCCTGCGTCGCCATCGTCGCCACCTTAATTCCAGACCGATCGTTCAGTAAAGTGTACCCCGGTCGCCCGGCCAGATCGAGGGGCGATCAGTCGTGAGCGAACGGCCCCGGAACTCCGCCACGACGTCGCCGGAGTCATCCGTCACCGTGACGTCGTAGACGCCCGCGCGCCCGGTCACCGCGCGCCGCGCCGCCACCGCCATGAGGGTCTGACCCGCGCGCGTGGCCTTGAGGAACGTGATCTCGGCACCGGCGGCCACGGTCATCCGGTCGTCCTCGTTGCACGCGATCGCGAACGCCGTGTCGGCGAGCGCGAACACCAGCCCGCCATGCGTGATCGAGAAGCCGTTCGTCATGTCCTCGCGCACCCGCATCGACACGATCGCCCGGCCCGGCTCGTCGAGCTCGACGGTCATGCCGAGGGCGGCGGACGCGCGGTCGCGCTGCATCATGGGTCGCACGCTCACGCCGGCACCGCCTCCTTCGCGACGAGCGTGAGCACGTCGTAGGTCGCGACGACGGCGTCGTCCTGATTGAGGATGACGGCATCCCAGCGCACCTCGCCGTACTCGTCCGTCTCGCGCGGCGTGATCTGCTTGGCGGTCAGCTCGACCCGGATCTCGTCACCCGGTGAGACCGGCGTGACGAAGCGCAGATCCTCCAGCCCGTAGTTGGCCAGGACCGGCCCCGGATCGGGGTCGACGAAAAGCCCCGCCGCCCACGAGACGAGGAGGTATCCGTGCGCGACGCGGCCAGGGAAGAAGGGGTTGGCCGCGGCGGCCTCCTCATCCATGTGCGCGTAGAACGTGTCGCCGGTGAAGCGTGCGAAGGTCTCGATGTCCTCGAGGGTCACCTCCCGCGGCGGCGACGCGATCTGATCGCCGATCCGCAGCTCGGCGAGCGGCTTGCGGAACGGATGCCGATCGGAGCGCGCCGTCGCGCCCCGATGCCACACGCCGGTGAGAGCCGTGAGCATCTCCGGCGACCCCTGCACGGCGGTGCGCTGCATGTGGTGGAGGACGGCGCGGATGCCGCCGAGCTCCTCGCCTCCGCCGGCTCGGCCCGGTCCGCCGTGCACGAGGTGCGGCACGGGGGCCCCGTGCCCGGTCGAGCTGCGCGCGTCGTCGCGGTCGAGGAAGAGGATGCGCCCGTTGTAGGCCGCCGCGCGCGACATGAATTCGCCGGCGACGGTGGGATCGCTCGTCGCAAGACTCGTCACGAGCGATCCGCCCCCGCGTGTCACGAGGTCGGCCGCCTCCTCGACGGTGGCGTAGGGCAGGACGCTCGCGACCGGGCCGAACGCCTCGATGTCGTGCACGGCCGCCGCCCCGGCATCCGCGAAGCCGACGAGGACGGGCGCGAGGAAGGCGCCGTCGGAGGCCGGCCCGGTGCTCCCGTCCGCCCGGACGACCTCGGGCGCGTCCGTCGAGCCGAGCAGGATGCGTCCCCCCGCCGCCTCGAGCGCGGCGATGCTCCGCCGCACCTCGTCGCGCTGCGCGAGCGAGACGAGCGGTCCCATCGTCACAGCGTCGGCGTGCGGATCGCCGAGGACCACGCGCTCCTCGATCCGCTCGCGGAGGGCGCCCACAACGGCGTCGACGGCGTCGACGGGCACGATCGCACGTCGGATCGCCGTGCACTTCTGCCCCGCCTTCGTGGTGAGCTCGACGAACAGCTGTCGCACGTACGCGTCGAACTCGGGCGTGCCCGGCACGGCGTCGGGGCCGAGGACCGACGCGTTGACCGAGTCCGTCTCGCCGGTGAACCGCACGCCGGGCGGCACCTGCTCCCGCAGCCGCGCGGCCGTGGCGGCGCTGCCGGTGAAGCCGACGAGGTCGCCCAGGCGAAGGTTCTCGAAGAGGTTCGGCACGGCGCCGCTCACGAGCTGCAGGGCACCGTCGGGAAGGAGGCCGGAGTCGACGAGGATCCGCACCCACGCCTCCGCGAGGTAGGCCGTCGGCGTCGCGGGCTTGACGACGGTCGGCATGCCGGCGAGGAATGCGGGGGCGAACTTCTCCAGCGCTCCCCACACGGGGAAGTTGAACGCGTTGATCTGCACCGCGACGCCGGGCAGGCGCGTGTAGACGTGCCGACCGAGGAACGTCCCGTCCTTCGACAGCAGCTCGACCGGTCCGTCCAGGTACACGTGCGCGTTGGGGAGCTCTCGCCGTCCTTTCGACGAGTACGTGAAGAGCACGCCGATGCCGCCGTCGACGTCTCCCGTCGCGTCGCGCGCGGTGGCGCCGGCGCGCTTCGACAGCTCATACAGCTCGTCCTTGCGAGCGGTGAGGGCGAGGGCGAACTGCTTGAGCAGGACCGCGCGCTCGTGGAACGTGAGGGCGCCGAGGCTGCGCTGCCCGACGGTGCGGGCGTGCGCGAGGACTCCCGGGAGATCGAGCCCCGCCGCGCTGACGCCGGCGACCTCCTCCCCGGTGGACGCGTCCCGCACGACCTCGGCCGGACCGCCGGCGGCGGGGCGCCACCAGGCGTCGCGCACGTAGCTGGGCAGGATCTGGCTCACTGTTCGCTCCATTCGTAGAACCCCCGACCGGTCTTGCGCCCGAGACGCCCCTCGGCGACCATGTGGCGCAGGAGCTGCGGCGGCGCGAAGCGGTCGCCGAGCTGCGCGTGCATCTCCTCGGCGATGCCCAGGCGCACGTCGAGGCCGACGAGGTCGGTGGTGCGGAGGGGACCGACGGGATGCCGGTACCCCCGCTCCATGGCGGTGTCGATGTCGGCGGGGCTCGCGACGCCCTCCTCGACCATGCGGATCGCCTCCAGACCGAGTGCGACGCCGAGGCGGCTGGACGCGAACCCGGGACTGTCGCGCACGACGATCGGTACCTTTCCGATCGCGTCGACCCAGCCACGGGCGGCGTCGACGAGGTCCGGATCGGTCGCGCCGCCGACCACGATCTCGACGAGCTGGGACGCCGGGACGGGGTTGAAGAAGTGCAGGCCGAGGAAGCGCTCGGGGCGCTGGAGATCGCGCGCGAGGTCGTCGACGGAGATCGAGGACGTGTTCGTGGCGAGCACGGCGGACGGAGCGGATGCCTCGGCCCGACGCAGCGCGTCGCGCTTGAGGTCGCGGTCCTCGGGCACGGCTTCGACGACGAGGCGGCTCTCCGCGAGCATCTCGGCGTCCGCGCCGACGTCGAGGCGCGCCCGCAGCACGTCCTCCTCGCCCGCCGCACCGCGCTCGAGGCTGCGGCGGACGTGATCGGCGATGCGGCCGCGGGCCGCCGTCGCGGCCGCGGCGTCGCGTTCGACGACGGCCACGACGGCGCCGGCCATGAGGAAGGCGTGCGCGATGCCGGCACCCATGCGTCCGCCACCGATGACCCCGACCCGCTCGGGCACGGCCGCCCCGGTCGAGCTCTGCGACCCGAGTGCGCTCACCGGGACCGCCTCTCCAGGAAGGCGCTCATGCGCCGGTGCTTCTCGGGACTGTCGAAGAGCTCGGCCTGCAGCTCCAGGACTGCCTCGGGGTCGTCTCCGGCGGCCAGCGCGGTCTTCGTGTGGCGCGTGGCGAGCGGATCGTTCGCCACGATCCGGTCGGCGAGCACGTGCGCGGCGCCGAGGAGGTGCTCGGGCTCGTGCAGCGACGACACGAGCCCCCACGCGAGCGCCTCGTCGGCATCGAGGACGCGCCCGGTGAGCAGCATCTCGGCGGCGCGGGCGTGGCCGACGAGCGCCGGGAGCCGCCACGTCGCTCCTGCGGCGGCGATGATCCCGAGGCCGGTCTCCGGGTTGCCGATGCGCAGGCGCGGCGTCGCGATCCGCAGGTCCGCCGCGTAGGCGAGCTCGGCACCGCCTCCGAGTGCCCACCCGTCCAGGGCGGCGATGACCGGCAGCGGGAGCGCGCCGATGCGGGCGAAGACCCGCGTGTTGATGCCGCGCCGCGCGTCCTCCGCGGTGCGCTCACGCAGCTGTCCGATGTCCGCGCCCGCGGCGAAGACGCCGCCGGCGCCGGTGAGGATCAGGGTGCGGGGTGCCGCCTCCAGCTCGGCGCACAGCGCGTGCAGCGCGTCGACCATGTCCTGGTCGATGGCGTTCCGCACGTCGGGGCGGTCCAGCGTCGCGACGACGCGGTCGTCGGCGCGCTCGATGCGCAGCGCCTCCGACATCCTCGTCCCTCCGCCTCATCGCGAGCGATTTTCTTACCGCTCGTTCAGTATTAGCAGATGGGGTCGGTGCTCGCCAAGCTGCGCGCCGACGGGTGCGAGACTGGGCGGGTGCCCGAGTCCCCCGCCCCCGCGCCGCGTCGCGGCCGCCCAGGGTACGACCGCGCCCAGGTGCTGGAGATCGCCGTGGCGCTGTTCAACGAGCAGGGCTACGACGCCACATCCGTGTCCGATCTCGCGGCTCGACTCGGGCTGACCAAGTCCGCGCTCTACCACCACTTCGATTCCAAGGAGCAGCTGCTCGCCCTGGCGCTGGATGAGGCGCTCACGGATCTCGAGGCGGTCTTCGATCTGCCCGCTGCGCGCGACGGGTCGCCTGCCGAGCGCCTCGAGGCCGTCCTGCGCGGAGCGGTCGGCGTGCTCGTGAACCGTCTCCCGTCGGTCACGCTGCTGCTGCGGGTGCGCGGCAACAGCGCCGTGGAGCGTGCCGCCCTCGAGCGGCGGCGCGCGTTCGACCATCGCGTGGCCGACCTCGTCGCGCAGGCCCAGGAAGCGGGGACGGTCCGGCGCGACATCGACGGCGCGGTCGCCGCGCGCCTCATCTTCGGCATGGTGAACTCGATCGTCGAGTGGTACCGCCCGGGTGGCGCGCTGGACGGCGAGCGCCTTGCGCACGACGTCGTCGCGACAGCGCTCGACGGCCTGCGCACCCGGTGATGCGCAGGCCGTCGAGCCGGCATCAAGCCTTCGAGAGGCCGTAGATCGGGCTCTTCGCCTGCTCCGCCTCGTGGTCCGGGCCGAGCGGGATGCCGGACCGATCGCGCAGCAGCAGCGTCGCGGCAAGACCGATGATCGTCATGCCGGCCAGGTACCACGTCACCGACATCGTCGAGCCGGTCGCCTGCACAAGCGCCTGGGCGATCGTCGGGGCGAACGCGCCGCCCAGGATGGCGCCGATCGCGTACGAGATCGACACGCCCGAGAAGCGGATCGAGGCGGGGAACAGCTCGGTGTACAGCGCCGCCTGCGGACCGTAGGTGAAGCCGAGACCCGCCGTGAGGAACGCCAGGCCGAGGAACAGCAGCCAGATGTTCCCCGTGTTCACCAGCGGGAACAGCGCGAACACGCCCGCCAGTTGCAGGATCCAGCCGATGATGTACGCGTTGCGGCGGCCGATGCGGTCGCTGACGATGCCCGCCAGCCACGTGAAGACCAGCCAGGTCACCGCCGAGGCGGTGACGGCCCACAGCACCGGACCGCGCTCGAGGCCGATCGGACCCTCGGGGCTGGTCGCGTAGCCCTGGATGTACCCGCCGGTGGTCATGTAGCCGATGGCGTTGTTCCCGGCGAACACGAGCGCGGCGATGACGACGAGCAGCGCGTGCTTGCGGA
>Ga0182749_1000691_pt1 | contig 29280 bp, 26 predicted proteins | sample eDN3rd37CKraftMG_FD_128875 | JGI IMG/M metagenome (GOLD analysis project Ga0182749, IMG submission 128875) | Enriched Miracle-Growth compost microbial communities from Emeryville, California, USA - eDNA 3rd pass 37_C Kraft MG (version 2) (version 2) ...
CCGGTGATCCTCGAGGTGTCCCGCCAGCTCGCCGATTCCACCGAGCTCTACAGGCAATGGGCGGCCCCGTCGGCCGCGGCCGGAGAGCGCGACGTCGAGGCCGAGCATCGCGCGATCCTCGACGCGACCCTCGCGCACGACGCCCGACTGGCCTCGGAGCTGCTCACCAGGCACTACACGACGACCCTGGACATCGTCCTCCACAGCGGCCTGGTCGACGGGGTCGAGGGCTCGGATCCCGCGTAGCCGGGGGGAGAACACGTGAGCGAACACCCCGCTTCCGGATCGAAGCGGCCGATCGTCACCGAGCAGCGCGGTAACGTCCTCGTGATCACGCTCGATCGTCCATCGGCCAGGAACGCCGTCACCCGCGAGCTCACGATCGAGGTGGGCCAGGCCATGGACCGCGCGGAATCGGATCCGTCGATCTGGGCGGTGATCCTCACCGGCAGCGGCGACCGCGCCTTCTGCGCCGGAGTCGACCTGCGCGCCCTCGCGGCGGGCGACCTCGACGATCCGGACGAGCGGATGCTGCGCTGGGGATTCGCCGGCTGGGTCGCCCATCCCATCTCGAAGCCGACCATCGCCGCACTCAACGGGCCGGCGCTGGGCGGCGGGGCGGAGATCGCGCTCGCCAGCGATCTCATCGTCGCCGCCGATCACGCCACCATCGGACTCCCGGAGGTGACCCGCGGCGTCCTCCCCGGTGGCGGCGGCGCGTTCCGGCTGCCGCGCCAGATGCCCCGGAAGCTCGCGATGGAGCTCATCCTCACCGGCCGTCCGATCACCGCGGGGAGGGCACTCGAGCTCGGGCTGGTCAACCGGGTGGTCCCGCTTCCCTCCCTGATGGAGGAGGCGATGTCACTGGCCGAGGAGATCTGCGCCAACGGGCCGCTGGCGGTCCAGGCGAGCAAACGGATCGCCAAGGGGATCGACGACGATCGGATCGCGTCCGAAGAGGCCGACTGGGCGCGCAGCGATCGCGAACTGGCCGCGATCATGGGCACGGCGGATGCCCGCGAGGGCGTCGCGGCCTTCGCCGAGCGGCGGCCTCCCCGCTGGAGCGCCAGCTAGTCCCCGGCCCGCGCCGAGACGGGACCTGTGGCGGGTCCGCGAGTGCTCGTGTTCGCCGCAACTCCCGACTCGGGCGCTCAGGGGCCGGTCGCGGCGAGACTGTGGAGCCTAGGGGAATCGAACCCCTGACCTCCTGCTTGCAAAGCAGGCGCTCTACCAATTGAGCTAAGGCCCCGCGGGGATGAGTGGGGATACCAGGACTTGAACCTGGGACCTCTTCGTTATCAGCGAAGCGCTCTAACCGCCTGAGCTATATCCCCGTGGCTCCGATCTCGTTCAGAGCAGATACGAGAGTATCGCATTCGCGAATCAGCCACTAATCCGCTCAGCTGTTGGTGAACCCGACCAGCAGGCCGCCGGTGATCCGCACGCTCAGGTTGTAGAGCAGCGCCGCGATCGCACCGAGAACGGTGCCGACGACGATGTCCACGATCGCGATGATGAAGGAGAACAGCGCGACGCTGGCGAGGGAGAAGGTGCTGGCGATGCTGAAGCTCTGGTCGCCGAGGATGTCCTGAAGGGTGCCGTCCAGCGAGCCGAAGATGCCCGTGACGTTCAGCAGGGTCCAGAGCAGGATGCTCAGCACGATGGTGATGATGCCGAGGCAGATCGTGAGCAGGAAGGCGAGCTTCACCGCCGACCAGAAGTCGATGTAGACGAGCTTGAGGCGTACCTGCTTGCCGCTCCCGGAGCGCTGGGACTTCCGCTGAAGCCGTTCGGCGACGCTACTCATCTACTGATTCGTCCTTCCCGGTGTCCGGCTCTCCGGCCGAATCCCCCGAGGAGGCGTCCTGACCGTGGTCTAGATTACGTTCACTGTTCTTCGCGACCGCGATGATCCGATCATCGTCCGCGAACCTCGCGAACACGACCCCCATGGTGTCTCGCCCCTTGGCCGGGACCTCTGCGACTGACGAGCGTACCACCTTGCCGCTGGCAAGAACCACAAGCACCTCGTCGTCCGAACCGACGATCAGGGCGCCGGCCAGGTCGCCCCGCGACTCAGCCAGCTTGGCCACCTTGATCCCCAGACCACCGCGGTTCTGGGGGCGGTACTGGTCGGTGGAGGTCCGCTTGGCGTATCCGCCCTCCGTCACGACGAAGACGTAGCCGTCATCGCTGGCGACGGATGCCGAGAGCAGGCTGTCGTCCCCCCTGAAGTGCATGCCGATCACCCCGGAGGTGGCGCGCCCCATCGGACGCAGGGCCTCGTCGGTCGCGGTGAACCGGATCGACATGCCGTGGCGGGAGACCAGCAGCAGGTCGGAGTCCTCGGTCACCAGCATCGCCGAGACGACCTCGTCGCCCTCCCTGAGGTTGATCGCGATGATGCCGCCGGTGCGGTTGGTGTCGTACTCGGCGAGCGCCGTCTTCTTCACCAGGCCGCCCCTCGTCGCCAGCACCAGGAACGGCGCGGCGGCGTAGTCGCGGATGTCGAGGATCTGGGCTATCGACTCGTCGGGCTGCAGCGCGAGCAGGTTCGCGACGTGCTGACCCTTCGCGTCCCGTCCTGCCTCCTGCACCTCGTAGGCCTTGGCACGATAGACCCGGCCCTTGTCGGTGAAGAACAGCAGCCAGTGATGCGTCGTGGTCACGAAGAAGTGCTCGACCACGTCGTCCGCCCGCAGCTGCGCGCCCTTGACCCCCTTGCCGCCGCGGTGCTGGCTGCGATAGTTGTCGCTGCGGGTCCGCTTGATGTATCCGCCGCGGGTGACGGTGATGACCATCTCCTCCTCGGGGATCAGGTCCTCCATGTTCATGTCGCCGTCGAAGCCGTACATGATCTCGGTGCGGCGATCGTCGCCGTACTTGTCGATGAGCTCGGTGAGCTCCTCGCTCACGATCTCGCGCTGCCGCGTCGAGTCGGCGAGGATCGCGTTGTACTCGGCGATGAGCTGCTCGATCTCCGCGGCCTCGTCGATGATCTTCTGCCGCTCGAGCGCCGCCAGCCGGCGCAGCTGCATGTCGAGAATGGATCGGGCCTGCAGCTCGTCGATGTCGAGCAGGGCGATCAGCCCCTCGCGGGCGTCGTCCACCGTCGCCGAACGACGGATGAGCGCGATCACCTCGTCGAGGGCGTCCAGCGCCTTGAGGTAGCCGCGCAGGATGTGGGCGCGCTCCTCCGCCTTCCTCAGCCGGAACTGGGTGCGTCGCACGATCACGTCGATCTGGTGCTCGGACCACGCGGTGATGAAGCCGTCGAGCGAGAGGGTGCGCGGGATGCCGTCGACGATCGCGAGCATGTTCGCGCCGAAGTTCTCCTGCAGCTGGGTGTGCTTGTACAGGTTGTTGAGCACCACCTTGGCGACGGCATCGCGCTTGAGCACGATCACCAGGCGCTGACCGGTGCGGCCGGAGGTCTCGTCGCGGATGTCGGCGATGCCGGCGAGCTTGCCCTCCTTGACCAGCTCGGCGATCTTCAGCGCCAGGTTGTCCGGGTTCACCTGGTACGGCAGCTCCGTGACCACCAGGCAGGTGCGACCCTGCAGCTCCTCGGTGGTGACGACGGCCCGCATCGTGATCGAGCCGCGGCCGGTCCGGTAGGCGTCGTGGATGCCTTTCACGCCGAGGATCTGCGCGCCGGTCGGGAAGTCGGGGCCCTTGATCCGCTGGAGCAGCGCCTCGAGGAGCTCCTCCTGGCTCGCCTCGGGGTGGGCGAGATGCCACAGCGCGCCCTCGCCGATCTCGCGCAGGTTGTGCGGCGGGATGTTGGTGGCCATGCCGACCGCGATGCCGACCGATCCGTTGACCAGCAGGTTCGGGAACCGGCTCGGCAGGACCGTCGGCTCCTGGGTGCGGCCGTCGTAGTTGGGCTGGAAGTCGACGGTCTCTTCCTCGATGTCGCGCACCATCTCCATGGCGAGCGGGGCCATCTTGGTCTCGGTGTAGCGGTGGGCCGCTGCGCCGTCGTTGCCGGGAGAGCCGAAGTTCCCCTGGCCGAGGGCGAGCGGATACCGCAGGCTCCATGGCTGGACCAGCCGCACCAGGGCGTCGTAGACCGAGGAGTCGCCATGGGGATGGAACTGCCCCATCACGTCGCCGATGACGCGGGTGCACTTGGAGAATCCCTTGTCCGGGCGGTAGCCGCCGTCGTACATCGCGTAGATCACCCGGCGGTGCACCGGCTTCAGCCCGTCCCGCACCTCGGGCAGGGCGCGGCCGACGATCACGCTCATCGCGTAGTCGAGGTACGACCGCTGCATCTCCAGCTGGAGGTCGACCTGGCTGATCTTGTCGTGCGCCAGGTCGATCGCCCTGCCCTCGATCTGGGCCTCGGGCTCGTCGCCGGGGAGTTCTTCGTCAGCCATTGGTTCTCAGTCCTGTAAGTGTTCTGTCTGCCGTCGCCGCCCGCCGCGGCTCAGATGTCGAGGAAGCGCACGTCTTTCGCGTTCCTCTGGATGAAGCTCCTGCGCGCGTCGACGTCCTCGCCCATCAGGGTGGAGAAGATCTCGTCGGCGGCCAGTGCGTCGTCCAGGGTGACCTGGAGCAGGGTGCGGGTGGCCGGATCCATCGTGGTCTCCCACAGCTCCTTGTAGTCCATCTCGCCGAGACCCTTGTAACGCTGGATGCCGTTGTCCTTGGGGATGCGCTTGCCGGCCGCGAGCCCCGCCTCGACCAGCATGTCGCGCTCGCGGTCGCTGTAGACGTACTCGTGAGGCGAGTTGCTCCACTTCAGCCGGTACAGCGGGGGCTGGGCGAGGTACACGTAGCCGAGGTCGATCAGCGGACGCATGTACCGGAACAGCAGGGTGAGCAGCAGGGTGGTGATGTGCTGGCCGTCGACATCGGCATCGGCCATCAGCACGATCTTGTGGTATCTGGCCTTGTCCGGATCGAAGTCCTCGCCGACCCCGGCGCCGAATGCGGTGATCATCGACTGCACCTCGTTGTTGGCGAGGGCGCGATCCAGCCGCGCCTTCTCCACGTTGAGGATCTTGCCGCGCAGCGGAAGGATCGCCTGGAACTCCGGGTTGCGTCCCTGGACCGCCGAACCGCCGGCGGAGTCGCCCTCCACCATGAAGATCTCGCTGAGACTCGGGTCGTTGCTCGAGCAGTCCCGCAGCTTGCCCGGCATGCTGTTGTTCTCCAGCAGTCCCTTGCGCCGGGTCTGCTCCCGGGCCTTGCGGGCGGCGAGACGGGCTGCGGATGCCTGAATCGCCTTGCGGATCACGTCACGGGCCTGCGTGGGGTTGCGGTCGAACCAGTCGCCGAGCTGGTCGGCGGCGATGCGCTGGACGAAGGACTTGGCGATGGTGTTGCCGAGCTTGGTCTTGGTCTGGCCCTCGAACTGCGGCTCGGCGAGCTTGACCGAGATGACCGCGGTCAGCCCTTCTCGCACGTCGTCGCCGGTGAGGTTCTCGTCCTTCTCCTTGATGATGCCCTTCTCTCGGGCGTACTTGTTCACCAGGGTGGTCAGCGCGGCGCGGAACCCCTCCTCGTGGGTTCCGCCCTCGTGGGTGTTGATCGTGTTCGCGTAGGTGTGCACGCTCTCGGTGTACGACGTGGTCCACTGCATGGCCACCTCGACCGAGATCTTCAGCTCGGTGTCCTCGAGCTCGAAGGAGATGATGTCGGGGTGCACGACCTCGACCTTCTTGGCCGAGTTCAGGTACTCGACGTAGTCGACGAGGCCGTTCTCGTAGAGGTAGGTGACGGTGTGCGGCAGGCCGTCCTCGCCGAGCTGGTTCTCGTCGGTGAGCGTGATCGACAGGCCCTTGTTGAGGAAGGCCATCTGCTGGAACCTGGCGCGGAGCGTCTCGAAGTCGAACTCGGTGGTCTCGAAGATGTCGGGGTTGGGCCAGAAGGTCTGGCTGGTTCCCGTCTCCTCGGTGGCCTCGCCCTTGGCGAGCGGAGCATCGGGCACGCCGTTCGTGAAGCTCATCCGCCAGACCGCGCCCTGCCGGCGCACCTCGGTCTCCACCCTCGAGGAGAGCGCGTTGACCACGGAGATGCCGACGCCGTGCAGGCCGCCGGAGACCGCGTATCCGCCTCCGCCGAACTTCCCGCCGGCGTGGAGGATGGTCATGACCACCTCGACCGACGACTTGTTCTCCGCCTTGTTGAGATCGACGGGGATTCCGCGGCCGTTGTCCACCACCCGGATGCCGCCGTCCGCGCGCATCGTGACCAGGATCGTGTCGCAGTAGCCGGCGAGCGCCTCGTCGACCGAGTTGTCGACCACCTCGTAGACCAGGTGATGGAGCCCGCGCGGACCGGTCGATCCGATGTACATGCCAGGACGCTTGCGCACCGCCTCGAGACCTTCGAGCACCTGGATCTGGTCTGCGCCGTAGGAGTCCTCGGACGCGGTGTTCGGGCGTTCTGCTGCCATAGGGGATCAGGCTCCTGCCGGATAGATCAGTGAGTCATTCGCGGCGGAGCCTCCACGATGAAAGGTGCCGGGACGACCGTTCCACCCTACCAAATTGGGGGACCGAAAGGGCCATATACGGCTGTTTGGCGGCTCGGGATGAGCAGTTTGACCGATTTTGCCCAGTCAGCCGTAGGTATCGCGTGGACCGCGCCCTGGAATCGATCTGGAGCCCTTTTTCCAGGAGGGGGCACCCGGCCCTTTGAAATGCACGGATCGGATTCCGGCGTCCGGGTAGCGATCGACGATCCTCGACATGATCTGCGTCCTCATCAGACGCAGTTGCGTCGCCCACGCGGTCGACCCGCAGGAGACGGTCAGGACGCCGTCCTCGATTCCGACGGGAGTCGAGTGGCTCGCGGTCTCCGGACCGACCAGCTCCGACCAGGATGCGAGGAGCTCCGACTGCGCAAGCGGTGAGTTCCAGCCGAGCCGGCTCGTCAGCGAGTCGACGACGGAACCGAGGTCATGCGGCTCGCGGCCCGCTCCGAACGGCACCGTCGAGCCGGGTTTGCGCTCGGCTCTCTTGCGTCCGTCGGAGGAGCGGGCGGTCCCGTCACCGAAGAGCGCGCGCAGTCGCAGATAGACCAGGAGTGACTCGCTCGGGGTCTCCTCCTCACTCATCCGGGGCATCCACTATCGCGCCGCGGGAGATGTGAACGGTGTTGCCGGTGAGCTCGGCCGGGACATCGGCGTGAACCGCCGCGGTGATGATCACCTGCTCGAAGTCGCGCACCGCGGCGGCAAGCCGTTCCCGGCGCGACTCGTCGAGCTCGGCGAAGACGTCGTCGAGCATGAGGACCGGATCCCCGGTCGTCGACTCCCGCCTGAGCAGGAGGGCGCTGGCCAGCTTCAGCGCGAGCGCGAACGACCAGGACTCGCCGTGGCTGGCGTAGCCGCGCGCGGGAAGCCCGTTCAGCTCGAGCACGAGATCGTCCCGGTGCGGGCCGGCCAGGGTGATCCCCCGGTCCAGCTCGCTCCGGCGCAGCCGGTCGAGTGCGGAGCGGAACAGCACGGCGGCCTCGGCCGCGGGCAGCGCTCCTCGATGGAGACCGGCAGTCGGCGCGGCGTCGTCCTCGGCGTCTCCGCCCGCGATACTCAGCTGCGTGCTCAGCGTCGCGTGGTGATCGTCCCCGGCGACCGCGACGTACGACGCGGCGACCTCGGGGTCGAGGGCCTCCACCAGTCCGGTCCTGGCCTCGACGATCTGCGATCCGAGGTCGATCAGCCGCTCGTCCCAGATCTCGAGGGTGCCGAGCCTGCCCGAGGAGACGCCGGCGGACCTGGCCGACTTGAGCAGGCTGTTGCGCTGACGGAGTACCCGCTCGTAGTCCGAGATCACGCCCGACATCCGAGGCGACAGAAGGACCGTCAGCTCGTCGAGGAACCGGCGGCGTCCCGACGGCTCGGCCCGCACCAGCGCAAGGTCCTCGGGGGCGAAGAGCACGCTCGAGAAGTACCGGGGCAGCTCCCGGGTCTTGATCACCGACCGGTTCACCTGGGCACGGTTCGGCGAGGACCTGTTGATCTGGACCTCGGCGAGCAGCTGCCGCTCAGCGTGCTCCAGCCTGGCCCTGATGATCGCCGCCTCCTGACCCTGCCGGATCATCGCGTGATCGGTGGAGATCCGGTGGGAGCCGAGGGTGCTCAGGAAGCCGAGCGATTCGACCAGATTGGTCTTGCCCTGGCCGTTGCTGCCGACGAACAGATTGGGACCTCGAACGAGGGGGACCTCCGCCGAGACGTAGTTGCGGAAATCGGCGAGGCTGAGATGTCTGACGATCACGGCCGCACGTCAGTCGGCCTTCTTGACCGCGTGTCCGCCGAACTGGTTGCGCAGGGCGGCGACGGCCTTCATGGCCGGCGAGCCATCCTCCTGCCGCGAGACGAACCGGGCGAAGATCGACGCGCTGATGGTGGGCACCGGGACGGCGTTGGCCAGAGCCTCTTCGATGGTCCATCGTCCCTCGCCGGAGTCCTCGACGTATCCCTCGATGTCCTCGAACTCCGGATCCTCCTCGAGCGCCCGCACCAGCAGCTCGAGCAGCCATGACCGCACCACGGTCCCGCGCTGCCAGGCCTTGAAGATCCCGGTGACGTCCTTGATGATGTCCTCGCGCTTGTCGAGGAGCTCATAGCCCTCGGCGTAGGCCTGCATCAGCGCGTACTCGATGCCGTTGTGAACCATCTTCGCGTAGTGGCCGGCCCCGATCTCCCCGGCATGCACGAAACCCTCGGCGCGCGGCCCCTCGGGACGCAGGGCGTCGAAGATCGGCATGATCAGGTCGATGTTCTTCTTGTGACCGCCGACCATCAGTCCGTAGCCGTTCTTCAGCCCCCATACCCCTCCGGAGACCCCGGCGTCCACGTACTCGATCTTCTTCTCGGCGGCCAGGGCCGAGTGCTTGAGATCCTCGGTGAACCGGGAGTTCCCGCCGTCGATGATCAGATCTCCGGCCGAGAGCTCGCCGATCAGCTCGGTGACCACAGAGGTGGTGATCTCACCGGCCGGGACCATCACCCAGACGATCCGGGGAGCGGGGAGCGCGTCGACCAGAGCCGCGAGGCTCGGCACGTCGGTCAGCCCGGGATCACGGTCGTATCCGGTGACCTCGATCCCGTGGTCGCGCAGCCTGGTGCGCATGTTGCTGCCCATCTTGCCGAGACCGACGAGACCGATGTGCATACTGCCCTCTTTCCGCCTGGATCGGCTTCCGATCAGCGCAGAAGCAGATTGGGTTGCAACAGGTACTTGTAATTGTCCGCCCCGGGCTGGTCCTTCGAGGACTGGCTGGTGATGAGCACCGGACCCGGCTTGTTGGGGTTCTCGGTCTTCGTGAAGGAGATCCGGACGAACTCGGAATGGACGGCACCCAGACCGTCGAGCAGGAACGCCGGCTTGAGCGACACCACGGTGTCTCCGCCGCTGAGGTGGGCATCGATGGTCTCGGACGCCTGCGCCTGCTCCGATCCGATCGCCTCCAGGGTCACGCCGTCGATGCTGAAGCTGAAGCGCAGCGCGGCCTCGCGCTCGAGCACCAGCGACACCCGGCGCACCGCCTCGACGAGTTCCGCGGTATTGATCACCGCGTAGTTGTCCACGGTCTCGGGGAACAGTCGCTTCACCGGCGGGAAGTTCCCCTTGATCAGAAGCGAGGTCACCGTCTTGCGATCGGCGGTGAAGGCGATCAGCTCCCGGTCGTCGGTCGAGCTGATCGCGACCGAGATCGTCCCGCCGTGCCCGAACGAGCGTCCGATCTCCTGAAGGGTCCTGGCCGGCACCAGTGCGGTGACGCCCTCGGCCCCGCCGTCGCCCGAATCCCAGTCGATCTCACGCACCGCCACCCGGTAGCGATCGGTGGCGACCAGGCTGAGGCTGTTCTCTGAGACCTCGAGCTGAACACCGGTGATGACCGGGGTGACGTCATCGCGCGACGCCGCGACGGCGACCTGGGAGACCGCATCGGCGAAGGCCTCGGCGGGGAGCAGTCCAGACTTCCCCTCGATCTGAGGAAGGGTCGGATACTCCTCGACCGGCATGCTGAGCAGGGTGAAGTTGGCCGAGCCGCAGTGCACGATGATCCGGCCGTCGTCGGTGGAGAACTCGACGGGGGCGTTGGGGAGCCTGCTGGCGATCTCGGCGAGAAGCCGGCCGGAGACGAGGATCTTGCCCTGCTCCTGGACATCGGCGTCGATCTGGGTCTGAGCCGAGACCTCGTAATCGAACGAGGAGAGCACGAGACCGGTGTCGGTGGTCTCGATCAGCACGCCGCTGAGGATCGGCAGCGTGGTGCGCTGAGGAAGGAGCTTGACCGCGAAGGAGACGGCCTCGCTGAAGACGTCGCGATTGACCTGGAATTTCATCGGCACACCTGTCCGTCCTCATATCGATTGGAGGTTAATACTGGCACAGGCGTCAGTCGGGCCACGCAGAAGGTTGGCGACCCTTCTCTCTATCAATCACTGTGATTAATCTCCTTAACCGATGTTGGTATGTGGATAACCCCGCGTCGTCTCCTACGTCCGCGGGGAACTACATCGTTGTGAGATGTGCATCCATGGTGGGGAGCTCTCGACCGGCGAGTCGATCGTCCGATCGTCGGCACCGTGTAATTCACAGAAGGGTCGACGATTTTCACAGGGCTGCGGCGTGTCATCCACAGTTATCCACAGGTTGTCCACATGTGAACTAGCGCGTCCGATTCGGAAGGAAAATGACGTGTTTCGTCGGATCGCGGGAGATCAGATCTTGTTGTACCGGTGGTCCTGCTTGATCCGGCTGGTCAGCTCGGTGACCTGGTTGTAGATCGAGCGCCGCTCCTTCATCAGCTCGCTGATCTTCTTGTTCGCGTACATCACCGTGGTGTGGTCGCGGTTGCCGAACAGCTGTCCGATCTTGGGCAGAGAGAGGTTGGTCATCTCCCTGCAGAGATACATGGCGATCTGCCGTGCCGTGGCCACCGCCTGAGACCTGGACGATCCGTAGAGGTCGTCCACGGTGAGCTTGAAGTACTCGGCGGTGTGATTGATGATGTCGACCGGCGCGATCACGTTGTCGTCGTCGAGGGTGATCAGGTCTTTGAGCACGGTCTGGACCAGGGCGAGGTCGACCGGCGTGCGATTCAGGTTCGCGAACGCGGTGACCCTGATCAGGGTCCCCTCCAGCTCCCGGATGTTCGAGGAGACCTTGGTGGCCATGTACTCGAGGATCTCGGCGCTGACCTGGAGCTTCTCGCTCTGCGCCTTCTTGCGCAGGATGGCGATGCGGGTCTCGAGGTCTGGCGCTTGAACGTCGGTGATCAGGCCCCATTCGAAGCGCGACCGCATCCGGTCCTCGAATCCGGTGAGGGCCTTCGGTGGCAGATCGCTGGTGATCACCACCTGCTTGTTGTGGTCGTGCAGGGTGTTGAAGGTGTGGAAGAAGGCCTCCTGGGTCTCGACCGCCCGCTGCAGGAACTGGATGTCGTCGATGAGGAGGATGTCGATCTCGCGGTAGCGGGACTGGAACACCGACGAGCGGTTGTTGGCGATCGAGTTGATGAAGTCGTTAGTGAACTCCTCGGAGCTGACGTAGCGCACCCGGATCCCGGGATAGAGGCTCTCGGCGTAGTGGCCGATCGCGTGCAGCAGGTGGGTCTTGCCGAGCCCGGAGTCCCCGTAGATGAACAGCGGGTTGTATGCCTTGGCCGGCGCCTCTGCGACCGCGACCGCCGCGGCGTGGGCGAAGCGGTTCGATCCGCCGATGACGAAGTTGTCGAAGTTGTACTTGGGATTGAGCCGGGCATCGCTGCGGCGCGAGGCCGGGCCGCCGGTCTCGACGGGGGGCGAGCTCACCGGCTGCTCGATGTACGGCGCCTGATCGGTCTGCGGCTGGGTCGGCTCCTGGAGCACGTCGGGGGTGATCTCCGGATTGACGACTATCGCGAAACTGCTGACCGGCTGCTCCTCATCGAGGCCGGTCAGAGCGCTGAGCAGGGGGATCCGGATGCGCTGCTCGAGCATGCCCCGGGTCAGGTCGTTGGGGACCTCCAGATAGAGAGTGCCGGCCATGACGCCCTTCGGCTCGACCAGGTTGAGGAAGCCCTGGAGCTGGGGCGTGATCCGCTCGTCGTCGCGAAGGGTGGTCAGCACCGACTTCCAGATCGCCTCCGTGCCTTCGGTATCAGCCATGGTCCCCCTTCACCGTCGGTTGTCGATCTGTGATCCGGATAGTTACTCACAGGGTTATCCACCGTCTGTGCAGTCAGAACACTGTAGTTCTCCGCGCTGGATGCACGCCACGCCCCCGTTCACCGGATGTGGACAAGATCGCTTCACCGAAGGCCGTCGTTTGACCGATCGCCGAGAACACCGTACTTTTAATCAGTTGACTTCGATCCAGGAGCGAATGGACTCCCGATCGGCCTGTACTCCCTGGCATCCAGTGCTCATCTCGTGCGAGCCCGTCGATGCGGGTTCTTACGATACGTGGAGAAATGATATGAGCAAGCGGACCTTCCAGCCGAACAACCGTCGTCGCGCCAAGGTGCACGGTTTCCGTCTTCGCATGCGCACTCGCGCCGGACGCGCCATCCTGAGCGCGCGTCGCCGCAAGGGTCGCAGCGAACTCTCCGCGTAGCACCGGAACGTGCTGGCCAGGGCCAATCGGCTCGTGAGTGCCGACGACTACCGCAGGCTGGTACGCCGTGGTCGTCGTTTCAGCGCGCCGCATGCGGTCATGTATCTGTCCACCACGGGAGCAGCGGCTCCGGTGCGCTTCGGCTTCATCGTTCCCAAGTCGGTGGGCGTCGCGGTGCAACGGAACCTGGTCAGGAGGCGCATGAAAGCGCTTAGCCGCGATCGCCTCGACTCTCTCGCCGCCGGAACCGAGGTGGTCTTCCGCGCACTTCCAGGGGCCGCGCAGACGGACTGGGATACCCTGCGTTCTGAGATCGCGGGACTGCTGGATGCCGCGTCCGAGAACAGGAGAGTGTCGCGATCGTGAGACGAGCCGCCGCCTTCATCCTGCTGATGCCCCGCAATCTGTGCGTGGTCATCCTTCGCGTCTATCGTGCGGTCATCTCGCCGCTCTACGGCGATGTCTGCCGCTACTACCCCTCGTGCTCGGCCTACGCCCTCGGCGCGATCCAGCAGCACGGCGTGCTGAAGGGGGTGGCCCTCGGCTCGCTGCGCATTGCGCGGTGCCATCCCTGGGCCAAGGGCGGAGTGGACGACGTGCCCGAGCGGCACGACCACAACTACGCGGTGACGCGCTTCGGCTTCGTCGTATCCCACGGCCACGGAAAGGGCTGACTGAGAGTCATGCAGAACATCATCGAGAGCGTCGTCGCCTTCTTCGGCACGATCCTCTGGCCCATCAAGTGGGTGGTCGAGCTCCTGCTCGTGGCCTGGCATGAGTTCTGGACCTTCATCGGGCTCAATCCCGACGCCGGAATCACCTGGATCCTCTCCGTGGTCGGCCTGGTCGTGGTCATCCGCGCCGCCCTGATCCCGATCTTCGTCCGCCAGATCAAGAGCCAGCGGCGCATGCAGGAGGTCGCGCCGCAGCTGAAGAAGATCCAGGACAAGTACAAGGGAAAGAAGGACCAGTTCTCCCGCGAGGCGATGTCGCGCGAGACCATGGAGCTCTACAAGAAGACGGGCACCAACCCGTTGGCCTCCTGTCTGCCGTTGCTGATCCAGATGCCGATCTTCTTCAGCCTGTTCTCGGTGCTGCACAACGCACAGACCGGTGTCGACGGCATCGGCCTGCTGAACAAGGACCTGTCGAACTCCTTCGGCAGCTCCTCCTTCCTGGGCGCCCCGCTGCACCTGGCCTTCGCCACGGCCGATGGCAACGTCTCGGTGATCGTGATCGCCATCGTGATGGTGCTGCTCATGGTCGGCTCGCAGTTCTTCACCCAGTTGCAGATCATGTCGAAGAACCAGTCGGCCGAGATGAAGGCCAGCCCGATGTACCGCCAGCAGCGAGTGCTGCTCTACATCCTTCCGCTGGTCTTCCTCTTCTCGGGCTACAACTTCCCGCTCGGCGTCATGTTCTACTGGCTGACCACCAACCTGTGGACCATGGGACAGCAGTTCCTGGTGATCAGGAACATGCCGACTCCGGGGTCGGAGGCCGCGCTCGCCAGGGAGGCGCGGATGGCCAAGCGCCAGCAGAACAAGGGCGTCTCCATCGTCGATGACCACCCGGTGGTCGTGATCGAGCAGCCGAAGATCACCACTCAGCGCCAGCAGCCGATCAACCAGAAGAACCGCAAGAAGAAGCAGAGCGGCAAGCGATAGCATCGCCACGCTCCCCCGCACTCCCAGAAAGCGAGCCACCATGGCAGAGACCGACCCCGAGCTCGACGTGATCGAGCCCGCCGCCGACACGTCATCGGCGCGCAGCATCGCCCAGCTCGAAGAGGAAGGCGACATCGCCGCGGACTACATCGAGGAGCTGCTGGACATCGCCGACCTCGACGGCGACATCGAGATCGAGGCGCGGGACGGTCGTGCGTACATCTCGGTCACCTCGAGCGAGGATGGCGACCTGCGCCTCCTCTCCAAGCCGGAGACCGTGACCGCGCTCCAGGAGCTCACCCGCATCGCGGTTCAGGCGAAGACCGGGGTGTTCTCGCGGCTGATCCTGGACGTCGGCGGATCTCGTCAGACCCGGGAGGCCGAGCTGGCCGCCCTGGTGGATCGCGCCGTCGCGCGCATCGAGGAGGGCGCGACCTCCGCCGCCCTGCCCCCGATGTCCTCCTACGAGCGCAAGCTGGTGCACGATCTGGTCGCCGCCCGCGGCTTCGCCTCGGAGTCCGAGGGCGAGGGCGCCGATCGGCACACCGTCGTCAGCCGCGGATAGTTTCACGTGAAACATCCGCTGCCGTCATGACCGCATCCGAGGTCGAGGCCGAGCCGGCCGCCGCGGCGCAGCTGTTCGGCGACCGACTCGACCTGGCCAGGCAGTACACCGCCGATCTGGCCGCGCGCGGCGAGGAGCTCGGCCTGATCGGGCCCCTCGAGCTGCCGCGCCTGTGGACGAGGCACGTGCTGAACTGCGCGCTGCTGTCCCCTCTCGTCGAGGGACGCGTGGGCGACGTCGGCAGCGGGGCCGGCCTGCCCGGCTTGGTCCTGGCGATCGCCCGACCCGACGTCGAGTTCGTGCTCATCGAGCCGATGGAGCGGAGGGTCGACTGGCTGAGGAGCGAGTCTGCCGCCCTCGGCCTCGGGAACGTGGAGGTGCTGCGGGCCCGTGCCGAGGAGGCGAGGTTCAGCCCGTGGCTGGATCAGGTCACCGCCCGGGCGGTCAGCGCGCTGGGCAAGCTCATCCCGATCACCGCTCCTTTGGTGAGATCGGGCGGCACCCTGCTCTTCCTCAAGGGCGCGAGCGTTCAGGCCGAGGTCGACGGGGCGGCGAAGGCGATCAAGAAGGCCAGGCTGAGCGAGGTGGAGATCCTCCTTCTCGGCGAGGGCCTGCTGCCCGAGGTCACGCGGGTCTTTCGGGCTACAGTGGACTGATCGCCCGAGTGAGGTCGCGTCGCGTGAGTGCCCCGCGTCGAGGGCCCTCGGTGCGCAGGATCAAGAAGGTTTCACGTGAAACATCAAGAAGGCGGGACGATGACTGACGGCCAGGCAGCAGGGTACGACGACACCCCGCTCGCGCGTGAACTCTCGGACATCACCCGCCGTCGCCAGGCACTCGCCGCGAGTCCCTTCCCGCTGCCGGACCGGCCCCGGGTCTTCACCGTGGCCAACCAGAAGGGCGGCGTCGGCAAGACCACGACCACCGTCAACCTGGCCGCCGCACTCGCCCGCAACGGAGCGCGGGTGCTCGTGATCGACCTCGATCCGCAGGGGAACGCCTCGACGGCGCTCGGGATCGAGCACCATTCGGAGACGATCAGCGTCTACGACGTGATCATCAACGACGTTCCGATCAGCGAGGTGGTTCAGAAGAGCCCGGAGTTCGAGGCCCTCTACTGCATCCCGGCGACCATCCACCTGGCGGGAGCCGAGATCGAGCTCGTCTCGCTGGTGGCCAGGGAGCAGCGGCTGCACAGCGCTCTCGACGCCTTCCTCGAGGAGAGCGAGGAGGCCTTCCACTACGTCTTCATCGACTGCCCGCCGTCCCTGGGCCTGCTCACGATCAACGCCTTCGTCGCCGCGCAGGAGGTGCTCATCCCGATCCAGTGCGAGTACTACGCGCTGGAGGGCCTCAGCCAGCTGCTCAACAACATCCGCCTGATCGAGCGCCACCTCAACCCGAAGCTGACCGTCTCGACCATCCTGCTCACCATGTACGACTCCCGCACCAACCTCGCGAACCAGGTGGCCAACGACGTCCGCGAGCACTTCCCGGATCAGGTGCTGAAGACGCTCATCCCCCGTTCGGTGCGCATCTCGGAGGCGCCGAGCTACGGTCAGAGCGTGATCAGCTACGACGCCTATTCGCCGGGTTCGCTGTCCTATCTCGAGGCGGCGGCAGAGATCGCTCTGAGAGGAGCACCGGACTGATGGCAGCACCGAAGCGAACCGGGCTGGGCCGAGGAATCGGGGCCCTCATCCCCACCGATTCCGGCGAGCGCCCCGTCGACGTGTTCTTCCCCGCGAACGAGCCGGAGCAGCTCGTCGCGGTGCCCGGGGCGCGGCTGGCCTACATCCCGCCAGAGCAGGTGATCCCGAACGCGGCCCAGCCGCGCAAGGAGTTCGTCGAGGAGGACCTGAACGAGCTCGTCGACTCGATCCGCGCGGTGGGGGTGCTGCAGCCCATCGTGGTCAGGCCCATTGCCGGAGCGGCAAGCGGCCAGCCGCAGTACGAGCTGGTGATGGGAGAGCGCCGGCTGCGCGCGAGCAAGAGACTCGGGCTCGAGCAGATCCCTGCCGTCGTCAAGAACACCGCGGATGACGCGATGCTCAGGGATGCGCTGCTGGAGAACCTGCACCGGGCCAACCTCAATCCGCTGGAGGAGGCGTCGGCCTATCAGCAGCTCCTCGCCGATTTCGGGATCACCCAGGATGAGCTGGCCAACCGGATCGGACGCTCTCGTCCGCAGATCTCCAACACCCTGAGGCTGCTGCGCCTGCCGGAGTCCGTGCAGTCCAGGGTCGCGGCCGGGGTGCTCAGCGCGGGTCACGCCCGCGCCATCCTCTCGGTGGGCGACGTGCCGGCCATGGAGCGCCTCGCGGCCAAGATCGTCAACGAGGACCTGTCGGTGCGCGCGGCGGAGGCCGCGGCTGGGCTCCTCGGCAGCAAGCCGGCACGGGCCGCGAAGCCCGCGGCCGGAAAGCGCCAGGGTCAGCTCGACGAGATCGCCGAACGGCTGGGCGATCGCCTGAACACCCGGGTCAGAGTCACGCTGGGCGCGAGCAAGGGTCAGATCGTGATCGACTTCGCCACGGTCGGCGACCTCAACCGCATCCTGGCCGAACTGGACGAACCCGGCTTCGGCTGATCCCGCCCCGTGGGCTGCGGGACCCCGTGGTTTCCGGCTCTTCCGTGGTGCCCGTGCTTCCGCCACGTTCGACGCCGTCTCACCCGCCGGGAACGCGGCCCCGCCCGCCGGGAACGCGACCCCGCGATGTCGAGCCGATCTGCACCACAATCGGGATCAGTCGAACTGACGCAAATCGACCCATAACTGCGAATATGGGTCGATTTGCGTCAGTTGGAGGGGGCTGCGTCAGTGGAGGGGGCGCGCCCGTGGGACGGGGGCGCGCCCGTGGGATGGGGGCGAGATTCGTGCCGCGCCGGGACGCATGAGGTGACCATGTCGCGTCCGTAGGCGACGTAGAAAATGCTGGTCAGAGCCGGGATTCGCGGATCGCCGCCTCGGCCAGCGCGGAGTAGACCCAGCCCAGGTCGTGCCCGGCGGCCTCGAGCGCCTGGGGTAGCAGCGAGGTCTCGGTGAGGCCCGGGAGCACGTTGGCCTCGAGGAACCACGGGGTCCCCGCGGCATCCACTATCGCGTCGACCCGGGAGAGGTGGCGCAGGCCGAGCGTCCGATGAGCGGTCAGCGCCATCTCGGCGGCCTTCGCCGTCACCGCCTCGTCCAGGCGTGCGGGAGTGTAGAAGCGGGTCTCGCCGGCGTTGTACCGGGCCTCGAAGCTGTAGACGCCGGAGAGGGGCTGGATCTCCACCGCCGGGAGGGCGACGGGGCCGTCACCGCTGTCGATCACCCCGATGGCGATCTCGGTGCCGACGATCTTCTGCTCGACCAGGGCGACGTCGCAGTAGGTGTAGGCATCCACCATCGCTCGCGGCAGCTCGTCGCGGTCGTCGACCAGGGTCACCCCCTGCGCCGACCCGCCCTGCGCGGGCTTGACGACCAGAGGGAGCGGCAGCTCGTCCTGAAGGCTGTCGAGCACGCTCTGCGCGCCCAGCTCGCGGAACACGTCGCGGGACAGGGCGATCGAGCGGGGGGTGGACACCCCTGCCCTGGCCACGAGGACCTTGGCCGTCGGCTTGTCCCAGGCCAGCCGGGACGCCGCGGAGGTGGAGCCGACGAAGGGGATCCCGAGGAACTCGAGCAGCCCGCGCAGCGCTCCGTCCTCGCCGCTGGCGCCGTGCAGGGCCGGCCAGACGACGTCGGGCCTGGTCGTCGCCAGATAGGAAAGCAGGGTGGCGTCGGGATCCCGCAGCTCGACCGAGATGCCGTGCTGAGCGAGACTGTCGGCCACTCTCCTGCCGGAGCGGAGGGACACGTCGCGCTCGTGGGAGATCCCCCCGGCGAGCACGACGACGGTGCGTGGAGTGGTGTCGCTCATTGCAGGTCTCTCGTCGAGTCGGATCAGCCGATGTTGGACGGCGGGGTCACGATGCCCGGGGTGAGCGGGATCGTGGCGAGCGGCGCCGTCTGGCCGAAGGTGGTGAGCAGGTCGAGCTCCCCGTTGATGACCACGGAGAGCCGCCTGATGCCCTCCCGGATGAACTCCGGGGTCGGATAGCAGAACGAGAGCCGCATGTTGTTGCGCCCGCTGCCGTCCGCGTAGAAGGCCGTCCCCGGCGTGTAGGCCACGAGCTCCTTGACCGCTCGCGGCAGCATCGCCTTCGAGTCGAGGTGGTCGGGCATGGTGGCCCAGACGTAGAAGCCGCCGTTCGGCACGGTCCAGCTCAGCTGGGGCAGGTAGTCGCCCAGGGCGCTCAGCATCGCGTCGCGGCGCTCGCGGTAGAGACCGCGGAAGACGTCGATCTGGGCTCGCCAGTCCGCGGTCGAGAGGTACTCGCTGATCATGAGCTGGCTGAAGGAGCTCGGCGAGAGCACCGCGGCCTCGTTGGCGAGGATGAGCTTCTCGCGGATCGCGTGCGGTGCGAGCGCCCAGCCGACCCGGAACCCGGGGGCGAGGGTCTTGGAGAAGGTGCCGAGATAGATGACCCCGTCCTCCTCCACCGAGCGCATGGCCTGCGGCGGCGGCGCGTCGAAGTAGAGCAGGCCGTACGGGTTGTCCTCGAGCACGAGGATGTCGTTGGAGCGGCAGATCTCGAGGATCTCCAGCCGGCGCTCCCAGGTCAGCGTCACTCCTGCCGGGTTGCTGAACGACGGAACGGTGTACAGGAACTTGAGCCGCTTGCCCTGCGCCTTCAGCTCCGCGATCCGCTGGCGCAGCGCCTCGGGGATGAGGCCGTGCTCGTCCATCGGCACGTGGCTGACCTCGGCCTGGAAGGACTTGAACACCACCAGCGCGGTGACGTAGCTCGGCCCCTCGGCGAGCACCACGTCGCCCGGGTCGATGAAGAGCTTGGTGACCAGCTCGAGGGCGTGCTGGGAGCCGGTGGTGACCACCACGTCATCCACGCTGCCGCGGATGCCCTCCATGGCCATGATGTCGAGGATGTGCTCGCGCAGCTCGGGCACGCCCTGGCCGGAGCCGTACTGCATGGCCTGCGGACCGGCGTCGCGCATCACCTTGGAGAACGCCCCCTCGATGAGGTCGGCGGGCAGCGCGGAGACGTAGGGCATCCCGCCGGCCAGCGAGACCACCTCCGGCCGCGAGGCGACGGCGAACAGCGCACGCACCTCGGAGGCGCTGAGCCCCGCGGTGCGGTCAGCGTAGAGGTCATACCACGGGTCGAGGTTGGTCCCCTCGCCGTTCGCTGTGCTGTCGTTCATGGTCGTTCCAGGTCTCTGCCGGCGGTCGAAGGTTCCAGGATAGCCGCGAAAACCCGCGAACCCTCTCGAGCGGCGCCGAACGCGGTGCGGGGATGCGATGGCGCGCCCCGGGGACGGGGCGAGGTCGAGCAGCGAGAAGGCCCGCCCACGCGAGTGGACGGGCCTCCGGGGGTCGAGCGGACGCTACGCGAGCCACTCCGCGAAGTCGGCCTCGAGCGCGGGCTTCGGCTTGGCGCCGATGACGCTCTTGACGACCTCGCCGCCCTTGAACAGCTTCATCGCCGGGATGGAGGTGATCTGGTACTTCGCCGCGACCTCCATGTTGTTGTCGACGTCGACCTTCACCAGCTTGATCTTGTCGGAGTGCTCGGAGGCGATCTGGTCGAGGATCGGGCTGACGGCACGGCAGGGACCGCACCATTCGGCCCAGAAGTCCACGAGCACGATCTTCTCGGAGTCGAGGACCTCGGCCTGGAAGGTGGCGTCGGTCGCGTCGGTGGCGTTGGACATGGGTTCTCTCTTTCGGTGGGGTCGAGGCTAGGCCGCGACGGTCTCGGGCTGGGCGTCGGCCTTCGCCTTGTCCAGCAGGTCTTTGGGGAGGGCGGCCAGGTAGTGCTCGGCGTCGAGCGCTGCGACGGTGCCCGAGCCCGCGGCGGTGACCGCCTGACGGTAGGTCGGATCGATCACGTCGCCCGCGGCGAAGACGCCGGGGACGCTGGTGCGGGAGCTGCGGCCCTCCACGGCGATGGTGCCCTGCGGGGTGAGCTCCAGCTTGCCGTGCACGAGGTGGGTCCTGGGATCGGCGCCGATCGCGACGAACAGGCCGCTGACATCCAGTGTCGACTCTGAGCCGTCGACGGTGTCGCGCAGGCCGAGCCCGGTGACCGCGCCGTCGCCGTAGATGCGCTCGACGGTCTTGTTGTAGACCAGCTCGATCTTGGGGTCGGCGAAGGCGCGCTCCTGCATCGCCTTCGAGGCGCGCAGGGTGTCGCTGCGGTGGATCAGGTAGACCTTGTCGGCGAACTTGGTGAGGAAGGTCGCCTCCTCCATCGCCGAGTCACCGCCTCCGACGACCGCGATCGTCTTCTGGCGGAAGAAGAACCCGTCGCAGGTGGCGCACCACGAGACGCCATGCCCGCTGAGTCGCTCCTCCTCCTCGAGGCCGAGCTTGCGGTAGGCGGAGCCGGTGGCGAAGATCACGGTCAGCGCCTCGTGCACGTCTCCGTTGCCGAGGGTGACCTTCTTCACCTCGCCGTCCAGGTCGAGGTCGACCACGTCGTCCAGCACGATCTCGGTGCCGAACTTCTCGGCCTGGGCCTGCATCGCCGCCATCAGGTCGGGGCCCTGGATGCCGTCGGGGAAGCCCGGGTAGTTCTCCACCTCGGTGGTCTGCATCAGCTCGCCGCCGGCGTCCACCGAGCTCGCGATCAGCAGCGGCGAGAGACTGGCCCGTGCGGCATAGATCGCGGCGGTGTATCCGGCCGGGCCCGAGCCCACGATGATGGTCTGACGCACGGCAACTCCCTGGGATTCGTCGTCCGCACGGCCGTCGGCCGCGCTCGCTGGTCGGTACAACACATCCTATTCACGGGCTATTCCGGCGCGCCGGAGGGTGCCCGGGCCTCCGATCCGGGCCGGCGCCGCGGACCCGGCGGGGCTTCGACGGCGGGGCGGCTACCGGCGGCGCAGCCTGGCGAGCAGCGGCTGCACCGCTGATGACAGCTCCGGGTTGCGGAACAGCCTGAGCAGCCCGAGGTAGACCAGGAGCATCACCAGGCCGGTCACGGCGATCGACAGGAGGGCCTGGGCGGCGCCCGACTGGGCGAATCCGCCGGCGCTGAAGCCGCCGAGCAGCCAGAGCACGACGAGACCCGGGACCGCGGAGACGAGGGAGAGGCCCAGGAACTGCAGGTGCCTGATCAGCACGAGGCGGCCATCCATCCCGCCCAGCCGCCGGCGCACCAGCACCATCGCCAGCACAGCCTGCGCGCTGCCGGCGATGGAGGTGACGGCGGCGATGCCCACGCCGATCATCGATGCCGGCAGCAGCGTGCACAGCAGGGCGCCGACGATGAACAGCCCGGACTGCAGGCACTGCATCAGGAAGGGGGTGCGGGTGTCGTCGAGGGCGTAGAACACCCTCTGCACGAGGAAGAGCGCGCTGAACAGGATCAGCCCGGGCAGGAAGGCGAGGATCACGTTCGCCATGCCCTGCACTCCGGCGAAGCCGCTCTGCTCGTAGATGCGGGCGAAGGGATAGCTCACCACCGCGAGCGTGACCGTCGCGAAGACCATCAGCAGGCCGATCCCCCTCAGCGACGACGAGAGATCCGCGCGGACGGCGCCCAGGTCCCCGGCCGTCGCGTGCCCGCTCATCCTGGTGAAGTAGGCGGTGGCGATCGAGACCGCGATCACCGAGTGCGGCAGCATGAAGACCAGCCAGGCGTTCTGCAGGGTGAGGATTCCCGCGCCCTCGGCGAGGCTGCCCACCCTGGACTGGAACACGCCGGCGATCTGGGTGACCAGCACCATGCCGAACAGCCAGCCCGCGGCCTTCCCCGTGGCGCCGAGCCCGACTCCGCGCCAGCGGAAGTCCGGCCTGAAGCGCAGTCCCGCCCTGCGCCAGAAGAGGAACAGCACCAGCGCCTGCGCCACGACGCCCAGGGTGGTGGCCCCGCCGAGCAGGACGATCCGGTCGACGCCCCACACCGTCGCCGAGCTGTTGGCGTCGGCCCCCCCGAAGAGGAGCATGAAGACGACGAGGCCGGCGATCGAGACCACGTTGTTGAGCACGGGGGCCCAGGTGAACGGGCCGAACACCCGGCGGGCGTTGAGCACCTCGCTGAGCAGGCTGTACAGCGCGTAGAAGAAGATCTGGGGCAGGCACCAGTAGGCCAGGGCCGTGGCCAGGGCTATCGCATCCGGGCTGAAGCCCCGCCCCCCGTCCTGCGACTGCTGGGCGTAGAGCTGCACCAGCAGCGGCGCGAGGAGGGTGGCGATCACCGTCACCACGGCGAAGGCGACGATGCCGAGGGTCACCACCCGGTTGATGAACTGCTGCCCGCCGTCCCTGTGCAGGCCGGCCTTGACGATCTGCGGCACCAGGACCGCGCTGAGGATGCCGCCGGCGACCAGCGCGTAGATGTTGTTGGGCAGCTGATTCGCGACGCCGAAGGCGTTTCCCGCCGCGCTGCCCACCTGGCCGATGGCCGCGGTGAGCACCGCGCCGCGCACGAAGCCGAGCACGCGGGAGACCACGGTGCCGGACGCGAGGATCGCGCTGGCCCGGCCCATCCCCTGACCGCGGGAGCGCATCGGGCCGGTGAGGGTCGGCTCGGGGTCGGCCGGGGTCCCGCTTGTGTCGCTCACCGGTCGGCCGGGGTCTCGGCGGGGCCGGACGGGCCGTCGTCCGGGGTCGTGGTCTCGCTCGGCGTCGGGCCGTCTGCCTCCGCCTCGGCCGGGTCCGCATCCGCAGGGTCGGCCTCGGCAGGGTCTGCCTCCGCAGAGCCCGCAGCCGCGGTCTCGTCCCCGTCCTCGGCCGGCTGCTTGCCCCTGCGGCGCTTCGCGATGGTGCGCCAGATCCCGAAGCCGAAGACCAGCACCACCAGGACCGCGATCACCGCGGTGAACACGGTCTCCCAGTCGGCGTGCACGTCGACCTCGAGAAAGGCGGGCTGGGCGACCGGGACCGCGGTCGGGCTGAGCAGGGACGCCTCGATCGTGGTCTGGCCGTTGGCGAGCGCCTCGACCGGGATCTGGACCTTCGACTGGGAGTCCGCCTCGATCGTGGCCTGCACGCTGCTGTTCTCGATGTGCAGATTGCCGTTCAGCGGGCGGACCGTCAGGGTGACGTTCACCGGCCATTGCAGCTTGTTGGTGATCGCGACCGAGATGCGGCTGTTGGTGGAGGTGAGCAGCAGGCCGCCGCTGTCCGCGATGCTGACCGAGCTCGTGAGCTGGCCGGCTGTGGTCAGGTAGGACTGGATCGCCGTGGTCGCCGAGCCCGCCTCGTGACCCCGACTGCCGGAGAGGACCGCCATCAGGTCGAGGCGTTGCTGACCGGTCAGCAGGGACGGGTCGTTGAGCACGCTCGAGAACTGGATGATGCGCTGCTCGGCCGACAGCAGCGCGGAGACGTTGGAGATCCGGTCGGCGGACTCCGGGTGGGGTTCGACGCTCGCCGAGATCGGCGAGCCGGGGACGGTGGCGACGAGGTCGGCGAGCGAGGCGGTGCCCGACCACGGCAGCGAGCCCAGCCCGGCGGCGGTCTGGGCGAGCCAGGAGTTGCCGCCGGTCGCGCCGCGGCCGAGGGTCGCGAGGAGGGTCCTGGTCTCTCCCGGGCGCTCCCGGGAGACGGTGGCGACCGATGCCGACAGTCCCGCCATGGCGTTCTGCCAGCTGATGTCGTCGGTGCTCGCCGCCGCCCGCCGGAACTGCGCCGAGATGCCGGCGTCGGAGACCACGACCCCGTGGTCCCCGATCCTCGCACCGGCGCTCGGGGTGTAGTCGAGCTTGTACGCCACGTTCCCCGAGGACAGGATGCTCGTCTGCATGCCGCCGCCCGCCATCCAGTCGAGGTCCTTCTCCACCACGGTGTCGTCCTGGGGCCAGCCGACGCCGGTGATCGTGTAGGGGAAGGCCGTCAGCGTCGCGACGTCCGGCAGGGTGGGACCGGGAGGAGCGGACGGGGAGGGATCCGGCTCGGTCCCCGCCGTCGGGGCGGGGGTCGTCGCGCCGGGAGTGGGCGTCGGGCTCGGCGTCGCTCCGGGGAACAGCGCTGGGTCGACCGGGAAGCTCGTCGGGACCAGCGGGGAGGCGGCCCCGGCCTGGCTCACGGCGGCAAGGTCGTAGTCCGCATAGCCGAGGGCGAAGCTGTCGTTCGGGGCGGTCTCGAGGCGGGCCAGCCAGGCGCGGGCGCTCGCCGGGGCCGACTCGTTCAGGATGCGGATGGAGGCGAGGATCATCGGATCGATGCCGATCGCCGCCCCGGTCGCGATCGCCTGATCGAGCTCCCGGGTCAGCACGCCGTTCGGGCCGGTGTAGCCCTGCAGGTCCTCGGCGCTGAGCAGGCCGGTGGTGGTCTCCGGCACGGTCAGCGGGATGGCGAGGGCGATCCGGGTCGTCGGCGCGCTGGTCGCGGGGTACCAGACGATCGCGCTCCTGGACTGCCCGATCGGCTCTCCCGATCCGGTCACCTCGACGGCGAGCGTCCTCGCCCCCCAGGACGATGCGGCTCCGGGCAGGGCGACCGCGGCCGCGGGAACGGTGATGCTCATCCCGACCGTCCTGCCGGCGGGCACCTCGGGGGTCTGCGCGGTGGCGACGACCGAGCCGAGCTGATCGCTCGGCATCGCGGCATCCGCCTCCAGCCAGTCGGACAGCTTCTGCCGGGAGGAGACGACCGAGCGGTCGAGGTAGACGGTGGCGGTTCCCGCAGACAGGGTGCTTCCGGTCGGGTTGGTGATGTTCCCGGTGATCACCAGGTCCTGGTCGGGGTGCAGGATGCCCGAGGCCGCGGGAGCGAAGGTCGCGCTGGTGGCCGGCTGAGTCGCCGCGGCGACGGCCGCCGGCGCGTTCTGACCGGGCACCACGACGAAACCGATGGCGGATGCCACGGCAAGGAACAGGGCGACGATTCTCATAGGCTGCGGCCGGCCGGATGGGGCCTCCAGCGATTCTAGGGGCAGCCGCATGGCGCGCCCTGGGGACGGCGCGCAGGTACCCTTGGCGCATGGAAAGCGTCGCGAGGGCACTCCAGCGACTCTCCGAGCTGGCCGCGACGCCGCACGTCTCCCGGCTGGCAGCCGCCTTCGAGGCCGCGGGCTTCGAGCTGGCCCTCGTCGGCGGTCCGGTGCGGGATGCCTTCCTCGGTCACGAGGTGCACGACCTCGACTTCACCACCGATGCGACGCCGGAGGAGATCCTCGCCGTGGTCGTGCCGATCTCGGATGCGCACTGGGACATCGGAAGGGCCTTCGGCACCATCGGCGCGCGGGTCGGCGGCCACACCGTGGAGATCACCACCTACCGCACCGACGCGTACGACGGCAGCAGCCGGAAGCCCGAGGTGGAGTTCGGCGACAGCCTGGAGGGCGACCTCCTGCGCCGGGACTTCACGGTCAACTCGATGGCGCTGCGCCTGCCGGCCATGGTGCTGGTCGACCCGGCGGGCGGGGTCGAGCACCTCATCGAGCGCCGGCTCACCACACCGGGACCGCCGGAGGTCTCCTTCGGCGACGACCCGTTGCGGATGATGCGTGCCGCCCGCTTCACCTCGCAACTGGGCTTCACCGTCGACGGGCCGACCGCCGCGGCCATGCACGATCTCGCCGACCGCATCTCGATCGTCTCGGTGGAGCGGGTGAGCGAGGAGCTCGGCAAGCTGCTCAGGACAGCCGCGCCCCGTGCCGGGCTGGAACTGCTGGTGGACAGCGGCATCGCCGCGATCGTCCTGCCCGAGCTGCCGGCGCTGCGGCTGGAGATCGACGAGCACCACCACCACAAGGACGTCTACGAGCACAGCCTGACGGTGCTCGATCAGGCGATCGACCTGGAGCGGGAGCGTCACCCCGGCGATGGCCCCGACCTGGTGCTGCGGCTCGCCGCTCTGCTGCACGACATCGGAAAGCCGGCGACCAAGCGCACCGGCCCGGGCAGCACCGTCACCTTTCACCACCACGACGTGGTGGGAGCGAAGCTCGCCAGAGCCCGCTTGCGCGAGCTGCGCTACGACAGGGAGACGATCACGGCGGTCTCCCGGCTGATCGAGCTGCATCTGCGCTTCTTCGGGTACACCGAGGGGGCGTGGACCGACTCGGCGGTCCGCCGCTACGTGCGAGACGCCGGCGACCTGCTCGAGAGGCTGCACATCCTCACCAGGGCGGATGTCACCACCCGCAACCGGCGCAAGGCCGACCGGCTGGCGTTCGCCTACGACGACCTTGAGGAGCGCATCGCCGCCCTGCAGGAGGAGGAGGAGCTCGGCGCGATCCGCCCGGAGCTCGACGGCGAGCGGATCATGGCGGTGCTCGGCATCCCGCCCGGCCGGGAGGTCGGCGAGGCGTACCGCTTCCTGCTCGAGCTGCGGCTGGAGGAGGGCCTGCTCGGCGAGGCCGAGGCCGAGCGCCGACTGCTCGGCTGGTGGTCGGCCCGCGGCTGACCCGCGCATCCGCTCCCCTGCCACGCCCCATCCGCTTCCCGGCCGTGCCAGCGGCCTGCCCCGCCAGCGCCCCGCGCCGTAGGCGTTCGACAACGCGCCGATTTGTTATCCGTGCGCCTGTTACAGCTTCCGCACGGATGACAAATCGGCGCATTGTCGCGGGACGGTGACGCGGGACGGTGACGCCGGCTGGCGTCAGGTGTTGTCGCGGATAAAGTCGTCCAGCGCGATCCGCGCCACCGGATCGGGCAGCTGGACTGCCGGCGACTTCATCAGGTAGGCGGATGCCGCCTCCAGCGGTCCGCCGATCCCCGCGTCCAGCGCGATCCTGGCCAGCCGGATCGCGTCGACCACGACGCCGGCGGAGTTGGGCGAATCCCAGACCTCGAGCTTGTACTCCAGGCTGGTCGTCGCGCCGCCGAAGCCGGTGCCCTCCAGTCGCACGTAGGCGAGCTTGCGGTCCTCGAGCCACGGCACGTGGTCGCTCGGGCCGATGTGCACGTCGCGCTCGCCGGGCGGTGCGTCGAGGTTGCTGGTGACCGAGCGCGTCTTGGAGATGCGCTTCGACTCCAGCCGGGAGCGCTCCTGCATGTTCCTGAAGTCCATGTTGCCGCCGACGTTGAGCTGGTAGGTGCGGTCGACGCTGAGGCCCCGCTCCTCGAACAGCCTGGCGAGCACGCGATGGGTGATCGTCGCGCCGAGCTGGCTCTTCACGTCGTCGCCGACGATCGGCAGGCCCGCCTCGGCGAAGCGGGAGGCCCAGGCCGGATCGCTCGCGATGAACACGGGAATGGCGTTGACCAGCGCGACGCCGGCGTCGAGCGCCGCGCGGGCGTAGTGCTCGACAGCCAGCTGCGAGCCGACGGGGAGGAAGACGACCAGCACCTCGGCACCGCTCTGTCTGAGCGCGGCTGCGACATCCACCTCCGGCGCCGCGGACTCGGTGATCGCGTCGCGGTAGTGCTCGCCGAGCCCGTCCAGGGTCGGTCCGCGCAGCACCCGCACTCCCGAGTCCGGGACCTCGGCGAAGCCGTAGGTCTCGCCCGGCCCGGCCCAGATCGCCTCGGCGAGGTCCAGGCCCACCTTCGCGGCATCCACGTCGAAGGCGGCGACGACCTCGATGTCGCCGATGGAGTACCTGCCGATCAGCGGATGCATCAGGCCGTCCTCGCGCCCGTCGCGGTAGTAGGCGAGGCCCTGCACGAGCGCGTTGGCGCAGTTGCCGACCCCGGCGATGGCGACCCTGATGGACATGGCTGTGGAGGGCTCCTTGATCGACGGCGTCGGTACTGACTACACTAGGCAGGTTGTCTTCGGCCGACCGGCCAGGACGACGATGCGAAATACCCTCCTGCCACAGATCGTCTGTGGCCGTTCTAGTCCAGAGGAGGTGGGTTAGTCATGCATCAGTACGAACTCATGGTAATTCTCGATCCGGAGATCGATGAGCGCACCGTGGCCCCGAGTCTCGACAAGTTCCTGAATGTCATCCGCAACGACGGTGGCACGATCGACAAGGTCGACATCTGGGGTCGCCGCCGTCTCGCCTACGAGATCAACAAGAAGGCTGAAGGCATCTACGCCGTCGTCGACTTCACCGCGAACTCCGCGGCCACCGTGGAGCTCGACCGTCAGCTGAAGCTCAGCGAGGCGGTCATGCGCACCAAGGTGCTCCGCGCCGAGGAGGCCATCGCGCAGGTCGCGGAGGCCGCGAAGCTCTCCGCCGAGAAGGCCGCCCGCAAGGCCGCCGCCCCGGCCAAGGCTGCGGCCGCGTCCCCGAGCAAGGCAGCCGACGTGGCTGCGGCGAGCGTCACCGCTCCTGCGGAGGCCTAGGGATCATGGCCCGCGAAACCGTCATCACCGTCGTGGGCAACCTCACGGCGGACCCGGAGCTGCGCTACACCCAGAACGGCCTCGCGGTGGCGAACTTCACCATCGCATCCACTCCTCGCACCTTTGACCGCGCGTCGAACGACTGGAAGGACGGCGAGGCGCTGTTCCTCAGGGCGAGCGTCTGGCGCGAGTTCGCCGAGCACGTCGCCGGCAGCCTGACCAAGGGCTCCCGGGTGATCGCCACGGGC
>Ga0182749_1000692_pt1 | contig 29274 bp, 22 predicted proteins | sample eDN3rd37CKraftMG_FD_128875 | JGI IMG/M metagenome (GOLD analysis project Ga0182749, IMG submission 128875) | Enriched Miracle-Growth compost microbial communities from Emeryville, California, USA - eDNA 3rd pass 37_C Kraft MG (version 2) (version 2) ...
CCCTTTGATGTAATCATGAAGGACGGCGCGCGGCGGATAGGACGGAATCGGCCGTCCAAAATGCTCTTCGAAGGAGTAGTCGGCGAACTCCAGGCACTCCTTCGGGCCATTCGACCAAAGGTACCGGTACATGCTGCCGTGGACAGGCTCGCCATACTGGTCGATACCGGTCCTCCAGGTATAATTCCAAAGGCCGCCGTAGTCACTCTGACGCTCATAGCAAACGAGCTCCGGAATATCCGCACCTTTGCGGCGAGCACTTTCGAATGCCCGAAGTACTGCAAGGCCGCTTGGCCCGGCACCGATGATCGCGATCCGATCAGTCATTTATCGTTTCCTCTCAAGTTCGCCGCACGCGGACGGCTATTGTTGAAATTTTTCTGAGCAGCTTCGATGCAGCGTCTAATCTTGCGGATGCGTTCGCAGACGGAGCGGATCGTAGAACGGCATCTTGACGACGACGGCCGGCCACTCGCCGTTGTCTTGAACGACGACCTCGGTGCCGAGCTTTGTGTAGGCTGGTTCGATTTGCGCCATCGCGATCGACTTCATCAGGTGGTTGCTGAAGGTCGTGCTGGTGACGGTGCCCACCTGCTTGCCGTTGACTGTAATTTTTGAAAGCGGCTCGATTGCCCTGTCGCTCGCAACCTCGAGCCCCGCGATGAACGAGCGCTCTCTGCCCTTCTTGCTTTGCAGCGCCTTCTTACCGATGAAATCCGGCTTGGAGAGATCGATGGTCCAATCGGCTTTGACCTCCCAGGGTGTCGTATCGCCGTGGGTCATGTCGAACGGAAAGAACAGCAAGCCGCCTTCGACACGAATGATATCGAGGCAGGACCACGAAACGGGGGCGACGCCCTTATCCTTGCCGGCTTCGAGAATTGAATCCCAAATAAAATGCGCATCCTTTGCAGAGCAGAACACCTCATAGCCGCGTTCTGCCGAATATCCTCCGCGCGCAAGCCTGACCGGCTTGCCGAACAGCGTCGTCTTGGCATGACGGAAGTAGGGAAGCTCGGAAAGTTTCAACAGTGTGTGGGGAGCAAGAACCTCCAGCGCAACAGGCCCCTGCAACGACAGGATATGAACATCGTTGTCGCGTTGGAGCTTGACGTCATAGTTCTCGGCGACAGGCGCCGCCGCCTCCTCGAAAGCCCCGCCGCCGTGCGAAATTCTGAATTCCTGCGGCCCATCAACGTATACGATGACATCGTCGATAAGCGCGCCATCGTCATTGACGATGTTAGAGATGTGAGAGTCGCCAGGCGCCGCTTTCGAAACATCCGAAGTCAAAAGATAGTTGAGAAAATCCAAGGCGCCCGGGCCCGATACGTTGACGATCTTCAACGCGGAGACGTCGAATAACCCGGCGCGGTTACGCACCGTCTCCGTCTCCGCGTAGGGATCGGCATTGTAATTCTGCGGGATTGGCATGTCGTTCCACTGCGTGGTGGAAAGATCGGCACCGAGCGCCTCATGGCGATCGTTAAGCACCGACTGACGAAGTTCCTTATTAATGGTCATTTCGGTTTCTCCGAGGTTTTCAGTCGAGGGCATGGAATTTCGGAAATGCTTCAGCCGGCCGCCGGAGCGACAAACGTCGTCGCACCGGCAGAACTTGTGCAATCAAGCTGGGAGCTGAAAAAACCAATTGGAAATCAGGACAACTGCGAGGCCCGCCAGCAGCGTGATGTACGGAAGCACGCCAGCCTTGCGCCGCGAGAAGTCACCTGCCGTCAGGCCAAGATCCTGCAGCATGTGCGCCGGGAAGACGCCTTTGTCCTGAACGTAATGGCGGAAAATAAACACCGGCACGATCAGCGACGCCGTCAGCAGTCCCGCCCACAACGCGATCGGATTCCAAACCTTGGCGCCAGCGCCCATAAAACATGCGTTGACAAAGCCGAGGAACGTTCCAAGCGCAATCAGCCACGTCGGTGCACGCCATGGCCGCGGAACGTCGGCGTTGTCGATCCTGTGAATCCAACCCGAGTTGAGGTTCAGGAAGTTGAAAATGATGTACCCGACATTGGCCACGGCAAGGATGAAGAAGAAGCTCGTCGCATCGGCGCAGGCAATCGCGAGCACCGCCAAGTTGACGGCGAGGTCCGTCCACATCGCATGCGTCGGAGCACCGTGAGAATTGACGTAGCTCAGGTAGCGGGGCAGCCAACCGTCACGAGAGCCCTGGTAGAGCGTGCGCGACGATCCCGCCATCGCCGTCATGAGACACAGCATCAGAGCCAGGATCATCATCATCACGAGGAGACTCGTAATGAAGCCGCTATGGCCGACCATTCCAGCCATCGCGGCGGCGACGCCGGACCCATCAACGATTGACGGCTCCAGCATACCCTCAAGGCCGAGAACACCCTGGAAGGTGAAGGGCACAAGAATGAACAGCACCAGGCAGAGCAACCCCGAGTAAAAGATTGCTTTGAACGTATCGCGACCCGGATCGCGAAATTCACTGGTGTAGCAAACAGCCGTTTCGAAACCGTACGTCGACCAGGCAGCGATGAACATCGCTCCGAGGATAAGCGTCCACCCGCCCACATCCCAAGATCCGAGCTCAGGTGCATAGGCGACCTTCAACGGCTCCAGCGGTGTAAAGTTGGACCAATCGATCTGGCCTGTGAGAATAGGCACGACACCGACGATGAACATCGGGATGATGACCGCGAGACCCATATATTTCTGCACGCTCGCCGTTCCCAGAATACCGCGATGCTGGATAGCGAAGGTTATGAGCATCAGTACGGCGCCGACGAAGAACGCTGCGTTGAAGGAGAACGACACAGGGCCCAGGGTTCCGTGGAACAAGGACCAATTACGAATAGACGGCGTCAACGCCGCAATCGCATCGGATGACAACAGTGCAGCGATGGCGTCGCTTGCCGTCTTTCCGTGGTTTGCCGCAAGCCACGCGGCAACACGCGATGAATCGGCTGGAATTGACGCGGCGTGCGCATGCACCCAGGCGAGAACTTGCGGCGCATCCGCAGGCGGCACTGGCGCCAAGGAATTCAGAATATATGCTGCAGCGATCGAGCAACCGAGGGAAAGCACCGGCGTCCAGGCAAACCAATTGCACCAGACGGAAAGCGGAGCGATGAACTTGGCATAGCGAACCCAGGCCGCCGCGCCGTAGATGGATGCTCCGCCCGCTTTATTGGGAAAGAGGCCGGCGATTTCGGCGTAGGTGAACGACTGGATGAAGCCCATCACCATGGACACAGTCCAAACGAGCAAAGCGACCTTGCCCGCGACACCGGCAATTCCGCCGATCGAAAACAAGACCAGAGCGGGAACTCCGCTCGCCACCCAAAAGGCGCCTTTCCAATCGATTGCCCTGACCAATTCACTGGATTGAGAAGCTTGAAGCTCCTCATCCCTTGCAAGCACACCCGTTCCCGTTGCCATGAACTCGCTCCCGACCGTTGACCGTAGAATTTTTTCTCGTTCTCACGTCGTCGCCGATGCTCGATCCCACGCCGCTCAGACCGCCGGCGGTGAGACTTCAGATCGGCCCACCAAGGCCTTAAAACCGAACCTGAACCGATATGAACCAATTTAAACCTCTTTGATCCATATGCGGCATAATAGGTGCCGCGACAAAGCTGACAAGGCAAAAAAAGCGGCAATTATCTTGCGGTGCCGTTGTTCATTCTCAGGAATATTCGCTAGTTATCTGAGAATAATAGGCGTTTATCGCTCTCGCATGTGCGAACCAACTCAGTGGTTTTATTGGTTATATTTGGTTGCAATCGCGCAGAGCTGAACGTATTATTGCTGCTCGAATAAGCGCGAACGCCCGCAATTACAGGCCAAATGGATGTCGGATTGGACGCAATTGACGATCGCCGGATTTCGGCACATGTCGGATGCAGAGTACGAACAAGCTGCATTCTCCTGGCTTCGCGCTGTCGAATTTTACGCAAACTCGCACGACGACGAACCTCGTTACGCCACAGCACATAACAACGCCGGCATTGCATACGGGCTGTTAGGCCAGGATAGCCAAGCTCAAGTCGAGTTCAGTGTTGCAGAACGGAGTTGGTGCCGCGCCCTTACGACGATAGCGTCGCTTGATGTCCCGATAGCAAGTGGCAGTTCCTCATTTCATTTTCACTTGGTATCGGCGAGTCCCGATACGTTTGCCGATGTGCATCGGCGCAAATACGACGCGCGTTGCCGAACCTCCGTTGCGATTGCGCAATTCAACACTATCGTCGCAGAGGCACGGCGGTTTCCGACAAAAAAAATAAAGCTCCAGGCGCAAAAATTGCGATCTCTGACGACGGATACCTACGGACAAAATTCACCCGAATCCCGGCTGCTGTCTCTGATCTCGGAAAAATCCAGATTTCTCGATTCGTCCCTCTATCGGGACAAGATTGCTCGCCTTGAACGCAAGATCGCCGAGAAACCAAACCGAGATGACGACCGCTGCTTCAACATTGAAATTGCAGCCGAGCTTATGGCGATTTTCCCAACCCGCGATCTTTTGAAGATCGCAAACGGCCACACCGAAACGTCGTCACTCTCCGTATCTAGCGAGGATAAGGCAGATGCTCGATAAATTCGAGACCGACGTGCCCCCGTGGACTGATGATGTCTCCAAGCATCCGCTCGTGACGGCGCGCGTCAAGGATGTGGCGACCAGATTGTTCCAACGTGTCGCGAAGGGCGAATATCCATTCGGCACCCGGCTCCCGGCTGAGCGCGATCTTGCCGAAGAATTCGGAGAAACGCGCGCGACCATTCGGCAGGTTTTGGAATTCTTGGCCGCCTACGATGTCATCACCCGCAGAGCAGGAAGCGGCACCTTCGCTGCTTATCAACGTCCCGCCTCTTCTCCACGTACGAGCGTTCCATTCACGGGCGTTCTCGACACACGTGCGCTGGCAGAGACGGCTTCACCATTCGCCATGAACGTCGCGAGCTCAATCCTCGAGCCAGAGATGGTCCGCTTGGCAACGATTTATATGTCGGCGCGGGACTTGAACGAACTGGGCGAGCAGCTTGAAAAGCTAGAACACATCGTCACGGAAGCAGATCGCTTCGCCACGCTCGAAGAAGAATTCATGATGACAATCGCGCGCGGCACCCACAATTCTCTGATCGTCGCGATGTACACCATACTGCATGAAGTTCGCCAACAACCACAATGGGCCGCGAGTCGGCGTCAAGGACTGACACCGGCGAAAATCAAAAGCACGCAGCGCCTTCTTCGATCGCTGCACGATGCGATCGCGCGCCGCAATATCGAAACCGCCGTCGAACTGATTAGATTGCATGTCTCGAATATGCAGGAAGATATGATTTACGAGTCCTAGCGCCGTCGTCCGCACCTAGGATGAAGCCGCCATCTGTTGGCGTTGGTCCCACATTAATTCGAGCGATCGCATGTGCTTGATGAGAACGGCGCTATTTTTCGACCACCAGTCGGTTACCGAGCAGAAATCTTGTATGCGCGCCTTCCCGCCGACGATCGAAACGACCGGCCAATCGCCGACAAGGGCGTTATCGATTCCAAAGAGATCCTTGCCCCACCATCGCGCCTCGCCGAAGGCATGATGTCCGACGCCGCCAAGTTTCATCGCGGCCAGAACGGAAAACGGCTCGAAGCTGCGAGCCAGCTGCACGGCCGACTTCCATAGCTCGAGCGTCGAGGCATACTCCCAGGACACGGCGCTCCACGTCCCCGGAAAGCGGCTGCAAAATTCCGAATAAAAAGCGCCGGGATCTTCAAAGTTTACCCTGGGATCATCGAGACGCGGGTCATCGAAGTCCGGGAATTGAAAAACGAAGCCTTCCATGAACTCAGCACTCGTCCTCTGGATCAGCTCGTTGTAATTATCGCACGTGCACGACAGCAGCGACCCTTTGAATCCCCGCCGGTGCGCCGCAATCGTAAGCGCATGAACGAATGGCTCGTATGCCGTATCCCAGCAAAGAACATCGGGCTCTTGGCTCATCAATCGCGCGACGATCGCATCAAAGTCCGTCGTGCTTGGATCAAACAGCTCCTCGGCGACAAGATTTATGCCCGCCACCTCGAACGCGGCGCGGTATGTTGCGATCGATGGCAAACCCAGCAAATCCTTCTGGGCACACATCGCAGCAGTCTTGATCTCCGGGCGGTGTTTCTTCAGCCAAGCGACACCCGTCACGTTATAGATCGGATGCACTTCGCTCGGAGCAACAAGCGTCGGAGTATCCGGCGAGAGGTCGCTCGGGAGAAGCGTCGCGACCAGCATGCGGTGTTGATTGATGATGTTGCGGACGCCGTCCGAAAGATCGTCGCCGCCAATCATAAGCATGAGTTTGACGCCGGCTGAAAGGATGAGCTCCTTGGCTCCTTTGAGCGCCAAATCCGGCCGATACATCGTATCGTAGGGCACAAGCTCGAGCATGTACCGACGGCCGCCGATTCTCAATCCGCCGGCGGCATTCACGCGCTCAACCCAAATCTTGCTTCCGTTTAGCCCCGGTACGGCCCATGCCTGGAGCGGCCCGGTCAAAGGCGCCAGAAATCCGATTTTTAGAACGGTATCGGATTCGAGCCCGAAACTTCGCATTGCGACAGAGAGGGCCGAACCGACAGAACTTCTTCGCCTAACCATTGCTGCCCGCTATGACACGCCGCGATCTTCGCGAGCGGTCGTAAATGTCTTTCATTTCCGATGACATGATAATAGCGCGGCGAGCAGTCTCAAACGCCCGATGCAGCCTTCGCCATTTCGCCGCTGCACCAAGGTCCATATGATCGGAAGGTATTGATTCTACTACCGGCATCCTTGCAGCTTGACAACATTGGCTCGGGACCGCGCCCGCCGGCCCACATCCGTACCTCGCTTCTGGCGGCGCAACCAATCTCAGCCGGTAGGGCTGTCGCCGTCTTATGACCAGGGCCGTAACGCGAGCATGGCCCGCGCAATCGCCCGGGTCGCCTCAGAATCCGATAATGAATGCGAAGGCTCGCGCTCACCAGCAACATTCCGGAAACTTCGCCGACTCCTTGATTTGGACATAGGTTTCACATGAACTGATTGCATCCACAGGATGCACGGGGGTGTCGCTTGTTTCCTCAACGCCGATGGATTGGAGGTGTGACGGCACTGTTGTCGATCGTGGCCGCTGTTTCGGCGTGTTTCATTGCGATCGGCGACGCACGGGCCGAGGACGAAGCGGGCAATTGCAGCGCGGCGTCCGAAATCGCCGTACTCTCTTCGCCGCTGTCGCCCTGGCAGGGTGCGCCGTTACGCGTCCTCTTTGCCTCCGACCAGCCGATCGACGGCGAACTCTCCCTGATCACGCCCGACGGTTCCGTCGCAGCCAAATCGCATGAGCGTCGCGGCGGTCCACCATATTTCTGGCTCACAGAAGTCGCATCACCCACGGCGGGAAAATGGCGTGCGAAGCTTGTGCGTCATGGCACGTCTTCGAGCTGCGACCCCGTCGTCCGCGAAATTACCGTATACGCCACAGCTCACTCGGGCGTCCGCGCTACTGGTAAAAGCGTTTGGCCGATCCGCGGCAGCTGGGATCGCAAGACCGAAAATTTATATTCCGCATGGATCGAGACTCTCTTCGACGCCCCGCTCGACAAGGAGCTGTCGTGGCCGGCGCTTCATGAAGTCCTGCGCGATAAATCGCGCAATCTTCTCTTCGACCATCTTGGTCTCCGAGAGGATCAGAAGGGCCTCGTCTATCGGCCGGATTGCGCCGACCTTCCCTACTTCTTGCGCGCGTACTTCGCGTTCAAGATGGGGCTGCCGTTTGGATATTCGAAGTGTACGCGCGGCGGGGGCGGAAAAGCGCCGAAGTGTCCGCAGTGGTGGAATATCGAAAATCAAGAGCCACCTCCAGCACCACCGGAAAAGAAGACAGCGCAATCCGGGTCGGGGTTTTTCCTCGACGCATTCACCAAACCCAGCGAAGCGGCAGCCGTCATCAAGTCCAATCAAAAGCCGCAAGGACTTGTTCCGGGGTTTGGCTACTACGTGCGAACGACGCTCGCCAACGCCGTCCATTCGGGCTCGGGACGAACGGCCGGAAACGACAACAAGACCGACTATTATCCTGTCCCTCTGAAGCAGGAAACGCTGCGCCCTGGCACGATATACGCCGATCCCTACGGACACGTGCTGGTGCTCGTAAAACGCATTCCCCAAACCGCCGACGCGGCCGGCGTTCTTCTCGCCGTAGACGGTCAACCTGACGGAACGGTCGCGCGTAAACGCTTTTGGCGCGGCAATTTCCTGTTCGCTCAGGACCCTGCACTCGGTGGCCCCGGCTTCAAACATTTTCGGCCCGTCGTAGCGGACAAAGGCGGGACGTTGCGGCGGTTGACCAACGCCGAAATTTCCAAAGATCCTGAATACGGCGACTTTTCGCTCGAGCAGTCTCGACTTGGCGTCGACGAATTCTACGATCGCATGGACGAGGTGATGTCGCCTGCTCCTCTTGATCCCAAGCGTGCGATGGAAGAAGCGATCACCGCGCTCGAGGAACAGGTAAAAACGCGTGTCACGTCCGTGGAGAACGGCAGGAAGTACCAGAACGGCGGCGGCGCGACAGTGACGATGCCGAACGGTTCGTCGATTTTTGAAACGACGGGAGCATGGGAAGATTTCGCAACGCCCTCCCGCGATCTGCGCTTGCTCATTGCCATCGACGTCGTTCGCACATTTCCCGACCACGTTGCGAAACGACCCAAGCGTTATGCCATGCCGCCTGGCAAAAATATCGCGGACGTAAAGACCGAACTTGAGAACGTACTCGCCTCGGAACTGGCGAAACGGACATTCACATATATGCGCAGCGATGGTTCTCCATGGTCACTCAAGCTGAAGGATGTCGCCGACCGCGCCCCGCGGCTTGAGATGGCCTACAATGTCAACGACTGCGTCGAGCTGCGATGGGGCGCATCCGAGCAAAGCGATGAAGCTTCAACTTGCAAACGCCATGCGCCAGCCGCCCAGCGCGTGAGAATGGGCGAGTACCGCGTCTGGTTTCACGAACGTCGCCGGCCTCCGCGAGGCTAGCGGCGATTGAAGCGGCCAGACGCGTGACCGGTGCACCAATCCGGCTGAGACCGCGCAATAACTTGCCGTCCCCGTGACCAATATTATCCCAACACGGAATTGTTCCTTACAGAGATAATCCGAATCACTTGGGCACGCCGGAATATCCGCGCACCAGTCAAGGCGCCACTGCGAACGTTTTTTTAGGGTCGGATTAAGAGGTGTACGGTAATCAGTATCGTGATCGTTTTTGCTATCGTAGCTTCATGATTCTTTTCGACTACAATTCCCTGCTCGCCGCGCTTAGTTTCTGCAGCGCCGGACTTGCATTGACATTCTTTGTCAGCTGGCTGGTTTCCCGCACAGATCGCGTACTAATGACATGGGCTTTCGGCGCATCGTTTCTTGTTGCCAGTGTCATGGTCTACGGCATGTTCGTGAACCACTATTCGATTGTTCTCGGCGCCACCGCATTTGCCGCTCTCGAAGCAGGTCTCGTCCTATTCCTCGGTGCCGCTCACCAATTCCGGACGGGTATCCTTCCGTTGTCCAAAATGGTCGGTGTCACGACCGCGGGCGTCGCTGCCATGGCAGTCCCCATGTTTCATGGCTTCGACGGAATATCCTACATCGCCTTCAATATCGCCGCCGCCTTGATCCTTTTTGCGACGGCCTATGAGTATTGGCGCTGGCGGGCCGAAGCTTCGCTTTTGATAACGACCCTCTCCGGTCTTTATGCCGTTACCGGTGTGTCCTTTCTTCTCTGCGCCGTCGTACTGATCGGCCGCGGAAACTGGATCATGAATCATGCCCCCGAGAATTGGGCGGAGAACACCAATATCATCGTCTCGCTGACGGCTATCGCGGGCATCGGAGCATTATCACTGGGCCTGAACCAGGTCCGTCTTACACAACGCCATAAGCGCGACGCTGAAACGGACTTACTCACTGGCCTCTTCAATCGGCGCGCCCTTTTTGAACGCGCCAAGCGGCTGCCCGCCACAGTCTCGGTGATTGTCTTTGACATCGATCATTTCAAGCAAGTGAACGACAGCCACGGGCACCAGATGGGTGACCGCGTGCTGCAACGTTTTGGCGGCATCCTCACAACATCCGTCCGGGACGGAGATCTGGCCGCTCGGATCGGTGGAGAGGAATTCGCAATTCTCTTGCCCTACGCCTCGGAGAGAATTGCGACGATGATTGCGAAACGCGTGCGCCAGAGTTTCGGCGAACAACGCTTCATTTCACAAAATGGACACTTCAATTGCACCGTAAGCGTCGGTGTCACGCACATGGCGAACAATGCGAGCTTGCCCGATCTGATGTTCCAGGCTGATGCAGCTTTGTACGCAGCCAAAAGAGCGGGCCGTGATCGCGTCGTTCTCTACCCGAATATTCAGGTTTCTCCCGCCACCAATGTCTCAGATGAAATGTCGGAGCAAGTGAGCCGTTGCGACGTCGCGACGGAACATGGAGCGGAACAGCACAAGCGCCCGTTGCGTCGAGGTCGCCTGAGACGACGCGCCTGATAAATCCATGACACTGGCCGCGAACCGCGCACCGGCTAGGATTTAGGGCACAATCCGCACTCACATCGTTCCGGTGACCGTATCGACCAGCAGCTTGAGGTTGAGGATCACGATGATGGACGCGACGATCCACGAAAGCACTGCGACGGGGCGCGAGATTACGAAATTTCCCATCCGTCTCTTGTCTGACACGAACTGCACGAGAGGAATAACCGCGAACGGTAGTTGCATCGACAGGATGACCTGGCTGAGAATGAGCAGTTTCGTGGTCCCCGAGTCCCCATAAAGCGCCGTTACCGCAATCACCGGAACAACAGCGATCCCGCGCGTAACAAGCCGCCGCGACCAATACGGTAATCGCAAACGAAGAAAACCTTCCATGACGATCTGGCCCGCGAGCGTAGCGGTAACAGTGGAATTCAATCCGGAGGCAAGCAGCGCCACGGCGAACAACACCGAAGCAATTCCGACGCCTAACAATGGCGAAAGCAGCGCATAGGCTTGCTCAATTCCCTCGACGCCGGTCTGACCGTTCGCGTGGAATACCGCGGCCGAAACAATGAGAATGGCGGCATTGACGAAAAGCGCCAGCATTAGCGCAATGGTACTGTCCGTGGTCGCCCACCGGATGGCATGACGCTTCCCCGCTTGCGTCTGCTCGATATCGCGTGTCTGAACGATCGACGAATGGAGATAGAGATTATGCGGCATCACCGTCGCGCCGATGATGCCGATGGCGATGTAGAGCATCTCGGGATTGCTGACGATCTCCTTCGACGGAACAAAGCCCCCAAGCACGGACATGACCGGCGGCGCAGATAGCACAATCTCCGTCGCGAAGCAGGCACCGATCACCGCAAGCATCGCGATAATGATGGCTTCGAGAAAGCGAAAACCCTTGTTCATCAAAAAGAGCAATAGAACCGCATCGAGCGCCGTGATGACTGCGCCTACGACCAGCGGAATTCCGAATAGCAGTTTCAACGCAATTGCAGTGCCAATCACCTCGGCAAGATCGCAGGCGATGATCGCGAGCTCGCAAGCGATCCACAGCGAAATAGCGACAGGCTTCGAATATGCGTCACGACATGCCTGAGCTAAATCGCGACCGGTGACGATGCCGAGCCGCGCCGACAACGCCTGCAACAGAATGGCCATCAGATTTGAAATCATGATGACCGATAAAAGGGTGTAGCCGAATTTGGACCCGCCAGCGATGTCGGTCGCCCAATTGCCCGGGTCCATATAGCCGACCGACACCATGTAGCCTGGGCCGGTAAAGGCCAGCAGATGCCTCAACCACGATCCCCGCCGCGGAATGGGAACCGAGCCGTGCACTTCGGGCAGGCTGCGCTCCGTCTCACCGACTTCAGCGAACCGGGATCCCGCGGCGTAGTCGGTCGACCGGGCAGACTCATTCATCAACAGACCCCTGCACCGCGCAATTAGCGACAGATATAGGTAAGCTAGTTGCGAATGATTTGCAATTGCAATACATCGCCGGCACACGCAAAGAATGTCGCAGGATCGCCGTTGGTAACGTTCAAGGATTGCTGAAACGACACGCAAATTTCGTGTGCCACGCTGAACGGCGCGCGCAATAAGTCTCGACACAGACGGGTAGAATTACTTCGCCACCCCACAAATTAAGCCTGGCGAGGACACAGCTTCGCGAAGCAGTGGAATTCGTGTGAGAGAATGAGCCTGTCGGTATGCCGGCAAGCTATCACGGCGCGATTTTCTCGGACGGTCGCTCGAAGGCCGCTTCCGTAGATCATATGGGATTCAAATAAGCGGCGCGTCAGCTCTTTTCGGTGTTGTTAGACGCGGGCCGGAAAAAAATAGCGAAGACTAGCCGCCAAATCTTCGCGTCACGTGTCGATGCCCATCAGCATTGTTCGCGCCTTGAACGCCGCATAGCGCATCAACGTATCGGGATTGCGCTCACCGAGCCTCGTCATGCACAGGATCGCCCTAGCCATTGCGCGACGCGTTGTTTCATCCAGACTCACACTCTGTTTGCAGAGCTGATCGACGGCACCCTCATAGGCCTTTTTCATCATCGCTTGCGTCGGCGCGTCAAAGGACATGCGGTGACTACCCCCGTGAAACAAACATCCGTCATTATGCAGAGTTTGTGGCAAATCAGAAGCAAACACGGATTGCGGCAATTGGATGCCGCAGATGCTTTCATCAATTCCAATAAGCGTATCAAATCGACACGACGGCGAGCGCTCACAGCCGAATATACGCGCACGCAACACGTACGTGTTTCAGCCCTTTTTCGCCAGAGCGACGAGTACCGGGCGTAAATCCTCCGGCGACGCAAGAGGCGTGTCGAACCACAACCGAACGATGTCGTCACCACTCGTCAGATCCACACCTTCAGGGTCGATGGTCGAGAGAGACCACTTTCCTTGCTTTGCTCCCGCCTGCGCAGCATAGCGATCGACGGCATCCGAATGATCCGAGTTCATGTGCGAGACAGCCCCTTCCTCGATATCGATGAGGCCCGCGACGCCATCCAGCGGCGTGATCAGATCGTCGTTCTGCAAGGCATAGGCTTTGCCGAAACCACCATTCAGCGACGCGCGTGAAACTTTGAATGCCCAGAACGCGAAGTCAGGAAAATCCGCATAAAGATCGGCCTTGGGATGGCGTCTGAGATAACGACGCTTGATGCGATCGCGCAGTGCTCCCCCCGGCAGAATCTCCGCGGTCCCAACCAGAGTTATGCGCGGATATGCCAGCGGGTCACCCTTGCCAGGCTCACCCACCAGAAGTGAGCACCTCGCATCTGCTTCCAAATTCGCGAAGTGGCCCGAAAGCCGGGATATCAGAAATATAGGAGCGCCGTCCAGGGCGGTGGCAAGACTGATGCGGGTAACGAAAGGCGAGCCATCCTTGGGATCGAGGGTGCCCAACGCCGCATAGCGAGCCGTTCGAATCAGCGTCTTGGCAAGTCGCCGGGCGGCATCGTCTACTGGTTGCAGCACATCCTTCTTGTTGGTCGTCATCATCCGCCTCTCGGTCTCAGATGGTCATGCCGCGGCGTCGGTTGCCTCCGCTGTTCATATCCTCGCACAACGCCTTCGCTGAGACGAGTGGACCAAACAGCCGACGTCATCTATATCCAAATAACGCTCACGTAATGGCTAAGTCTTGGATGACGCGACTTCGTCCAGCGCCGCTTCGATCGCATCGTCGACCTGCTCGGCCCAAATGAATTCCAATCGATCGCGCACATCGCGCGGAATATCATCGAAATCGCGCTTGTTGCGAGCAGGCAGGATCACACGCTTGAGCCCAGCCGATGCCGCCGCAACCACCTTCTCCTTGATACCGCCGACGGGAAGCACAAGTCCACGGAGCGAAATTTCGCCTGTCATCGCGGTATTGTTCTTGACCGTTCGGTTCGTGAGCAGCGACACGAGCGCAGTGAACATCGCAACACCCGCGCTCGGACCATCCTTCGGCGTAGCTCCCGCCGGCACATGCACGTGAATGTCGCTCGTCTCAAAGACTTTAGGATCGATGCCAAACGAAGCCGCTCGGTTCTTCACGAGCGACAGGGCGGCCTGAGCGCTTTCACGCATGACGTCACCGAGCTGGCCGGTGAGGATAAGTCCACCCTTACCGGGAGCCCGCGTCGCTTCGATAAACAGGATATCGCCTCCGACAGGCGTCCATGCGAGCCCCGTCGCAACGCCCGGCACACTCGTGCGCATCGCGATTTCGTTCTCGAAGCGCGGCGCTCCGAGCACGTCGGAAAGATCGCCTACGGTAATGCGCACGTGCGTCGCGCTTCCGTCGGCAATCGAGACGGCCGCGTGCCGGAAAACCTGCCCGATCTCCCGCTCCAGGCTACGAACTCCGGCTTCGCGCGTGTAACCCCGAATGATCCCGCGAAGTGCGTCGTCGTCGATCTCCACCTGTTCGGATTTAAGACCGTTTGCTTCAAGTTGACGGCGGACGAGATAGCGCCGTGCAATCTCCAGCTTCTCGCTTTCGGTGTAGCCGCTGAGGCTAATGATCTCCATGCGGTCCCGCAAAGGCCCGGGAATTGTCTCCAGCATATTGGCCGTCGCAATGAACACGACACGGCTCAAATCGAACGGCACGCCGAGATAGTTATCGCGAAAGCTGTTGTTCTGTTCGGGATCGAGAACTTCAAGCATGGCCGCCGACGGATCGCCCTGAATGCCTCGCCCCATTTTGTCGATTTCGTCGAGCATCATTACGCAATTGCGCGCACCAGCCTTCCGAATGGCTTGGATGATATTGCCCGGCAGTGCGCCAACATAGGTGCGCCGATGACCACGAATTTCCGCTTCATCATGAACGCCGCCGAGGCTCACGCGCACGAACGGACGTTCCATCGCCCGTGCGATTGACTGGCCGAGCGATGTCTTACCGACGCCGGGCGGCCCGACGAAGCAAAGGATTGGCGCCTTGCCATTCGGAGCGAGCTTACGAACCGCAAGGTATTCGATGATACGATTCTTGATTTTCTCCAGACCGAAGTGATCTTCATCGAGAATGCGGCGCGCCGCGGCAATATCGATCGGCTTTTCCTCGGGAAGGCCCCAAGGAAGCTCGATCAACCAATCGAGATAGCTACGGATCATGCCGGACTCGGCCGCCGCTTCCGGCATTCGCTGATAGCGTCCGAGTTCCTTGCGCGCTTGTCCCTCGACATCCGGAGGCATATGAGCCTTAGCGATGGCTTCAGTCAGCTCCGCCACCTCCTGCGTCTTGCCATCAGTCTCGCCAAGCTGACGCTGAATCGTCGCCATCTGCTCGCGCAAGACCGCTTCGCGTTGCCGTTCGTCCAAAGCCGCCTTTGTTTGCCGGCCAATTTCCTGCGTGAGCCGCATCACTTCGATGCGTTCGCCCAGAAGCTGCGACACCCGATCGATGCGCGAGGTAAGATCGACAGTCTCCAGAATCTGCTGCTTTTCCGAAGCGGGAATGTCCATATAACCGGCCGCAAGATCGGCGAGTTGGGCAGCTGACACCGTATTCCGAATGGCGGCGACAAGCTCTTGCGGCGCTTCCGGTAAAAGTTGCATCGCCTCCAATGCTTGGCTTTGCAGATTGCGAAAACGCGCTTCCAGTTCGGGCGAGCGAGTCTCCTGCTCGGGCAGTTGCACGACCCTCGCAGCCAGGAAAGGGGTGCCCGGAAGAAAATCCAAAACTCGGATGCGTTGCACGCCCTGAACGATGACATGATGACTGCCGTCTGGTGCGGTAATGTAGCGAACGATATTCGCAAGCGTTCCCATCCGATGAAGATCATCGGGCTCCGGATCGTTGGCTTCCGCATCGCGCTGCAGAACAATGCCGATTTGACGTTGCTCGCGCACCGCTTGCTGAACCGCGGCGACCGACTTCTTTCTCCCGATCGTGACCGGCATGACGAGTCCGGGAAAAAGCACGAACTCGCGGACAGGGAGAAGAATGAGCGCGTCAGCAGGTATAGCAACGTTCTGCTCGCCTGCCTTTGGAGCAGACGAACCGTTCGCGACGGTGCCGTTCGAATCACCGGAAAGCATCATCGTATCGTTCCTCAAGCCAGCTTCGTCAGATTGAACACAAGGCAACCATTGGCCGCGAATTGGCGAACGGTGTAGCGTCCCGCCGGCAAGGGGACGCGGCGTTCGAACCTACCTTGCGGTAACTCGAGCCGATGAATGGCCGCGTTGCGTAATTCGGGAGGAAGGGTACGGCGACCCGCGACGACAAGCGTTCCATCTTCGATGACGGCCTTTACTCCGGCAGGATCGACTCCCGGCAACGCAACGAAAACGAGCACCTCGCGTTCGGTCTCCAGCACATCGATCGGCGGCTCCCAAGAAGGCTCGCCGGACGTTCCGTATGAGCGCAACTGGAAAAATTGACGATGCATCCGCTCGGCGCGAGCGAGCGTTTCGATCGCGTCCGACAACATCCAACCCATGGGATTTCGATCTGACATGGCCAATCCTTAGTCGCCTGCATCCGGGAAATCGACACAGATACAGGTCAGTTCCCGATCCTTGAAAGCATGATGTCACCATAGTCTTTCCGGCCGTCAATAGGCATCGACCGAGACAAGTATGCGAGATTACCGCTACAATCGCCGATTGAAGCACCGCGAACTCGTTTTTGTCCGTATGATCGTTCGCCGATTGAGCAGGAGCCAACCCTGAAAAACAAAATCAGCGCAGGGCTCATGCTTTTTCGTCGCTTGAATGGCTTGGAAGTTCTACTTGTCCATCCCGGCGGGCCATTCTGGCGTCGCAAGGATGACGGCGCGTGGATGCTGCCCAAAGGCGAAATTGAGGATGGCGAGGACGCCCTTACGGCAGCGCGCCGCGAGTTCGCCGAAGAGACTGGCCACGACGCACAAGGCCAGCCTTTATCACTCGGCACCCTCAGGCAAGCCGGCGGCAAGCTCGTCCACGCTTGGGCGATCGAGGATGACTGGGACCCTCAACGTTTGGTTAGCAATACATTCGAGATGGAATGGCCGCCAAAATCCGGACGCAAGCAGAACTTTCCGGAGATCGACGCCGCCGCTTGGTTTCCATTGCAGACGGCGCGCCAGAAAATACACAAGAGCCAATCCGAATTTGTCGATCGACTCGAAGCTGCATTGTCTGTTCGCGATAGAGATTAATTCCGATGCCCGGCAAGCCGAGCTTCTTCGATAGGTTTTAGCGACGTTAGATAACTTCGGCTGTTTCATCCGAGAAGAGCGCACCCGCTTCAGCATGCTGCCGAAACACGTCTTCGCTGAGAGCGCGAACGTCATTTTGAGCCGTACGCTCGAGCATCGCGGTGATGCGTTCTTTTGAGCGCTCAAGCGCGAGCGGGTCGAGTTCGCCCGACTGACGGCCTTCGACGATGCGCTGTGCCAATGGCCGAGCTCGTTCGGTATCGGCCCAATGCGCACAAATCATCATCATGTCATTGCCGGCTGCCATGAACTGCACCGCCGCATCCGGATTATCGAACAAGGTGCTGACCGCGCGCATCCCCACGTCGTCAGAGACAATGACGCCATCAAATTCCAGCTCCGTCCGGAGGAGACCATGCGTAATCCGGCGCGACAATGTCGCTGGCCAGTCGGAATCGATAGCTCTGAAAAGAATGTGAGAGGTCATGATCATGCCGATCCCTGCCGCAATCGCCGCTATGAACGGCTGAAGCTCTCTGCCTCGCAGAGTATCGAGAGTTGCGTCGATGACCGGCAGCGCATAGTGCGAGTCAACCTGGGTGTCACCGTGCCCTGGAAAATGCTTGCCGCACGCGCGTACGCCGTTTGCCTCCAAATGCCTTGCAAACTCCAGCGCCTTGGCGATGACCGCTTCGCTTGTCGTATCGAAGGACCGCGATCCTATGACCGGGTTTTGCGGGTTGCTGTCGATGTCGAGAACTGGAGCAAAGCTCAAGTTGATGCCGAGCGAGGCGAGTTCTACACCCATCGCCGCTCCGACAGCTCCGGCATGAGCGCTCCACGAGCGCGCGTAAGCGTAGCGAGTAATGGGTGGAGGCGTGCGGCAGACACGGCCACCCTCGTGATCAATGCCTATGAAAAGCCGCTCGCGTCCTGTCGCCTCGCGCACAGCCGCTATAAGCTTCGAATGGCTCGCGAGCCACTCCTCGTACGGAAGATCATGATGGAAATTGCTTTTGTAGAGAATGACGCCCGCGGGACGGAGGTCGCGCAGCAGTTCGCGGTCCGAAGAATGAAGCGATGTGGTCGGGCGCAGACCGATTATGAAATGATCACCCACGCTTGCAAGGTTGGCGTTGGACATGAAGCTGCTCTTCTTTTAGCGGATGCGTCCGAGCCGGATCGACCCGCCGGTCGCTTCGGGAGCTTCGGCATTTAGTCGACGCCCGCCATGGTGGCAATATGGCCCGATCAATACGGCGGCGCCTTACGGAGACGCTGCGCCTTCGCTGCCTCGGCCCACCACATCAAATCATCCGAAAATTGCGGAAAGGCTCGCATCAACATTGATCCAGGCTCTCCGACCGGCTCGCCTTTCTCATCCAACGTCTGCTCTATCGGTCCAACAGCCAGCGTGGTCGAAGTAACGATCAATCCCATTTCCGAAAGAGTGCTGCGCCATGCCAGCCCGGCTCTCACCCCGCCGAGACGGCCACCCGAATAACTGACGATCGCCGCTGGACGCCAGAACCATTCCTCGAGGAAATGATCAGTCAAGTTCTTGAGGCCCGGCTGCACACCCCAATTGTACTCGCCCGCCACGAAAACGAATGCGTCGGAGTTTTTGATCTTTTCCGCGAGGGTCTGCATTGCTGCCGGAGCCTGCCCTGGAGCATATTCTTTATACATCCGGTCGAGCATCGGCAGACCGACCGCTTTCGCATCGATCAGCTCCGCTTCGTTGCCGCGTGATTTCAGTTGGGAGATGACGAAATTCGCAAGGCGAATGCCTTTGCGATCCTGACGATAGGAACCGTAGAAGACGAGAATTTTATTGCACATGCGCTGCCAAAGTCCAAACAAGCCGCCACCGAAGCGGCCATGTAGGTCACGGTATCATAGATGGCACGCGCTCACAGACGCCAAAACAGCGCTTACTGGACGAGAAGCAAGAACGACTTCCCGGCGTCCGTTGAAAGTTCTTTGTCGTCGAGAGTTCCATCATTGTCTGGATCCGCGGCCTTCAGGCGCTGTTCGACCAGCGCGTCATATTCCTTTTGATCCAGCGTTCCATCGTTGTCTGGATCGGCCGCCTTTAAGACAGCCTCATCGACTCGGCCCGATAGTTCCTTGGCATCGAGCGTGCCGTCTTTGTCCGCATCAAGTTTAACGAACAATTTTGCGGCTGCGGCTTTTGCCTCAGGCACATCAACCGTACCATCATTATCCGGATCAAGCGCCGTTAGCGACGCAGAAGCAGCACTCGCCGTCTCCATCTGAGAAAATGCCGCGAACCCGCAAACGGACAACACGGCCATCGCGCTTAGCAATTTGATTTTCATTCGTGTCAAACTCCGCATTGACGGATCGCGGGATGCGATCCCTACAACGACCTTCAAGATGCAGAACAACTCCGCGATAAACGAACGGCGGACGCCACGGCCGAGTTCCCAAGTGAAAACGATATTTACGCGCGAATTCGTGATTTTTGCCGTGGGGACCGGAGTGACGATCAATTTCGAATAGACGAAAACGATAAGGCGCTGAAAAGAAAAGCGGCGGTTTGAACACCGCCGCTTTCAAGTTTTGGGATGAGGTCGTGATGAACGCTAAAATCTGACTTTTACTCCGCCGTAAGCCGCGAACGGCATAGACGGCGTGATTGAGCGCGGGTTCTTGAAGTCCATCTCTCCGAGCGAAACATCCGAAGCTTCGTCGGTGTCAAAGTACGTGCCATACGTGCCAAAACGCGTGTCAAACAGGTTGTCGATCAATCCATAGATCTGAATATGATCCGTCACATCGTACGAGGTGTGAAGGTTCACCTTCGCATAACCGGCAAGAGGCGCGTTCGAGTTGTTTTCATCGCCGTAGAAGTACTGACTGCTCGCGGCTATGAGATCCGCGCCGAACTTCCACTTGTGCGTCACCCAATAATCGAATCCTGCCTTGAACAGATGCTGCGGAACGCCCGGAATTCTGTCTCCCCTATGGACCTGTAAGCAGACATCATCATCGCCGGGTTCGGAGCATTCGCCTGCCGCGGGATTATTGGGCGAGAACGCCTCCCAAGGCTTGTCATAGGTCGCGTCGGTGAAAGTGTAGCTGGCATACACCCGGTAGCGATCCGTATTGTATTGAGCGCTCGCCTCGAGCCCCTGTCGCAGCGTGTCGGTCGCGTTGATGAAGTATCCGCGCGTGCCGTTCTCAGCAATTTGTGTGACGATGTCGTTCGTATTCAGTGTCCGGAAGTATCCGAGGTTCCATTGAAAGCGATCATGAGGATTGCCGTAGTCTCCCCTGAGGCCCGCTTCCCACGTATGCGAAACGACCTGGCCGAGCGGCGGATCGGCGGTCAAGAAGCTTTCGATCAAGCATGGCCGCTCCGGATCGGCGCATGCGTTTTCGCCCGGCGTTGGCGCACGGTTCGCTTCCGAGTAGCCGCCATAAACTGAAAGGCCAGGCAGCAGCTTATACGTCAAGCCGGCGGCTGGATTGAACCGCTGATAGATGCTCGTCGTGTTGAGTCCCGGATCCGTCGGATCGTCAAGGTTCTCCAGCTTAATGGCCGCGTAGTTATATCGGCCGCCAACTGTGACCGAGAGCCTATCCGTCAGGTCTGTCGTATTGGTGAAATAGACACCAACATAATCGTTGGCCGTCGCGAGATTGCGCGGACCGTCATCGCAGCCCTCATCATCATCGTCGTCGTCATCGCCGCAACCAACGACTTGTCCGATTCCCTGGACGACGAAGTGCGGAAGAAAAAAGCCGACCTGGCTTTGAGCATTGTAGGCAACATGCCCGTGATCGAAACTCGTACCGATCAGGAACTGGTTCTTAAAACCAAATAGTCTGGACTTGTTGACGGCCTGCAAGGAGAAGCCATAACTGTCGGCGTTCTGCGATGTGCTGTCGATCGAACCAAGTTCGCCGCCTGGATTGGCAATGGGATCACCATTTACATTTACGAGAGGACCATCGTCGCCACAGAGTACGGCGTTATTGTTATCGCACGGCTCGAATTCCGCGATATTGCCGTCTTGATGTGATTGCTTGAAATGCCGGTAATACGCCACGCCGGATACGGTGGTGTGGGGAGCCACAACGACCGAACCGTTCACCGAAACCATCTCCATCTGGTTGTCGGTCGTCTGGGGTGAAGTGAACGTCCGGTCCCATCCCCTGTCCAGCAGCTCTTCCGGTGCCGCAGCGGTTATGCCGTAGGAATTGTTGGCACCACTGAAGTTGATGTGGAATTCGGACCCGTCGCCCTTGACCCCCAAATCTGCGAACATGCGATTGATCGTCGTCGGCGAAAATTCGCGCCACCCGTCATCGTTGATGTTCTGCAGGGCGATGTATGCTGCATAGTTGCCGACTTGCAGGCCTGCCTGAGCAGACTCTTGGATACGGCCGTAAGAGCCCGCGCGCACGTCGAATTCCGCACCGTGATAATTGAAGCCATCCTGCATATCGAAGGAAATGGCGCCGCCGAGGGCGTTCAAACCAAAGACCGGATTGCCCGTCATGACCGTGACGTTGCGGATCGCAATGTCGGGGATGAAGTCATAGTTGACGACGTCGCCGAAGGCTTCGTTGATGCGGACGCCGTTCTGATAAACGGCGAGGCCCTGTGCGACACCGTTGACCGGCGAAGACTCAAAACCACGGAACTGCACGTCCGTCTGAAAACCGTTGCCCTGCAGGTCGCCCACCGTGATGCCTGGAACATGCTGAGCAAGAAAGTCTTGCGGGATGACAGCGCCCGTGGACGCAATGTCGGCGGCGGTCATCGTGCTCACGGTGCTGGGGATCTTGGCGATCGGAAGTTCGCTGCCTATCACTGGAGACATCTTGGCGACGTCGGGCTGAGCAAAGCTCATGCCCTCAGTATCCGCTTCCTGAGCCACATCCTCGACCGGAGGCGCAGCTTTCTTCGGCCGTTTTTTTACCTGCTTAGCAGGCTTCGGCTTGGCCTTCTTCTCCTGCTGGATAACTTTAACCTCCGGCAAATCGGTACCGGATGCATTTCTCTCCTGCGATGGAGCAACCGCATCTTGGGCCGAAACAAAACTCGCCCCCCCGAAGACGGCGATAACCGCAACGGCCGCTGCCGATGCCAAAAGACGACGCCTCATTTTCCCACATTCCTTTTCTTGCGCGTTCTTGGTTCAAGTACTGAACACAACCAAGATCGCGAGCATTCCCCCGAGCGCGATTGCGATCACCGCTCGGGTTGAGAAAGTGGACTTTTGAGAAATGGGTCAATCCACGGAAGAGGCGGATTATTTCCCGTTCAAATCTTTCGCGAATATCGCGTGGCGAGCGAGCCACAAATCACGAATCGTCGGGAATAAATCACCGCCAATATCAAGAATTGTTCCCGGAATTATTCGAATTTTCAATGACTTGTATAGGCGTCGACAAGTTGAGAAATATCCGCGATCCTGCCGAATCATGCATTAGAAATCGCACCCGCTGATTTTAGCCAACGGTATTTTTCCGAAATTCGCATTATTGAGAATTGGCGTGCATATCGAATTACAGCGCATTTCAATACATAATGAAAAGCGTGATTTGATATATTTTATCTTAGGTTCGAATACCCGGCGCAGCGCGCGAACCGGCGCTGATGGCTTCAGGCCAGAGACATGACACTCTTAAAATTGTCGTAGATCGTTTTGGCGTTTTGATTGAAAGCCGGAAGCTTCGTAGCGACTTCATCAGTAAGGCGCTCGACGGCGCCCGGCCCAAGTGCTTTTTCGAGCGCCCGCGCATAGGTGGGAATCGCTGCCCAATCGGCAACCGTTTGGCCGGTGATCTCGACATGGAACTGCATGCCGTACGCACATCTGCCATACCGGAACGCTTGGATGGCGCAACTTTCAGAGCGGGCGAGGATCTCTGCGCCTTCAGGAAGCGCAAGCACCTCCGCGCCATGCCACTGAAGCACGGCCATCGGGTTCGCTGCGTTTCTGAAGATTGGATCCGGCTTACCTTCCGCCGTCATCTCGACTTTCAGAATGCCGACTTCGGGCATCTTTGCAGGCCCAACCTCACCTCCGATCGCGGAGGCTAGAAGCTGGTGACCAAGACATATGCCAAGGAAGGGACGGTTGAGGTCAACCACAAATCTACGGATGGCCGCCTTCTCGTCAGCCAACCAAGGAAATTCCTCGTCCTGCCAAACGTCCTGCGGCCCACCCATGACAACCATCAGGTCGTAGGCGGCAACGTCGGGTATGGAGTCGCCAGCGTCGAGTTCGATTGTATCCCAAGTCAATCCGTCGGCTTTGAAGAAATCGCGAAAAATACCCGGATGCTCAACATCCACGTGCTGGAGAACGAGAATTTTCATCGAAAGACCGCCATGCCTTCACTTGGAAGCCTTGCACGTATATCAAAAAGCCCCGAGGCTCTACTGCTTTGATCTCCTTACTTGGACGTTGGAACCACGACGTCACAAGATCAGAAATCTACGCAAGCATTGCCCCAGGGCGCCGAAAATGAAGAGCGTGGCTTCATCAGGCAAAATTTCAACTCGACAGGCGACGCTCTAGATATCGAGCGTGTTATCCCGCTCCCACTGCGTGAGATGCGACGTGAAGGAATTCCATTCAGATGTCTTGAGCTTGATGTAAGCGTCGGCGAACTCGACGCCGAGCATCTCCTTGAGCTCCTGATCCTTTTCGAAATTCCTTAGGGCATCGAGCAAATTGAGAGGCAGCTTCGGAGCGTCGGTGACTGTATGACCGTGCTGGTACATATCGATATCGAGACGCTTACCCGGATCGGCCGCCTTATTGATCCCATTGAGGCCTGCCGCGATAATCACGGCCTGCAGCAAATACGGATTGGCGGCACCGTCCGGCAGCCTTAACTCAAAACGGCCTTTGCCGGGAACGCGGACCATGTGCGTACGGTTGTTACCCGTCCACGTGACCGAGTTCGGTGCCCAGGTTGCGCCCGATAGGGTGCGCGGCGCGTTGATGCGTTTATACGAGTTGACGGTCGGATTGGTGATCGCCGACAGCGCCTCGGCGTGACGCATGATGCCGCCAAGGAAATAATAACCTTCCTTCGACAGCCCCATCTCGTCATTGGCGTCATGGAACTTGTTCACCTTACCGGTTTCGTCCCAGACTGAAATATGTGCGTGGCAGCCATTGCCCGTGAGCGTTGGGAAAGGCTTCGGCATGAAGGTTGCGCGCAGGCCGTGCTTCTCAGCAATGGATCGAGCCATAAATTTGAAGAAGGCGTGCCGGTCGGCGGTGATCAAACTATCATCAAAATTCCAGTTCATTTCGAACTGGCCATTCGCGTCCTCGTGGTCGTTCTGATAGGGACCCCACCCCAGACTCAGCATATGATCGCATATCTCTGAGATCACATCGTAACGGCGCATCAACGCCTGCTGGTCGTAGCAGGACTTGGCAGCGCGATCTGCGTCATCGGAAATCAGCGTGCCGCACGGTTTGGTCAGGAAGAATTCGCATTCGACGCCGGTCCTGATATAGAGGCCTTTATCTGCTGCCTCCTTCATGACCTTCTTGAGGACCACACGCGGCGCTTGAGCGACCGGCTTGTCCTCCATGACGAGATCGGCCGCAACCCAGCCAATCTCCCGGTTCCACGGAAGCTGAACGAAGGACGAGGGATCGGGAAGCGCAAAGAGATCGGGATGTGCAGGGGTAAGATCAAGCCAGGTCGCAAACCCCGCAAATCCGGCGCCGTCCTTCTGCATGTCCGCAATCGCGACGGCCGGAACAAGCTTGGCGCGCTGGTAGCCAAACAGATCAGTGTACGAGATCATGAAGTAACGAACGCCGCGCTCTTTGGCGATCGCCGAAAGATCCTGCTCTTGGGCGAGCGGAGATGAATCGTAAGGCATTGGACGTTTTCCTCGGTTTTTTTCTGTTCTTCAAAATGAATCAGGCGGCTAAAAGCCGCCCGATCCGTTCACTCCTGGGATCCAATTCGTGCCTGCAAGCGGAACGCGAGCCATGGCGGCCGCTTCCAACGTAAGTGCGCAGAGATCCTCTGGTTCGAGATTATGGATGTGATTATGGCCGGCCGCACGAGCCACCGTCTGAATCTCGAGCGTCATCACCTTGAGGTAATTGGCGAGACGTCGTCCGGCACGAACGGGATCCAGACGTTTCGATAACTCCGGATCCTGCGTCGTGATACCTGCCGGATCGCGGCCTTCATGCCAGTCGTCGTAGCACCCGGCCGTGGTGCCGAGCTTCTGGTATTCGGAATTGAGCGCCGGATCGTTGTCACCGAGCGCAGCCAATGCCGCGATACCGATCGAAACCGCGTCTGCTCCGAGAGCCAAGGCCTTGGCCGCATCGGCACCTGTTCTGATTCCACCCGAAACGATGAGCTGAACCTTGCGGTGCATTCCAAGATCTTGCAGTGCCTGCACCGCTGGACGGATACACGCGAGGGTCGGCAATCCGACGTTTTCGATGAAGACTTCCTGCGTGGCGGCCGTTCCACCCTGCATGCCATCGAGAACCACGACATCGGCGCCGGCTTTAACCGCGAGCGCAATATCGTAATAGGGCCGCGTGCCGCCGACTTTCACGTAGATCGGCTTCTGCCAATCGGTAATTTCGCGCAATTCGAGAATTTTGATCTCGAGATCGTCCGGCCCCGTCCAGTCGGGATGCCGGCAAGCCGACCGCTGATCGATGCCTTTGGGAAGGTTACGCATCGCGGCGACCCGATCCGAAATTTTCTGACCGAGCAACATACCGCCGCCGCCCGGTTTCGCGCCCTGCCCGACAACCACCTCAATGGCATCGGCCTTGCGCAGATCATCCGGGTTCATACCGTAACGCGAAGGCAGGTATTGATAAACGAGCGTCTTCGACTGACCACGTTCTTCCGGCGTCATGCCGCCATCGCCAGTCGTCGTCGATGTTCCAGCGATGCTTGCGCCGCGCCCCAGCGCTTCCTTGGCATTCGCCGACAGTGCGCCGAAGCTCATGCCCGCGATTGTAATCGGAATTTTCAATTCGATCGGTTTCTTCGCGAAACGCGTGCCGAGCGTGACGGCCGTCGAGCATTTTTCGCGGTAGCCCTCGAGAGGATAGCGCGAAACGGAAGCGCCTAGAAACAACAGATCGTCGAAGTGCGGAAGGCGGCGTTTCGATCCGCCGCCGCGGATGTCATAGATGCCGGTCGCCGCCGCACGCCGGATCTCCGACAGCGCATAATCGTCAAAGGTCCAGGATTTCCGCGGCGTCGTCGATGGATTATGGTATGTCATCAGTATGCATCCGCGTTGTCGATGTTGAAGTTATAGAGCTTGCGTGCAGACCCATAGCGTTTGAATTCGTTGGACTTGACGCCGTTAAGTCCCGCGTCCTTCAAAAGCTTCGTAAGCGCCTCGTGATGCTCGGGGCGCATCTCCTTTTCGAGGCAATCAGAACCGAGGCTCTTGACGCTACCGCGAACGAAAAGCTTCGCCTCGTAGATCGAATCGCCAAGCGCATCGCCTGCATCACCGCAGACAACCAGATGCCCCGACTGCGCCATGAAGGCAGACATGTGGCCAATGTTGCCCTTCACTACGATGTCGATGCCTTTCATCGAAATACCGCAGCGTGAGGACGCATTTCCTTCGATGACGAGAAGTCCGCCACGCCCGGTCGCACCGGCATACTGGCTGGCGTCGCCCTTGATAACGACCTTGCCCGACATCATATTTTCTGCAACGCCCGGTCCGGCCGAACCGTGAACCGTCACGGCCGCTTGCTTATTCATACCCGCGCAATAGTAGCCGACACTTCCTTTTACGTTGATCGAAATCGGAGCATCTATTCCGACAGCGACGGCATGGGCTCCGCGCGGGTTCAGAATTTCCCATGATGACTCGTTCGCGCCCGAGTTCTGCCGGTGGAGGTCTTCATTGAGCTCGCGCAATGAGCTCTTGGAAAGATCTATTGTTCTCATTGGGTGTTTCCTCGATGTCGCTTTTAGCGCTCCCAGAAGTAAACGGTTGCGGGCTCGGGCTCCCAGACATGGGCCTTGTCGATATCGGGGAGATTGACCAGTGCGCGGTATTCCGAACCGAACGCAACGTAGTCGTCAGTTTCCGCCATCACCGCCGGCTTGCAGGCGATCGGGTCGCGAACGACGCCGAAACCGTTTTTCGTCCCGACCACAAAGTTGAAGAAGCCGTCGAGATCATCGATCGTCCCGCGCAGGGCGTCGCCAAGATTGAGACCCTGCTTCATCCTCCAGGTGATGTACGCGGCAGCGACTTCCGTATCGTTCTCTGTTTCGAAACGGATGCCGTCACGCGCCAGCTCGCGGCGCAGGCTATTGTGATTGGAGAGGGACCCATTGTGCACGAGGCACTGGTCGGGACCCGTCGAAAATGGGTGCGCGCCAAGCGTCGTAACCGCCGATTCCGTCGCCATGCGGGTATGCCCGATCGCGTGGCTGCCGGTCATTTTCGACAGCTCGAAGCGGTTGGCAACATCCGTCGGATATCCGACTTCCTTGTAGATCTCGATCGCTTCGCCCGCGCCCATGATCCGGATCTGCGGAACATTCGTCCGAATCCAGTCACGAACGGTGTCCAACTTGTCTGACGCGAGGGTCAGGACGGCGTGGCTCGATTTGATTGTCAGGTCGGTCGCAACGCCGAGTTCTTTCTTGATCCGTTCGGGAAGCCCTTGAAATGAGGCTGGTTCCGCCGACTGCAAGGTAATTTTGCTTTTGCCCTTGCTGGGCGTCCCGTACACGGCGAATCCCGCCGAGTCCGGTCCCCGTTCGCACATCGTTCCCAGCATCTTGGAGACCAAGCTCCCGAGCTGGGGCTCAAGCGCTTGGTTCTTGATAAAAAGACCAACAATTCCGCACATGACGGCCTGCCTTTACTTCTGAGGATTTCCCGAGAAGTAAACAGATCGTCGCACGCTCGTCAACTAATAAGAATGTTTTTTTCTTGTGAGTAATCTGCGGGGCGGCAGAAGCGGTTCCGGGCCGGCGGCACTGACATAACGAAAAGGCAATTTCCGCGCTACCAAGATCGTGCCAGCTGGGCACTTTGCAGTCCGGACAGCGTTCCTCCCTTCGGCACCCAGCTTTGGCGATGAAATGCTGTTTGCGAATTGGATGCCTGCGAATGCTCCGATTGCGCCAAATAACGGCACGCGCAATCGCTCGAAGAGGACGCCCGCAACAAATCGCGTTAAGATTCGCAAACGAACATTTTGTTCCGAATAAGCGGGGGAATTCTGTGACGTTGAGACTGGCCCTGCTCGCGTTGATCACAACACTGAGCACACAGCCCGCTATGGCGGCAAACAGCGGCGACAGTCCTGCGAAAGACGTCTCGCTCTATCGCCAAAAGCTCGCAGAATATACCAGGGCGCACGATGCTTATGAGAAACGCGCTCAGCCTTACTGGCAGTCGGTTACGGAAAAAAGATCGAAACGCCTGGCAAAACGCCTTCACGGTGCATCAGCAAAGCTCGGCGATTACGTCCTGAAGCAGCCTCCAGCGTACACTGGCCCTCCGGAACCCCAAGCTCCTCCAACATTACAACCGAACATCAAAACAATTCCGGTCGCGGCTGATTTCTTGAAACAGGCCAAGGAGCAATTCAATTTCACTCCTGATACGCCTCAGAGCGAGAACGACTATAAGCGCGCTTACGTCAAGGCGGCGCTCGCGGCAGGTCTTACACCAGAGCAATGCGTCAGGATCTACGCCTTCGAATCTGGCGGCGACGGCACCTACGATGTGCAAGCCGGGCTGGAATATAAAAAGCCAGACGCGCACGCCATCACGACGGCGCTTGGATACAATCAGCTTCTTGGCACGAATAGCGTCGAGATGCTGGCCGAAGCGGGAGATGAATTCGTCGCAACGTTGCACAGGAATGCGGACGCTGCACGCGGTCCGCGCAAAGACGCTTTGCTACGAAAAATCATCATTCTCAAGAAAATGATCGCGTTCAGCCGCAGCGTTCCAGACCGTTGGAGCGAGCACGCACGCCTCGCCGACACGCCGAAGGGTCTAGGC
>Ga0182749_1000693_pt1 | contig 29230 bp, 20 predicted proteins | sample eDN3rd37CKraftMG_FD_128875 | JGI IMG/M metagenome (GOLD analysis project Ga0182749, IMG submission 128875) | Enriched Miracle-Growth compost microbial communities from Emeryville, California, USA - eDNA 3rd pass 37_C Kraft MG (version 2) (version 2) ...
ACAAGCCTTTGGCGTGTCTCAGCCGACGCAAATTCCTGGCGACGATCTCCCGCAATCTCATGCGGTGAGGTCGCCGTTCCCCCTAATATACTGCCACCTAGTAAACTAGTGATTCATACCGTCGGAAAGCCGCAAAGTCATTTTTCTGGGATGATCGGGAGCGTTCGGCGCGCTCTCGGACGGAATTCCCACAGGCCGATGGCCCCGCCCGGACCATCCGGGCGGGGCATCGGTGGTGGCTCAGTCGCCATTGCGGCGGCTGGGGCGGGACCAGATCAGGCTGTAGCCTTCACCGTCCTCGTCGTCGAAGAGGTTGGCGAAGATCGGGGCGGTGAAGCTCGGATCGTCGAGCTTGAGGCCCAGATAGTCGCGGCCCTCGTTGGAGCGCTTGGACCAGGCGGCTCCGATCTCGACCCGGCCAACGTAGACGCGGTGGCTGGGGGCGTTCTCGCCGGTGGCGCGCGTGTCGGGAACGATGCGGACGTTCTTGGCCTGGACGCTGAGGGTGACGATTTCGCCGCTGAACTCGTTGTTGCCGGTCTTCTTGAAGGTGCCGATGGTCGCCATGTCAGTTCTCCTTGATCACTGTCTCGAGCCCGCACCATTGCGGCCTCGATGGCGATCGGCAGGCCGGAGGCGATCGACGGCGCACCCCGCAGGGGCTCGACAGCAAAGGAGGAACTTTCTTGCCTCGCGAGGAATGGGCGTGAGCCCAGGGGAAGAAAGTTTCGACGCCGCTGTTGCGCCATAGGCGATCGAGGCTTCAGCCGGCCTACGGCTAGATCAGGCCATTGAAGAGGCCGCTTGGGTGCGCTCGATGCGCGCAGGGATCTCGCATGGAGAACTTGGCGACTCGTCGCGACCTCCAGGAACCGGCTACGACGTTCAGAGCATCGGCTTTCCACCAAAGACGGGCAGGCACGCCGTATCCCGCCGATAGGAACACCAACGGCGCGGCGCCTCCATCCCGCGACATTGACCGACCGCCGAGTGGGCGGCCTCGGCTGCGAGCGCGCCGAGGGCACGAACTTCCACGCCTCGAAAGCCGTGGGCCTGACACAGTCCGATCATCGACGAGCATAGTGACGGGGACCGAGCGGCTTGGAACTGCCTTAGTCCGCCCGCGCTTCAATGATGTTCACGCCGTGGCGATGTCCTGTCCGGATGGTCCGGGCGAGGCCATCGTCGTTATCCGAACGAAGGCCGTGACGCCGACCGCAACCGCGCCGATCACGGAGAAGACGAGCTGCCAGGTTTCGGACGGCATGGTGTGCTTCACGATGCCATGTGTCGCGTGGTAGCCGGCGATCGCGGCCGGGGCGACGAAGGCGAGCACGACCAGAAGCTTCAGCCACATCGTACGGACGAAGGCGAGCAGAAGCTGGCCGATGCCCAGAATCGCGCCGGCGGCAAAGACGCCGATGGCGATGGCTCCGAGGGCGCCGGCGCCGGTCTGATGCGCCCAGACGCCGATGGTCACGCCGGCAAAGGCAGGCAGCGCAAACACGGCGAGCTTGAAGAGCAGCCAGCAAAGCACGCCGATAGCAGCGAGCGACCCAAGGATGGCGAGGATGATCATGGTGGTGGTCTCCGTGAGAATGAGTCTGACGGTTGCGCCTTCCACCACCACCGCGGCGCGAGCGGCAGCATAGCCGAAGTCGGCTCGCTTCGGGAGCGGAAACCGAACCTACCTCCGCCCGCGAAAGCGGTTCGCCTCTGGTCAGGAGGCGAAGGGATCGATCTCGGCCACGATTTCGGCATCGCCGTCGAATTCGTTGGAGGGGACGACGGAGAGTGTGCCGTCTCCGGCCCTGAAGATGACGATCACGACCATCAGCGTGGTGGCGAGGCTAAAGGCGAAGGCTTGAGCGTCGGTGAGAGTCATTCGTTCCGGCTCCTGTCTGGAGGCGGGGGACCATCCCCCGCGCGACAGGCGCCCGATGCGTCCGGCCGAGGCCGCAATCACCGCGGAGGCGGAGCCTCAAGGCCGCACGCTCGCGTAGCGGACCCTTCACGGGTTGATGGCGTCAGGCCATCGGCTGGACCAAGGACCAGCGCATAGGAAGCGGGGTGGTCTGTCGCGGAAGCGGAGGCCGGAACATCCAAAACTAAGCGCGATTGGGGCGAGCCGTCACGGCGATTACCACTTCTGCCGGCCAGCAGTTTTCAATGAAGGGTGTTTGACCTGTCAGAAAGAAGCGATTCAGTTCAACATCGCCACGTGATTCAGGTCGATATTCAGAGATTCTACTCGTAATTTTACAGGTCCTGAGTGAAGAATCGCCGGCAGGTGTCTGTTGCAGCTTGACTGCGCAGTCCTGAGGACGAGGGTGCGATAGCCCAAGGGGGATATGAATGTCGGAAGTGCTGGGATGCAAGTCGTTCGCCTGAAAATCTCCGGCTTCCGAGGCGTGCATTCGGCGGACATCACATTGGGCCGCCATGCCGTACTGGTGGGGCCAAACAATAGCGGCAAGACCACCGTGATCGAGGCGCTGGCGCTGCTCTTCGGGCGCGACCGGCTTGTGCGCCGCCTGACCGAGCATGATTTTCACGGCAGCGCTCCAGATGAGACCGCGCGCATCCTGTGCATCGCCACCGTCGCGGGCTTCACGCCCAACGACCCGCATCATCATTCCTCTTGGTTCAGCCCTGAACGCGGCGTTGAGAAATGGTTCGACCCGAACGCCAAGACGCTAAGCGCCGCGCCGGACGCGCAGCACACCGACCTGGCCGTGCAGATCGGCTTCGCGGCGCGCTTCGATCTCGACGAGCTGGAGGCAGAGACGATCCGCTTCTTCGTGGACGATGAGGCCACGTTGGGCGACCCGTTCGCGGAAGACGCACACCTGCGCACCATCCACACGAAGATTCTACAGGAGTTGGGGTTCTTTCTGGTCCCGGCCTCGCGCACATGGGACCGCTGGATTTCCTTTTCCTCGGAGCTATTCCGCCGCGTGGTGGCCACGCGCGGGGATATGCCCGCGCAGGCCGTCCGCACCGAGCGGGCGCGCCTCTGGACGCCGCCAGAGGGTGCGCGACTCGAAGACCAACCGGGACTCTCCGAGATCGTCGGCGCGGCCAATGACGAATTGCGCACCCTCATGGCCAGCGCGCCCAAACTCCAGTTGCGCCTGACTTCGACCGACAGCGATTCCGTTCTCGAGAGCGTGGTGCCGCACTTCGCGCACGGCACGGGGCCAACCCTTCCCTCGCAGCGGCAGGGCACGGGCCTTGTCTCACTGCAAAGCCTTCTTCTACTCATGCAATTCGGCAAGGCGCGCGCCGAGACAGGGCAATCCTTCGTGCTCGCGGTCGAAGAACCCGAACTGCACATTCAGCCTTCGCAGCAGAAGCGGCTGGTCAACCGCATCAACGCGCTGTGCAACCAGACTCTCGTGACGACGCATTCGCCCATCGTGGCCGCGATGTTTCCCGCGCCCGATACGCTGTTCATCGAGACGCGCGAGGGCGTGCTGAACGCCAAGCCGCTCATGGACCCGGTGCCCGCGCAGCCGACCAACCACCAGCAGCACTTGCTCTTTGCATGGCGGCAGAAGCTGGTCGCCGCGCTCATGCACGAATGCGTCCTGATCCCCGAAGGGGTTTCGGACGTGGCATGGCTTGAGGCGCTACAAACCGCCCTTGAACTGCACCAGGGCTGGCAGGACGCCGGGGACGGCGCGCCGCTTCTGTCCACCTTCGTTGGCGTCGTGCCGACCATCGACGCAAAGATTGCCGACACGTTCGCGCTGGTCAGCGCCGTTCACACGCGGCCCTGCATCCTCGTGGACGGGGACAATGACGGGCGCGGTTACTTCGATGCAGTGAAGGTGAGCAATCCGCCGCCGCGTGCCGTCGTGTTCTGGCCGCAAGGCTGGGCGATGGAGCATGTGGTTTCATGGATCGCGGGCGCGGATGAGGCCGCGATGCTGACCGCGTTGGGAATGGCGCTTGGTCAGGCTTTTGCCGACCGTGCGGCGCTTACCGCCCATCTGCTCACCCAGAAATCCTATGCGCCGGCCCATGAGAGTGTCGCCGTTACCCTCATGGCCAGCACCGCCTGCCGGGCGCGCACCGCGCAGTTGCTCAATGCCTTGTGCGCCGTGCTCCGCGACCCTGCGAACGCCGATACGCCGCTCTTTACGCGCATCGCGGCGGACTCGACTGCCGTCATGCACGTGTTCCGGTTCGTGCCCACATGACGTTCGATTTCTTTGAGGGCGCGGCAGGCACGGGCAAGACCCACAACCTTGTGGGCCGCGCGGGAGAGATCGTTCAGGACGGCGCGCTGGGCGACGGGCACAAGCTCTTGGCGCTCACATTCATGAACGGCGCGCGCCGGCGGCTGGATGCGCGCCTTGGCGAGAATGTCGCGTTCCGCCGACGCTTTGATTGCCAGACCTTCGATGTGTTCGCCCGGACGTTGGCCACGCGGCGCAGGAGCCTGATTACGTCGGCAATGCAGGCGCAGGTCGCTGCTTTGAGCGAATTTGATGGACCATGTGCGCTGGCGGCAGGGCTTCTCGAACTGGAACCCGTGCGCAAATGGGTGGCGCGAAGCTTCCCGCTGGTTCTCGTCGATGAAGCGCAAGACCTCGACGAGCACCGAATGCGCATTCTTCAAGGGCTTGCGCCATCTTGTCGGATCGTCGCGGCGGCGGACGCCTTCCAGTGTCTTCATAACGGACGGGACACCACGCCCCTCATGGGCTGGCTTGAAGGCGCGGGGCAAACCCACCGTCTCACGCAGGTTCGCCGCACCAATCAGCAGGGCCTTCTCGCCGCCGCGCTGGCCGTGCGCCAAGGACAAGATGTGAAGGCGGTTTTGACGGCGAACACCTACAAGAACAGGACCACATGGAACGGCGCGGGCTTCCGGCTTATGGACGCGCCCGCAACAAACGCCAATCACGCGCTTCTCGCGTGGGCGATTGCCAACGACATCGCGCAGCGCCAAGGTTCGGTCGTCATTCTGACGCCGGATGCGAGCAACGCGATTATCCGCGCCACACTTGCGACCGTTCAGACCAAGCAGCACACGCGCAAGAACGGCGCGACCTTCGGCCCGTATCCACACACATGGGACCGTCACGACAACGAAGAGGCTGACGCCTTACTGGCCGATATCGTCTTGCCGGAAAATGCCTCTTGCGCAGAACTGCGGGGGCTTCTGGCGCCGCTGGCCGGACACGCTCCCATCGCACAGGCCATCAATCGCATAGACCGCTTGCGCAGGGCGCACGGGCAAGCGGGATTCACCGCCGCGCACGTAACCGAGTTCGTGCGGGAATCGGTGCGCAACCGTTCACGTCTGGGCTTACGGCAGCAACGCGGCCATCTCGCCATGACTATCCAGCGCGCCAAGAACCGGGAGTTTCCAAATGTTATCGTGCTCTGGCCACACACTGTCACAGGCAGCGCGGAGCATTTGCGCAGGTTGCTTTATAACGGCATCACGCGCGCGCAGAACCATTGCACAGTCATCGTCCTCGGTCAGGGACGGCTGAACGCTCCGCCCTTCGCATAATCCACCTCAGCTAGCATGTTCACTTGTCGGCCTTACGGATGAGCCGGTAGGCATGCACCGGAAAGGTGGCGCTCACGCGCCACCGAATTTCCAGACCGGGATGCCAAGCTTCTTCGCCTTGTCGGCGAGGTTGTCCTGAATGCCGGTGCCTGGGAATACGATGACGCCGATCGGCAGCACCTCGAGCATTTGATCGTTGCGCTTGAAGGGCGCGGCGCGACCGTGCTTCGTCCAGTCGGGCGCGAAACCGATCTGCGGCACGCGCCGGTGGTCGGCCCAGCGGGAGGCGATTTTCTCGGCGCCCTTCGGCGACTTGCCGTGCATCAGCACCATGTCTGGGTGCTTGGCGTGGACCTGGTCGAGCTTAGTCCAGATCAGTCGGTGGTCGTTGAATTCGAGGCCGCCGGTGAAGGCGATCTTTGGACCGGGAGGCAAGAGCACTTCCTGCTCCGCGCGCCTGCGGGCGGCGAGGAAATCGCGGCTGTCGATCATCGCCGAGGTGAGATTGCGGTGGTTGACCTTCGACCCGTTGCGCGGGAGCCAGGGCTTGCCGGCGAGACGCTCGTAGTGTTCGCCGGCCTGGTCGCGCATCAGCTCGAACGCATCCTGCCGCTCGATCAGCGTCCTGCCTTCCGCAATGAGGCGCTCGAGTTCGACCGATTTGACTTCGGTGCCATCCTGTTCCCGCTGGGACCGGCGCTGCGCCTGCTCATTGTCGTCGAGGTCGCGGGCAATCCGCTCAGCGGCGCGGTGGAAGACGTTCACTGTCGACCAGAGGAGATCGTCCAGATCGGGCTCGAGGCGGGTGTCGCCCAGAGTGGCGATCAGGGCGTCGAAGATGTCGGCGATGGCGCCGGCGACGATGTCGCCCTCGGGGAGCGGCCGCGGATCGGGTTCGTCTGCGAAGGGGCGGTAGCCGTAGAGCTGAAGCTCGGTCAGAACGTGGTCGGTCGGGGAAGAATCGTGTTGCGGCTCATGCTCGTCATGCTCGCTCATGGGATGCTCCGTCGAATTGGACCGCGACCGTCGCGGCCTTCATGGCGACGAAGCCGTCTGGCGGGCTGGACTGGCACCCGGAGCGACAGCGCAGGGCCGAAGCGTGAGCGGAGGGCCGAAGGGGCCGACTATTTTGGTTCGCGATGGAAAGGCCCGAAGGGCCGCCGGAAAATAGTCGGCCACAAGGTTGCCGGGCCGGGCCGCTTGACGGCCGATCGCCCTCTCGAAGGCCGAGGCACGGTCCTCTTTCGATAGGTGAGCATCCGGCGACGCGGTTGACGGCGGGCGCCCCGCATCCCATTCCGGCTACGCTGCCAGCTCCATGAAGCGGGCGACGTCCTGCGGCGCGATCTGGACGCGGATTCCTGCCCGCAGCGCATCGATGCCGAGCTTCCGCAGATCCTCGTTGAAGTCCCCGAGCGCAGGCGACAGCACGATCGCCTCGATCCCGGCCTGTTCGGCCCGGTTGATCAATGCCGCCATCGCGCCGTCGCCTGCCGGATCGTCGTCGCGCGCGATGTAGAGCCGGCGCAGCATGTTCGGAAAGAGGATGGCTGAGAGATGGGCGGCCGAGAGAGCGGCCACCATCGGCATGGTCGGCAGGACGCATCTGAGCGACAGCATGGTCTCGATGCCTTCGCCGGCCGCCATCACCGAGCCCGCCGCGCCGAGGCGCACGGCATGACCGAGAAGGTCACCCATCGCCCGTCGTGGCGTGTCTATCGGCGCCTTGCCGAGCGTCGCCTCATCGAAGCCGTCAGGGTCGAGCCAGGTCCGGTGTGCGCCGGTGAGCTTGCCGCCCAAGTCGGTGACGGCGGCAATCATCGCCGGCCACGTCTCGGTAGGCGAATGTTCGTCGGGCCGGTAGAAGCAGCGCGGATGGAAACGCAGCGAGCCGGTTTCGTGCAAAGCCGTAATGCCGCGTTTGCGTAAATACGTCTCTGCGAGAGTGCGTGTCATCGGCTGCGATATGGCAAAGAGCCGCCGCGCGGCCTCCGGCGATCCGGTCGGTGCGTTCGGCTTCCGCGACCGGCGCTCGTCGGATTCCAGCTCGGGATGCGGCAGGCTGAGGAAGCGTCGAGCCTCGTCGGCCACGTCCTTGAAGTCGAGGAGGCCGCACGCCTCACGGATCACGTCGAGCAAGTCGCCATGCTCGCCGGTCGCCGCGTCGGTCCATTTGCCGGTCGCGCCCTTGCCGGTCTCCGGTCCCTTGAGACGCACGAACATCGAGCGGCCTGGCGTATTGCGCGCATCGCCGACCAGCCAATAGTTTCCCTGACGCTTGCCGGTGGAAAGATAGTGACGGCAGACCGCCTCGGCTTGGTCGGCAAGACGACGGGCCAGGTCGTGCGGGCTTTCGGCCATCGCGGTCTCCTTCATGCAAAAAGGCCCGCCGTCGCCGGCGGGCCAGTTGCGCAACTCACGGATAGTTACTCTGCCGCGATCGCGTGGGGAGCTTCGTCGACAGGCTCATCCTCTGCGACGAGCTCTTCATCGGCCATGGCCGTTTCGCCGTCGTTTGCCGCCATTTCCTCGACTGCTGTCTCGGGCTCGACGCCGTCGGACATCGCCGCGTCGGCCAATGAGCGACCTGGCGTGCGCAGCGGCTCGGGCAACCAACCCGTCTCTGCCAAGTGCGTTTCCGCCTCAGCGGCCATGTCGCCCTTCTTGAGATGGGCGATCCGATCCGCAGCGGGCTGCCCTTTGGCCTCGGCGACGGCCTGCATAATGCGGGCCTTGGTGACCCGGCCAAGGAACATGTCGACCGTGGGCCGCCAGCCTGCTGCCACCATGTCGAGCCCGACAGCTTGTGCCAGCCGATCGGCATGGGCGAGTGCGCGTGGTCGCCGGTTCCATGGTTCGTGCACGGCATTGACGGACAGGCTTACGACGTGCGCGAACAGTGCCGAACGGCTGTTGGCGTCCCAGCTCTCGAGAGCTCTCCACAGATCCGCGGACTCCTTCGGGAGCGCATTCGCCCAGTTCTCGTGCCGAATGCGGATCGCCTCGGCCGACGTGCTGTCATTCAATCCCGGCGCCTGCGTGCCGAAACTGACGCTCTTCAGATCGAGCTCGAGACAGCTGTCCGAGCCGTAGTGATAGAAGACCTTGAGCGTCAGGGCGTGGAGCGCTGCGACAAACGCTACCTCCGGCTGCTCACCGAGCGCCTGGCGTAGGCCCAGCGTGCGATGCGCGGTCAGCTCCGTCATCAGCCGGTCGGAGATCGGCGAGAGGCCCTCGTCTTCCTCGGGCTCCGGATCGGGAGCTTCGGCGCGGACGCTGGCAGCGGCATCGGTGCCATATCCGACAGTCGCCGAGCCGGCATCGTCGTCCTCGCCCGGATCGCTATCGGGCTCGATCGTCTGCTCGTCTTCGGGACGCACATAGCCGCGCTCGACACGCAAGCTGCCATTGGGGGCGATGCTGACGAAAGCTCCGGCGCGTGCCACTTCATCCGGATCGAACTTGACGGGTCGTGCCTCGAAACCTTCGAGTGCCGCTTCGAGCTCACCGAACCGCTCGTCGATCTCCTCCGGCAACTCGTCGGCGTCGGCATATTCATCCGACAAGCGATCATATTCGGCCCGGAAGGCGTCGCGGGTCGCTTCCTCCTCGACCGTGAGCGGCTGCGGTTCTCCGCGAAGCTGGCGCAGACCGAAAGTGTGGCCGTAGGGGAAGTCGGGGGCGACATCGATCCATTTCCAGCCTTCCGAGGCAATGGTGGCCGCGTCCTCCTTCAGCCGTTCGGCCACCATCATGTCGACGAGTGCGACATCCTGAAGCCAGCCGCCGTCGTCGCCTTGGAACAGGTCGCGCATGATCGTGCCGCCAGCCTCGAGATAGGCTTCGACGCCGATGAACCGCGCCCGTTTATCGGAGGCACGCACCGCACCTTCGGTCAACATGCGCCGTATGGCATAAGGCTGCTTGTCGTAGGAATGTTGCAGCCGCTCGAACACCTGCTCCTGACGTTCGTGATCGCTCGAAACGGTGAAGGCCATGAGCTGGTCGAGCGTCATGCCGTCCTCGGCATAGACGTCAAGCAGCGCCGGCGAGACGGAAGCGAGCTTCAGCCGCTGCTTCACCACGTTGACCGAGACGAAGAAGGCGGCTGCGATCTCCTCCTCGGACTGACCCTTCTCGCGGAGCGCCAGGAAGGCACGGAACTGGTCGAGCGGGTGCAGCGGCGCGCGCTGGACGTTTTCGGCGAGCGAGTCCTCCTCGGCGATGCCGCCTTCGCGGACGACGCAGGGCACCGGCGCGGTCTTTGCGAGGCGCTTCTGCTTCACGAGAAGCTCCAGCGCACGATAGCGTCGGCCGCCGGCCGGGATCTCGAACATGCCGGTCTCGACGTCGTTCTGGTCGACGACTGGCCGGACGCTGAGACCTTGCAGCAGACCGCGGCGGGCGATGTCCTCGGCCAGTTCCTCAACCGAGACGCCGGCCTTGACATGCCGGACGTTCGACTGGCTGAGCACGAGCTTGTTGAAGGGAATGTCGCGCGAGGGCGAGAGGGTGATCTTCTGAACGGCGGTTGCCATGGGATGATACTCCGCGACGGGCGGCCGAAAGCCTCTCTCTCGGCCTCCAACCCGTCACGGAACACGGCGCCGCCCTCTTCCTCTGAGGGCAGCGCCGCGAAACCATTGATCTGGAAGGAGGAAGGGACCGCTGACTACCAATCAGCGAGTCTTCGACTATAAATCAGCCGAAGGCGGTGGCCCGGGTTGGAAGCCGGAGACACGCCGTTCCGTATCTCCGGCTTTCCGGGTTTCATGCCGCCCGGTCGAGCAGCTTCTTCGCGCGGCCTTCCATATCGAGGCGCGCATCCTGATGGGTCTTGTGCCGAGCGACGGCGGTGATGCCCTGCACGAAGTCGAAGACGCTCTCGGGCTTGCGGCCTTCCTCGGCCAGCACGGTCTCGATGATCTTCGCCGTCTCGCCTTTGGAGAAGCCGCGCTTGCGCAGGAACTCGCTGCGGTCGTCGTCGGTGCGGGCGACGATCTTCTCCCGCGCCGCCTTAATGCCGTTGACGAATGGCATGGGCGAGGAGTTGGCGAAGCGGGTGAGCGCCGGCGCTGCCTCATTGGCGAAGCGCGAGGCGGCGTATTTGGAATGCCGGATGGCGATCTCCTCGAAGTCTTCGACACCCCAGAGATTGCGGTTCTGGCAGACCGCCCGGAGATAGAAGCTCGCAATGCCGAGCGTCTTGGCGCCGACCTCGGAATTCCAGGCATAGAAGCCGCGGAAATAGAGGTCGGGCGAGCCGTCGGGCAGCCGGCCGGCCTCGATCGGGTTTAGGTCATCGACGAGGAAGAGGAAGACGTCGCGATCGGAAGCATAGAGCGTCGTCGTGTCCTGGGTGACATCGACGCGCGGATTGTAGATGCCAGTCGACCAGTCGAGCACACCCGGCACCTTCCACCGCGTATCGCCGGTGCCGTTGCCGGCGATGCGCTGCACGGCGGCGACCAGCTCATGGTCGAAGATGCGGCCGTAGTCGGGGCCAGTCACGGCGCGCAGTTCGACGCGGCCGTCCTCGATCTCGAGCGTCTTGACCTGCTCGGCTCGGTGGGATGACAGGCCGTATTGCAGGTTGATGCCGGCGAGCGGCGCCGGGAGTTGGCGCAGGTAGGTGGCCGGGGCGCCGACCAGCCTGGCGAGCTGGCCGAAGCTCCAATGGGTCGGCGCGACCGGCGCCTCGGCGCCGGGCAACATCAGCGTCAGGCGTTCAGGGTCGTCGCGGCTCGCGTCCACCCGGATCGCGGCGCTCTCCACCGTCCGGGTCCGGCTGCGCTCGGTCCGGCCGCGCACGGCCGTGAACAGCTCCGACAGGGAGAGATAGCGCTCGTCCGCCGGCCGCGAGAACCACTCCGAGGATACGCGGCCGATGCGCTCGCCGCGGCTCACGTCCACCTTATAGCCGCCAGCGCGGTCGCGAGCGGCGTCCAGAACTTCCACCTGGGTCATGGGATGTCTCCATGACGGGTGCCGGAGGCCTCTCCTCCAGCCCTCAACCCGTCACGGAAACTGTCTCCATCCTCTCACTCTCTGCCTTGACCCGCTTTGGGGATGAGAATAGAAAGTTGATGGATCACGTAGATACACGCGGTTAGTCATTTCGCTGCCGCTAGGGGGCAGAGTGGGGCAAGGCGGCGAAAGCCTGAAATGGGGCGTCGAGCGTCGGCTCGAATTTATCGAGTTCCGGCTGTTCTGGGACGGCGGCGTGAATCGTGCCGACATCGTCAACATGTTCGACGTGTCGGTCCCGCAGGCGTCAAAAGACCTGACGCTGTATCAGGAGCGCGCGCCGCACAACGCCATCTATGACAAGAGCGCTAAGCGCTATGTCGCAGGCGCTCAGTTCCAGCCCAGTTTCTTGAGACCGGATCCGGCTGCCTATCTGAACCAGCTGCGGTCAGTGGCCGAGGGGATCCTGGCCCCCTCTCATGCGTGGATTGGTCAGTTTCCGTCCTATGACGCGACACCCAGCCCGGTGCGCGGCGTGAAAACTGAAACTCTGCGTTCTATCACCGCCGCCATTCGGCTGTCGGAAGCGATCGAGGTCAAATACCAGTCCCTCTCGCGTCCCGAACCCCGGTGGCGCTGGATCGCCCCGCACGCGATCGGGTTCGACGGCTTTCGCTGGCATGCGCGCGCCTTTTGCGAGATCGATCGAGTCTTTAAGGATTTCGTGCTCTCGCGGATCATCGAGACCCGCGGCGTGAAACCAAGCGATGCCAAGCGAGAGGACGACGCCGACTGGTGCGAGCTGGTCACGCTGGAGATTGGTCCACATCCAGAGTTGTCGGAAACGCAGCAGCGGGTGATTGCCCTCGACTACGGGATGCGCGGTGGCAAGGCGAAAATCACCGTTCGAAAGGCCCTGCTTTACTACGCGTTGAAACGATTGGGTCTCGACACCGACCCCGCAGCACGACGCCCGCAGGATCAGCAGATCGTCCTTCTGAATGCCAGCGAACTTCCTGGCGTTCAATCGCTGCAGAACCCTCCATTGGCGATGGAGGGATAGGATGCTCGAGGCTCTGGATCAGCGAGTTGAGGACGTCGCCACCCTGAACAGCAAACTGATATTGCTGATCGGGCCGCCGCGTTCTGGAAAGACCAGATTGCTAAATGCTCTGGGGGAACGACGGCACCTCGGTGTGGTCAATGTTGGCGCGGCTCTGGGACGCCTTCTACTGGAAATCCCTGGTAGTCGTCGCCATGCCCATGCGGTTGAGTCCTTTAAGGACGTGGCAGCCGCGAACGCCGTGGACGGGCTTGTACTGCTCGACAATGTCGAGTTGCTGTTCGATCGCTCGCTGCGTCTCGACCCGCTCGATCTGTTGAAGAGACAGGCGCATGTGCGCCGGGTCGTCGCGGCCTGGCCCGGCGAACTCACCGGCGGGCGGCTCACTTACGCGACAATGGGGCATCCGGAATATCAGGATTATGGCACCGACGGCCTGGTCCTGTTCAAGACGAATTAAGGGGGAAGGCGAGTTTTCGATGCGGTACAATGATCTCATTCAATTTGAGCCGATAGAGTCGGTGATCCAGCTACTGGACGCCAACCGTCCGGATGAGGCCAAGAAGCTCGTCGCGACCTACGTCATCTCCGACGATATGGCGGAGCGGATCGGTAAGCAGATCATCCCCCAATTGTCTTTCGACGAGTCGGTCGACCACAAGGGCGTTCTGATCGTCGGGAACTACGGCACGGGTAAATCGCACTTGATGTCGGTGCTCTCGCTGGTGGCCGAGGATGCCGACTATACGGCGATGATCCAACACCCCAAGGTCGTCGAAGCCGCAAGCGCGATTGCCGGCAAGTTCAAGGTTCACCGCATCGAGATTTCCAGCCAGATGTCGCTGCGGGACATCGTCACGCAGGAACTTGAGCACTTCCTCGAAAGGCACGGTGTCACCTTCAGCTTTCCGCCGGCCGACAAGGTCGTCAACAACAAGGCCGCTTTCGAAGAAATGATGGCGGCATTCGCCGAGGTTCACCCGAGCCAGGGCGTTCTGCTCGTCGTCGATGAATTCCTCGAATATCTCCGGTCGCGAAGGGACCTCGAGCTGGTTTCGGATCTCTCGTTCCTGCGTGAAATCGGCGAGGTGTCGAAGCATCTGCGCTTCCGGTTTGTCGCCGGCGTCCAGGAGGCAATCTTCGACAGCAGCCGGTTCCAGCATGTCGCCGACAGTCTGCGGCGCGTGAAGGACCGCTTCACCCAGGTTCTGCTTGCACGGCAGGATGTGAGCTTCGTTGTCGCCGAAAGGCTGCTCAAGAAGTCGACCGATCAGCAGAGCAAGATCCGCACCTATCTCACGCCGTTCGCCAAGTTCTACGGCTCGATGAACGAGCGCATGGACGAGTATGTCCGGCTCTTTCCGGTCCATCCCGATTATATTGGGACGTTCGAGCGCCTGATCTTCACCGAGAAGCGCGGCGCGCTGGTGACGCTGCGGGATCAGATCCAGGCTATCCTCAACGATGAAGTCCCGGCCGACCGTCCCGGCCTGATCGGCTACGACAAGTTTTGGGAAACGGTGCGGTCGAACTCGGTGCTGCGCGCCGATCCGAATATCGGCCCGGTCCTCAAGGTGTCGGAAGTCCTGACCGAACGTGTGCAGAAGGCGTTCACACGGCCGGCGTATCGGCCGATGGCGCTGCGGGTCATCGACGGTCTCTCGGTGCACCGTTTGACGACCGGGGGAGACATCTACGTTCCGATTGGGCCGACGGCCGAGGAGCTGCGCGACGCGCTGTGCCTCTACCAACCGGGCATCGACGAGATGGGCGGTGAACCGGCCGACGACCTGCTGACGGCCGTGCAGACCACGCTGCGCGAGACGATCAAGACGGTGAACGGCCAGTTCATTTCGAAGGCGCCCGACACCGAGCAGTTCTACCTCGATCTGAAAAAGGACATCGATTACGACGCCCAGATCGAGAAGCGCGCCGAGGCTCTGTCGGACGACGCGCTCGACCGCGCCTATTACGGCGCGATCCGCCAGCTGATGGAGCGCACGGACGAGACGGCGTACGTCACCGGCCATCAGATCTGGCAGTACCAGATCGAGTGGCAGGATCACCGCGTCGACCGCAACGGGTATCTGTTTTTCGGCGCCCCGAACGATCGGCCCACGGCCCAGCCCGAACGCGACTTCTACATCTATTTCATTCAGCCGTTCGAGCCGCCGCGTTTCCGCGACGAGGCCAGGCCTGACGAGGTGTTCTTCCGGCTGAAAGGCCTGGATGACGCCATCAAGCGCCACCTTTCGTTCTTTGCCGCCGCGCAGGACCTGGCTTCGACCGCCAGCGGCGGCGCCAAGTCCATTTATCTGGACAAGGCCAAGGACGCCCTGCGCGACATGAGCAAGTGGCTGCAGGAAAAGCAGATGACGGCCTATGAGGTAACCTATCAGGGCAAGGCCAAGACACTGCAGGAATGGACCAAGGGCGTCTCCTTGCGCGACAAGGCGAGGCTCGGGCCGGAGGAGCGGATCAACTTCCGCGATGTCGTGAACGTCATTTCCGGTTTGGCGCTCAACAACCAGTTCGCCGAAGTCTCGCCGGAATATCCGACGTTCTCGGTTCTGGTGACCGAAGCCAACCGCAAGCAGTTGATCGGCAATGCACTCAAGGCGCTGGCCGGCGGTTCGCGGACCAAGGACGCCGTTGCCATTCTCGACGCCCTGGAAATGCTCGACGGCGATCGGATCGATCCCTCCCGTTCGCGCTATACGCAGGAGATTCTGTCGCGCCTGAAGGCCAAGGGGCACGGCCAGGTCCTGAATCGCAGCGAGCTGCTGTCCGGCGCAACCGATGTCGAATATTTCCATCCGGCGAAGTTTCGCCTGGAGCCGGACCTGCTCGCCACGCTGCTGGGCGGGCTCGTCTACTCCGGCGACATCGTCGTCGCCATCACCGGCGACAAGATCGACTCCGGCAAGGTTGCCTTGCTCGCCGAGCGGCCGCTGGACGAGCTGAAGCAGTTCAAGCACGTCGAGGCGCCGAAGGAGATCAACGTCGCCGTTCTGCGCTCGCTGTTCGAATTGCTGGGGCTTTCCCCGGGGCTGGCGCAACTGGCGACACAGGGCTCCGAAGAGCCCGTCAAGCAGTTGATGGAAGCCGTAGGCGGGCTGGTCCGGCTGGTGCTTCATGCTACCACGGATATGCAGAGCCGGCTCAGTTTCTGGGGGCAGCCGCTGCTTCGCGAGGACGAGATCCGCGAATGGCGCGGCCGTCTGGACGCCTTGAAGACCTTCACCGAGAGCCTGTCGCCCTACAACACGGTGGGCAAGCTCAAGAACCTTCGCATCGGCTCGGACGACATCGAGGCGCAGAAGAAGAACCTGGAGACGCTCGCCGCGGTCGAGCGGATGCTGGATTTGGTCGCCGAACTTGGCGGCACGGCGAGCTACCTCTCGCAAGCCGAAATGGTGCTCCCGTCGGAGCACCCCTGGGTCAAGCGGGCCGAGACTGCGCGGAAGGACGTCTTCGACAAGCTCTCGCAGGACAAGACCGCTCAGCAAGGCGCCGAATACCGTCAAACGCTGGCCCAGCTGAAGAAGGATTACATCAACGCCTATGTCGGCCAGCACAGCAAGGCACGCCTGGGTGTCGCCGAGGACAAGACGAAGGGCGCGCTGAGAAAGGATCCGCGGCTCGTGGCGATGCGCGCGCTGGCGGGGATTTCGCTGATGCCGACCAGCCAGCTGACGAGCTTCGATGACAAGCTGGACAAGCTGAAGAGCTGCGCCGCGCTGGTGGAATCGGAGCTCTCCGCCAGCCCCGTCTGCCCGCACTGTCAGTACCGGCCTTCCAACGAGCAGGGCGATTTGCTGCCCGCCGCCAATGTGCTCAAGCAGCTCGACGAGGAGCTCGACAAGCTGCTCGAAAACTGGGTTCAGACGCTCGTGGAAAACCTCGAAGATCCGATCATCCAGTCGAACTTCGAGCTGCTCAAGGCGTCGTCCCGCGACATCGTGACCGGCTTCGCGGAGAAGAGGACTCTGCCGGACATCGTGACGCCCGAGTTCGTCGCGGCGGTCCAGGAAGCGTTGTCAGGCCTCGAGAAGATCAACGTTACGGGCGATGACATCAAAAAGGCGCTGCTCCAGGGCGGCTCGCCGGCAACGCCCGACGATCTCCGCAAGCGCTTCGAAACTTTCCTGAACGACCGCTGCAAGGGCAAGGACACGACCAAGCTACGCTTCGTGGTTGAATGAGCGACCGTCAGCAGCAGAAATAAATGAGACAGAACGTATGAACGACCTACTTCAAGCTAACAAGCAAAGTGCTGGCGGCGCCGTCGAATGCCTTGGGCTCACATTTTCGAGCGATCAAGCTCGGCGGGAGCATTTCCTGAAGCTGCTGGCTGAGAAGCTGAAGGATCGGGAGTTCCGGAAGCAGGAAGGCTTTCCGCAGGGGACCGACGACGCGATCCTCGCCATGTCGGACCCGCCTTACTACACGGCGTGCCCTAATCCGTGGTTGGCGGATTTCGTGAAGCATTACGGGAAACCCTACGACGCGACAAAAGGGTATGCCCGCGAGCCGATGACAATCGACGTCTCAGAAGGAAAAACAGACGCGTTGTATCGTGCACATTCGTATCACACGAAGGTGCCACACTTGGCCATTGTGCCGTCGATTCTGCACTTCACCGAGCCGGGTGATGTCGTTCTCGACGGTTTTGCTGGATCGGGCATGACTGGCCTCGCCGCACAGTGGTGCGGGACGGCACCGGCCACTTTTCGCCATCAGTTGGAGATGGAGTGGAAAAAGGCAGGCATGTCCGCGCCCAAATGGGGAGCGCGCAGAGCTGTCTTAAATGACCTGTCGCCCGCCGCCACGTTTATCGGCGCAAACTACAACCTGCCATTCGATGTCGATGCCTTCGCCAGAGCGGGAAAGCAGGTACTTGCTGCGGTCGATCGGGAGATCGGCTGGATGTATGAAACCATGCATTCAGACGGCAAAACCAAGGCGAGGATTGATTACACGGTATGGAGTGAAGTGCTCAATTGCTCTTCGTGCGCTGGAGAAATCGTCTTCACCGAGGCGGCGCTTGATCCAGAGACACAGAGGGTCTCTGATACCATTACATGCCCGCACTGCGGCGCAGAAGGATCGAAGGAGGACATGGAGCTCCAATTTGAGACCTTTGTTGATCCGATCAGTAAGGCTCCCGCAAAGCGCCCCAAACGGGTTCCATCAATTATCAAGTACAAAGTCGGAAAGACAGCCTATTCGAAATCTCCGGATGATCTGGACTTAGAGATACTCCGTAAGGTAGCCGATCTAGAACTTCCATCGGAAGTTCCTCTGCTGCAACTCCCGGATTGTCAAATGACACGGGTCGGTCGGATGCGCACGACCGGAACGGATTCTATTCATTCGTTGTTCCTACCCAGGGCTGCTCATGCGCTTTCTTCACTTTGGAGAAATGCTCAGAAGATTGGCGATTGGCGAAACCGCTTGGCTGTCCTGTTTTGGGTAGAACAAGCGATTTGGGGCATGTCAGTCCTTAATCGCTACAAGACAATCATGCATGGTCGAACAGAAAGCTCTAATGTTAATCAGTACCTATCTGGAGTTCTGTATGTGCCATCGCAAACGTCTGAGGTTTCTCCGTGGTACAACCTGGAGAATAGACTCAAACGGTTGCCGAAGGCATTCTCCGGTTACAAGGCGAGCTCTGGCTTCGCGGGTATAACTACTGGAACGGCCTCATGCCTTCCGGTTCCAGATAACTCGATAGATTATGTTTTCACCGATCCTCCATTCGGAGAAAACATCTACTATGCAGATCTGAATATCATAGTTGAATCATGGCATGGAGTGACGACGGAGCCAACGCCGGAAGCAATCGTCGATAGGGTGCGAGGCAAAGCTGTTCCTGAATATCAGCGCCTGATGCAAAAATGCTTTGCAGAATACTATCGCGTCTTGAAGCCGGGTCGCTGGATGACGGTCGTTTTCTCGAACAGCCGCGCGTCTGTTTGGAACGCGATTCAAGTGTCGCTACAGCAAACTGGGTTCGTGGTTGCTGAAGTGTCGGCTCTTGATAAGAAGCAGGGCAGCTTTCAGCAGGTTATGTCGCCTAATGCGGTAAAGCAGGATCTCGTCATCTCAGCCTACAAGCCCAATGGCGGCTTGGAGCAGAGACTGGCAGAACGCGGCGCGGCGCCTGAATCTGCGTGGGATTTCGTGCAGACCCATCTCCGTCAGCTACCGGTGTCAAAGTCGAAGAACGGCGTCCTCGAAATGGTCGTGGAACGTGATCCGCGGCGCATCTACGACAGGATGGTGGCCTGGTTCGTCCGCCATGATTTCCCGGTGCCGCTTTCGACGGAGGAGTTCCTCGAAGGGCTACGGAGCCGTTTCCCCGAGCGCGACGGCATGGTTTTCCTGCCCGAGCAGGTCGCTGAGTATGACCGCAAGCGAGCTCAAGCTGCGCAGGCGCCGCAGATGGAGCTGTTCGTCTCCGACGAACGGTCGGCCATCGATTGGCTGATGGACTTCCTGCGCAGGCGCCCTTCGACCTATCAGGAGGTGCATCCCGAGTTCACCACCCAGGTAGGTGCCGGTTGGCGGAAGCATGAGGAAAAGCCTGAGCTCTCGGCTTTGCTCGCAGACAACTTCCTCCGCTACGACGGCAATGGCGACGTGCCGAGCCAGATCCACAGCTACCTTTCGACCAACTTCAAGGACCTGCGCGGTCTAGAGAAGGAAGACCCGAGTCTGAAGGCGAAGGCCAAGGACCGCTGGTATGTGCCCGACCCGAGCAAAGCGAAGGATTTGGAGCAGAAGCGCGAGCGGTCGCTGTTGAAGGAGTTCGATAGCTACAAGTCCGCAGCAGGTCGGAGGCTCAAGGAGTTCCGGCTCGAGGTGCTGCGGGCAGGCTTCAAGAACGCTTGGGCGGCCAGGGACTACAGGACCATCATCGGCATCGCCCAGAAAATCCCCGAAGAGGCGCTTCAGGAAGATGAGAAGCTGCTCCTCTGGTACGACCAGGCGCTCACCCGCACGGAGGCCGATGCGTGACCTATGGGGGCAGCGGACACGGCATCGGCGATTGGTGCTGGCATGGCCGACATGCCACACCATGCCGCGTCATTGACCGGCAGGAGGTCTGGGGCGAAATCGCCTATCGGGTCTGGCTACCGGCCAAGGACGCCGTGGTCCGAGCCCATGCGGGCGATCTAGCGGCGCTCGAAACCGTCCAGCCCACGGTCGAGCATGTCCTCCATACGGCGGCAGCTGCGAAGCTGCTCGACGCGCTGGAGGAGAACCTCCTGCTCGCACCGATCCAGTCGCGCGTCGTACCGCTGCCGCATCAGCTCTACGCACTGAACCGTGCGATGAGCCGCGACCGGATCCGCTACCTGCTTGCGGACGAGGTGGGGCTCGGCAAGACGATCGAAGCCGGGCTTATCCTGCGCGAGCTCAAGCTGCGTGGCATGGCCCGCCGGGTACTCGTGGTCGCGCCGAAGGGGCTGGTACGCCAGTGGCAGGCCGAGATGCGGCTGCATTTCGGCGAGAACTTCCAGTTCATCGAGCCGGCCGAGCTTTCTGCATTCCGCCAGTGGCGCAACGACGAGGAGAATCTCTGGCGGCTGCATGACCAGGTGATCTGCTCTCTGGATTCCGTGAAGCCGCTGGAAGGACGCCGGGGCTGGAGCCTCGAGCAGCTGAGCACCTACAACCGGGAACGGTTCGAGGATCTCGTCTCCGCCTCTTGGGACCTCGTCATCATCGACGAGGCGCATCGCATGGGCGGCAGCACGGAGCAGGTAGCTCGCTACAAGCTCGGAGCGGCGTTGGCGGAAGCGGCGCCCTATCTGCTGCTCCTGTCGGCGACACCCCACCAGGGCAAGACCGACCAGTTCATGCGGCTCATGCAGCTCGTGGATCGCGACTCATTCCCAGACGAAAGCAGCGTGAACCGCGACCGCGTCCGCCCCTTCGTGATCCGCACCGAGAAGCGCGTCGCAATCAACGCGGAAGGGCAGCCACTCTTCAAGCCTCGCATGACGCGGCTACACGCTGTTGCCTGGCAGGATCGTCAAGCGGCGCAGCAGCGCCTTTATGAAGCGGTCACCGATTATGTCCGCCATGGCTACAATCAGGCCATGGCCGCCAAGCAGCGCCATATCGGTTTCCTGATGATCCTGATGCAGCGGCTCGTGACATCGAGCACGGCCGCGATCCGCACCACGCTCGAGAAGCGCCAGGCCCTGCTCGATCAGCCACAGCTTCAGCCGTCTCTGTTCGAGGCTCCCGACGTCGAGGAATGGGCGGAGCTCGACGGTCAGGCTCAGGTCGATATCGCCGTGCAGGCGAAGGGATGGGAGTTGGAGAAGGCCGAAGTCGACACTTTGCTCGCACTTGCGCGTGCGACCGAGGCTCAAGGCACGGACGCGAAGGCCGAAGCCCTGGTGGAGCTGATCTACAAGCTGCAACAGGAAGAGAACGACCCGGCACTGAAGGTGCTCGTATTTACCGAATTCGTACCGACGCAGGAGATGCTGGCGGAATTCCTGGAGAGCCGCGGCTTCTCCGTCGCCACGCTGAACGGCGGAATGGACCTCGACGCCCGCACCAAGGCGCAGCAGGCCTTTGCGCAAGACGTGCGCATCATGGTCTCGACTGACGCCGGCGGCGAGGGCCTGAACCTTCAGTTCTGCCACGTGATCGTCAATTTCGACATGCCATGGAATCCGATGCGCGTTGAACAGCGGATCGGTCGTGTGGACCGTATCGGACAGCCTCATGTCGTCCGCGCGTTCAACTTCGTGCTCGAGGACACGGTCGAACATCGCGTTCGGGAGGTCTTGGAAACCAAGCTCATGGTGATTGCCGAGGAATTCGGCGTCGACAAGGCGGCGGACGTGATGGACTCGGTCGAGACCGAACCACTGTTTGACGAGCTGTTTGTCCAGGGGCTTCAGAATCCCGACGCGATCGAGCAGGAATGCGACGCTGTCGTATCGCAGCTTCGGTCGACACTTACGGAAAACCAGAAGAGCAGCGACCTGATCGCGGATACCCACGATCTGGATGCTGGCGACGCCCGAAAATGGCGCGATCACCCCGCTCAGTTCTGGCTGGAACGTGCAATTACCGCAGGGCTGCCGGCGCGCGGTGGCGCTGCGGTCAAGGATGGCGCTGCCTGGCGCGTGCGCTGGATGGACGGCAGCGAGTCCGCACGGGTCTGCTTTGACGCGCGCACCGCCGAAGAACATCCTGAGCTCGAATGGGTGACGCTAGAGGAACCACGCGCGCGGGCAGTTATCAGCGAGCTGCCGCGATGCGTGCCAGGACAGCCGCTTCCGCTGGTGCGAATTGGCGGATTGCCGCAGACGGTCAATGGCGTCTGGTCCCTTTGGGAAATCAGCCTGTCGGCCGAAGATTTTAGCCGCAGACGGTTCTTGAGCGTGTTCGTCACCGATGATGGTCGGACATTCATGCCGACCGCCAAGCGGATTTGGGACCTGCTGTTGACCGAAAAGGTCGACCTTGCCGCTGCGCCCTTGGTTGAAGATGCGCCGCGTTGGTTTGAAGTGTCACGCGACGCGGCGCGCACGCAGGGGGAGCGGCAGTTCTCCGAGCTGGTGGAGGAACACCACACCCGCTTGCGGGAGGAGCGAGAAAGGGCGCGATACGCCTATGAGGCTCGCCATCAGGCCATCGGACGCATTGGCCTTGCGGCGGTGCGGGACTATCGCCGCAAGCGCCTCTTGGCCGAACACGAGGCTCGGATGGCGACGCTCGACATCGCCGAGTCCTACACGCCCGACCTGCATGCCGTGCTGATGCTCCGGGTCGGCCATGAAAAGACGGCCGCATGATGAGCCGCTGGGTCGAGCGCATACTGAAAGGGTTTCCACCGGAGCTATCGCGGCTGTGGATCGCGGCCGATCCAGACGACGTCCTTCTCGATGAGCAGGTTTTGGCGAGTCTCCGCGGCGGCGGCTTCGAAGTGCTGCCGTTCGAGGATTCCGTGGCATTCCGGACAGACTATGAGGAGCGGTTTCGTGGGGCTTGGGATCGAGGTGAACCCGGTGCGGCGCCGGCGCTCGTGCTCCATCTCCGAAGCGGCGTCACCGACGACCTGCCATGGGACTATCTCCGCCACGGTCGGCGTGTCAGCCTGAGCCTGGCCGACCTGTTTCCAAAGCTCAGCTACGGTGTCGTGCGCCAGATTGGTCCGGAACACTTTGAGGCACTGTTCAGCGCTCACGCGAAGCATGCGGTTCAGTCGCTCGGCGAAATCGGGACGAAGGATTTCGTCCTCACCCATATCTTTGGCCTGAGCCCGTATCTGATCTCGCGATCCGAGGATTTGTGGCGCGAACTGATGCGTCTGCATTTCAGCGATAAGGTGCTCCCGCCGGTTCTTGCCAGCCACGTTGCGTCCATTCTTGAAGGGCAAGTCGGGTTCAAAGATCTGCCGCTTGAAAAGCTCTTCACGTCGAAGGGGTACTTCCTAAGGCTGGTGCAGGACGCCTGGGAACAATTTCTGACCCGGGACGGAGTGTCAGGCGTGCGGGCGGCACATGCGGCGCGGGGTGATCAGGAAGCCGTACCCGAGATTCCGTTCGAGCACCCCGACGTGAGAGTTCTCGTCGATTCGATGTTCCTCGACGGTATGCTTCACCCCGTATCGATCGACGGGACGCCTGCGGGTATTCCGCATTGGGCAAAAGTGGGTGTCGTCGAGGACCCCGACGCCTTGGCGAAGCTGGTGGCGGAGGGTGCTTCACGACTGGTCGCCTCATTGCCTGGAATCGATGCCTCCCATCGGGACTGGGTGCACGCATCGCGGCGTTTGGGCGATGTGATTTCCCGATTTCATAGTCTGGCTCCTGGGCAGAGCGATCCAATCGGCAACCAAGTGCTGGACGTGCAGAGGGCGGCCGATGACCGCCTGCGCGAATGGGTGAGCGCCCACTACGCTGACTTGCCGTCGCTTCCCGTCGCGAAGGGACCGGTGATGCTGCATCACGTGCCGCGGTTCCTGTCGCTTTGCCGGGACGCGGGCGAGGTCCGTGTGGCTCTCCTCGTGTTCGACGGCCTGGCCATGGATCAATGGGTTCAGATTCGAGATCGGCTGATGCAGCGGGCGCCGGAACTCGCCTTCGACGAGAGCGCTTGCTTCGCGTGGCTGCCAACCCTCACGTCCGTCTCTCGCCAAGCACTATTCTCGGGAATGAAGCCTCGGGAGTTCGCCAACTCGATCGAAACGACCGCGCAGGAGCCGGCCCTCTGGTCCCGGTTCTGGCAGGACCATGGGCTACGTGCCAACGAGGTTCTTTACCGGAAGGGGATCAAACGGACGGAACAGCTCTCGGAGATCGAAACGGCGATCGCCGATCCGGCAATCAAGGCGGCTGGGATCGTTGTCGATACTGTCGACGAGATCGTGCACGGAGCGATTTTTGGAAAGCGTGGGGTCGCTGGTCAGATCTCATCCTGGTGCGAGTCGGGATTTATCGAACGGCTATTTGGCGCTCTCCTCGGCAACGGATTCCACATCTACCTGACGGCCGATCACGGTAACGTCGATGCTGTTGGAATCGGGCGATTGAATCAAGGCGTTGCGACCGAGATTCGTGGCGAGCGCGTTCGCGTGTATCGGAGCGAGGCCATAGCTGCGTTGACCCCCGACGACATCGACGTATTCCGGCTCGATATCGGTGGGTTGCCCTCAGACTTCCTGCCTCTCTTCGCAGGCGGCCGGGGCGCATTTGTCCAGACGGGGGAGCCAATCGTTTCGCACGGTGGTCTCTCCGTCGAGGAACTCATCGTTCCCTTCATCAAAGTCACTAACGCAAGTTCGAAAATATGAGTTCAGCGCCCCCACAAATCGGTTTCGATCGCTTCATCCAACTCGACTGGGCGAGAGCGGCGCTTCGCGTTCGAGCCGGCCTTACTGAGGCGGAAGCGCTGACCGAGTTGATAGACGCCAGCCATGCCGGTGCCGCGGCAAAGAAGAAGACTCGCACTGTGCTCAATCGCCTTTGGCTTGAGCCACGGCCGGATCTCGTTGAGTTCGCGGAGCGCGGTGTTCGCATCTATCGAGAATCCCCTGAAACCTCGATATCCGCGCTGACCTGGGGGATGGCTATCGCCACCTATCCGTTTTTCGGAAAGGTCGCGGAGATCGTCGGACGCCTGACGGCGTTGCAAGGGGATTGCGCGTCGGCGGAAATCCACAGGCGCATGGCCGAGACATACGGGGAGCGCGAGGGAACCCGCCGAATGACGAACATGGTCCTTCAATCGCAGGCGAACTGGGGAGCTATAGAACGCTCAATGAACGGCAAGCGCCTCGCGCGTGTGCCCCAACAGAGACTGACCGCCCCCGAACTGATCGCTTGGCTTGTTGAGGCGGCGCTTCGTTATTCTCGCTCATCGCTGTCACTATCGTCTCTCGAAAGTACGCCGATCCTTTTTCCATTCCACATAAACGGGGCGGCGCGGGCAGCAATCAATAGATCGAAATTCGTAGATGTTTTTCTTAGCGGACACGAAGAGCATATCACCCTGCTGACGGCGTAGCGAAGCCAAAGCGATGCAGTGGAGTATGTTATCGGAAATAAAAGCCGAGATTGCCGAGAGAGGATACATTCTTCTTCGCGATTTTCGGCCTTCTGCCACCGCCGAGGAGGCTGCAAATTCCTTAGGTGTTCCCTTGATTCCTTGGGACGGCGGCTTGGTGCAAACGTTGGCTCCTCGTGCCGATGCAACGCCAAACACTTATAGTGGAATTTACGGTCTCGACCGTTTTCCTTTCCACACAGATTTGGCGCATTGGCGCACTCCACCACGCTACCTCGCACTTCGATGTGTCGTTGGCTATTCCGACGTGCCCACATTGTTGGTCGATGGGCAAGCTCTCATAGGGGCAATCTCCCTCGACATATTGGCGCGCGCCATCTTCAAACCGCGTCGTCCCCGGAATGGGGCTCTCTCGCTCCTTCGTCTCTTCGAGGCGACTGAGGGCGATGGCTACCTCCTTCGCTGGGACGAAGTGTTTCTGAAACCCGCAAGCAAGGTTGGCGATGTTGCCAGCCTTAAAGTTCGCGAGTGGCTCGCAAACTGTGAACCTCTAGCGATTTCCCTCGCCAACCCGCACGACACGCTCCTAATCGACAACTGGCGAATGTTGCATGCTCGTTCGCCGATCCCTGCCGGGCGCGAAGATCGAGCAATTGAAAGAGTATATCTGAGGGGGCTGAATTGAAGAAGACTGTCGAACCGGGGAAAACGCCCCCGACTTGCGATCCCGATGCACTTTACCTCAAGGCCGAACGATATGTTCAGCACATGAGTTCCCTGGACAGCGACGACTGGGAGTATGCTCTTTGGTCAAGTCTGGCTCTTGAATTGCTTGCTCGCGCCGCGCTCGCCAACGTGAGTCCCGCACTACTGGCGGAAGCCGATAAGAGTTGGTCGAGCCTGTATCACGCGCTGGGTTTCACGCCCGTCGAGGAGAAATTTTCTCCCAAATCCATCGCAATCAGCGAGGTGTTCAAACGGCTCTCAGCCATACTGCCCGACTTCGCGAAGGAGCATGAGAGCTTCGGTATTCAGCACACCGGTCGCCGGAATTCCGAGTTACACTCCGGCGAACCGACATTCGACGGCATCAAAGGATCGACCTGGCAGCCCCGCTTCTATCAAACGTGCGACATACTCCTTGCTTCGATGGGTATGACGCTCAAGGATTTTGTCGGCGAGGACGAGGCAGATGTCGCTCAGAAATTGATCGCGGCAGCGGCCGACGATAGCGCAAAGGCTGTCAATGGTGAGGTAGAAGCTCACAAGAAGGTCTGGCTCGCTAAACCCGAGCAGGAACGTGCCACTCTAGGCGCCCAAGCCGCCGTCTGGGCGACGCGACAATCGGGTCATCGTGTTGAATGCCCGTCCTGCGGGTCGCGTGCCCTTCTCACCGGGGAACCCGTTTCGGGCCCAAGCCAACGCCTTAGCGACGGCGAGATCACCGAAACGCAGGAGTACCTCCCAAACCAGTTCGAGTGCATTGCTTGTGGCCTTAAGATTGCCGGCCTGTCGCGATTGGCCGTCGTCGGCCTAAGTGATCGCTACAAGAAGACACAGATTTATGACGCCGCCGAATACTACGCCCCCGAAGACCAATGGGCCGGATACGAGGAGGATAATAACGAACCCTGAACTCCGCCGCAGTCAGGTGCTGGCCGTTTCGAGTTCCCGTTGGAACCGGTCACGCTAGGAGGAGCGAGAACGCGATGCTCTCGCGCGCTGACGTGCCCCCCGCTGAAGCTGGCTATGCTGCAAGGGGTAATTCCTCGTGTTCACGTCTCGCCGCAGAACGGAGGAAGCGCGCTAGCGCCGCCTTCCGGGATTCTCGGTCGAGAGCGTAGGCGGTTTGCTTGAAGGCGATCCCATCGAGGAGCCCCTGAATGTAGCCCGAGATCGTGTCTGCCGCCATGATGAGTGCCGTGTCGAGCGTATGGATGTATTTGCTCGTCACCGATCCCTTCGAGTGGCCGACCAGCGCCGCGATCGTGACCTCGGTGAAGCCGAGGTCGTTGGCGATGCTGGCGAAGCTGTGGCGCAAGACGTGCGGGGTGACGTCGGCCAGCGGGGTGTCCTTGAAGATCTGCTCCCAATGGTTCGGGAAACTGCCGAACGCGTTATCCTCGCCCTGACCCGGGAAAACATAGGTGCCGCTCAGTTTCTGGCACCGCTTCTCGAGATATTCGACCACGGGAAGCCCGATGGGGCGGATAGAGGCGCCCTCCTTGCTATCAACTAGGCGCAGGCAACTACCTTCGGCATCCACCTCAGTCCGCATCAGCCGGATCATTTCGGTCCGGCGGCAGCCGGTCATCGCGATCTGGCGGATGATGTCCACGGTCATGGCGTATTTCTCGTTCTCGGCGGCCTCGCGAAGTATCTCGCCCAGGGTATGATATTCATCTTCCGTGAGACGCCGGTTGCGAACGTTGTCCTTTGGCTTCTTGATGCCGTGCGCCGGGTTGCGGTCGATGATGCCGGCTTCGACGGCATAGGTAAGGATGCCGCCTAGCAGGCCGACGGTCCGGGTCGCCGTGCCCGCGCCACCGCGGACGATCGCTTTGCCGCGCAGCTTCTTCGTCTTGACGGAGACCCGCGTTTTGCCGGCCATGATGTCCTTCAAGACCTTGTTGATGTCGGCTTTGGCGAGGTCCTTCACCCGCCGTGCGCCGATCAGCGGTACGATGTGCCGCTCGATGCGGCCAGTATCAGTGACGATGGTCGTCGGCTTCTTGGGGCGACCGCCCTTGCCGAGGATCAAGCCGGCATTCAGGTCGGCGACATAGAGGGCGCAAAGCTCCTTTACTGTGATGGCCTTATGGTCGAGCTGGCGTTCCTCGGAGGGATTGTCACCACGTGCGACGCGGCCGAGTTGAACCTTCGCCTCCTGCCGGGCCGTCTCGGCCGTCCATATGCCGTGGAGGCCGATGGTGAAACGTCGCGTCCGGCCGGCGGCGCGATACTGGATGAGGTAGCTGCGCTTGCCGGAAGCGAACACGCGAAGGCCGAAGCCAGGAAGTTCATCGTCCCAGATGAAGTAGTCCTTTTCCCGGACATCTGCGGCGTCGACCACTCGTTTCGTCAGCTTTGCCATCAGGCCATCCCCCCGTTATGGAGGGGCTGCTTCCGCGGAAGCACCACGGAAGCAGCCGGATGAATATCGGAGCGAACTTGCGGATATGGATTTCGGTAAGAAAGCCCGGATAGTCCAGCTATTTCAGATGCTTGTAGTATCATAGCGTGCCCTAGCGTGCATTTAGGATGGGCAGGCTAAATTGCTCCGAAGGCAGAGGTCACAGGTTCGAATCCTGTCGGGTGCGCCAGTCTTTCAATGACTTAGATGGACAGCCTTCCTTTCGTACGGAATGAGTACGGAAAACAGGGGGTGAAAAGCGCCCTTTGGAGGTTGGCTCTGGTGCGCCTGCGCTTGACCTACATCCCGCCATAATGGATTGCAGAGGGGGCTAGGCAGATCAGGCAATGCGCCCGGTCGCGGCTGGTGCAGTTCGATACACACCCTACGCGACAAATCGCGGCTAAAAATGGCTCAATTGTGCGGGTTTCGAGAGGTGGCAGCTTCTCAATCAAAAATGATTGGCCATTCGGATTTGATTAAATTGGCCGCTTTCTGCGGGTTTGCGGCAAATCATTTTTGGGTCAATGGCGCATTGGTCAAAGATAGCCGCGAATAGCTGCTACCTTGATCGCAGCGGCGATGACGGCTCCCAGAACAACCCCAACGCCAATCCGCCAATCACTGTTTTCTAGCTTTATGCCATCGGGCACATTTTCATCGTCGATCCAAGCCTTGCGGTAATTGTGCCGCAGCCAAAAATAGATCGCTATCGCGCCGGGCAATGGGACAAGGGGGGCGAGCCAAGGCGAGATAAATTCACCGCTGCCGAAAATGAAAATCATCGCGGCACCGAGATAGGAGGCCGCTACGGTCCAAAGTGCGCGCCTATCGGCCTGTTCCTTCAAGGCGATCATTTTGCCGCTTCCTGTCCGCCGTCAGCACCAATGGCACAGATTTGAGGTTGTGATTTAAGGAGGATCTGGGCTTCGTCGTAGTGACGAAGGAACGAAGATGAAGCCCAGATCCTCCAATGTAAAATCGCCCGCCA
>Ga0182749_1000694_pt1 | contig 29221 bp, 28 predicted proteins | sample eDN3rd37CKraftMG_FD_128875 | JGI IMG/M metagenome (GOLD analysis project Ga0182749, IMG submission 128875) | Enriched Miracle-Growth compost microbial communities from Emeryville, California, USA - eDNA 3rd pass 37_C Kraft MG (version 2) (version 2) ...
AGCCACCTTTCGACGCCCCTTTGGTCCCCGTTTCCCCCTTGTCCGCGCGTCCAGATTGCACGGAAAGCCGTTCATATTCTTCCACCGAGACGACCACCACAACGCCGCGCCCGTGCTTTTCGATCAGCACCGGCTCCGCGCGCGCGGTGTCGATCATCAGGCCGAAGCCGTTCTTCGCTTCGCGCGCCGACATGGTTTTCATGGCCGAACCCCGTGGCGATCCATTGCGCCATTTAGGGCGAAATGGCTCTTTTCGGCAATGGCGCCGTTGGTGGTCTGATTCGGGCGTGGAAAGCGGTGTTTGAAGTCGAGCGCCGCCCCCGGAGAAGAGACGACCGATGAGGGCAAGATAAAGCGAGATTCCTCGCTGCCGGAACTTCGTTCCTAAGTGTTTGCTGCACATTGTTTTTTGGCATTGTGCCGCCGATCGGGCGAGGTGCGCCGGTGCCGGAGATGCTGATTTATCCAGTCTTTTAAATGCCATTTTGTATGGCGCCCGCAATGTGCGCCATGTGCGCTTCCGCCGTTTCTACGCTGTAGCAAGTATTTCTACGCCACGGCCCTACACCTCTATTTTTGACCTTGTGTCGGCGGTTTGATCTTTCAATCGTCACGTCATGGCGACCGACGAAGACCGTTTCCGCATCCGTCCCGGCAAGGTCCGCGACCGCTCCGGCGTCCGGTCTGTGCGGGCGGTCCGGCCGCGCCCCAAGACCTTCCTGGCCGAAGTGCATCAGGCCATCCGCCGCGCTGGCGGCGACCCCAATCGGCTGGACTCGGCCGGGAAGGGAAGCGGGCGGTTCAATGCGCGCGGCCGGGGGGCTGCGGTCGCCGCCGCCTTGAAAGGGCGGAATGCCTGGAGCCGGGACGCGAGCGGCGTGCGGACCCGCGCCCGGCGGGTGACGATGAAGGCCCGGATCGTGAAGCTCAACCCCAGCGGGGCGCGGCGCGGGGCCGCCAGTTCGCCAGCGCCAAGGCGGTGGACGCTCACCTGCGCTATCTGGAGCGCGATGGCGTCAACCGCGACGGCGAGAAAGGGCAGGTCTATTCCGCGGAGCGTGACGCGGAGGACGGCCGCGCCTTCCTCGACCGGGGCCGCGACGACCGCCACCAGTTCCGCTTCATCGTCTCCGCCGAGGAAGGCGTCGAGCTGACCGACCTGCGGGAGACCACCCGCGACCTGATGAAGGCGATGGAGGCCGACCTCGGCACGAAGCTCGACTGGATCGCGGTCGATCACCACAACACTGGCCACCCGCATACCCATATCCTGGTGCGCGGCGTCATGGACGACGGCCGCATTCTCAACATCGCCGGCGATTACATCGCCCACGGCATCCGCGAACGGGCCAGCGAGATCGTCACCCTGGAGTTGGGGCGGCAAACCGAGCAGGAGGTCAGCCGCCAGCTTGAGCGCGAGGTGGACGCCGAACGCTTCACCCGCCTCGACCGGCTACTGATCGCCGAGCAGGAGGCGAGCAATGAGTTCGCCGACCTGCGGCCCGACCGGGACATGCTGGAGACCGCTCGCCAGAACCGGGCGCTGCTGATCGCCCGCGCCCGCAAGCTGGAGAGCATGGGGCTGGCGAGCGAGGTGGAGGTCGGCCGCTGGTCCATCTCCGCCCAGGCCGAGCCGACCTTGCGCGAGATGGGCGAGCGCGGCGACATCATCAAGACCATGCACCGGGCGCTCGCCGACCACGGCCTCGCCGATGAGCGCGGACCCGCCCAATACGCCGCGCATGGCAAGCAGATCACCGAGCGGATCGTCGGCCGGGTGCTCGCCAAGGGGCTGGCCGGCGACGAACTAGGCGACCGAGTGCATCTCGTCATCGACGGGTGGACGGACGCACCCACTATGTCGAGACGGCGGAGGCGCCCCGACTGGATGAGATCAGGCGCGGCCATATCGTCGCGCTCGACCCGGTGGCGACCACGGCCGAGCCCCGCCCCTCCGACACCAACTTCCACGCCATCGCGGAGGCCAGCGGCGGCATCTACCGGCCGAGCGAGCATCTGGGCATGATCCGGGATGTCATCGAGGAGCGGGGCGGAGACCCCGAGGCTTACATCCGATCCCATGTCCGCCGGCTGGAGGCGCTGCGCCGCGCAGGCCACGTCGAGCGGATCGACGCCGACCACTGGAGAATCCCGAAGGACATTCTTGAACGTGGTGTCGCCTATGACGCCCCGACCCGGCCCAAGGACTTCGCCATCCGCACCCTGTCCACTCTCAACCTCGACCGTCAGGTGGGGAGCGACGGCGCGACCTGGCTCGACCGAGAGCTTGTGGCGAAGGACCATCTGCCCATCACCGACGCCGGCTTCGGACGGGAGGTGAACGCCGCTCTGGACCGGCGCGCCGAGCGGCTGGTGGAGATGGGGCACGCCACCCTCAAGGACGACTTCATCAGCATCCCACGCCGCACCGTCGCCGTCCTGGAGCGTCAGCAGGTGGAGCGCGCCGGCAGGCAGATGGCCGCCGAGCGCGGGCTGACCTACGCCCCGTCCGGGCCGGGCGAGTATGTGAGCGGCCGGCTTACCGGAGTCGCCAATCTGGCCGGTGGGCGCTTCGCCATGATCGAGGACGGCCTGGCTTCCAGCTCGTTCCCTGGCAGCCAGCCCTGGAGAAGCGCCTCGACCACTACATCAGCGGCGTCCGCCGCGACGACGGCGGCATCGAATGGGAGTTCAGCCGCAAGCGGCAGATTGGGCTGGGGTTATGAAGCGCCTTGAACGATACGGCATTTTGCCGTATATAATTGGGCCAAAGGAGGCCCCCATGCCCAAGCTCCAAGTCGAAGCCGAGACTGCCCGGTTGGAAGCCCGCATTCCTGTCCAGGTCTATGACCAGATGCAGCGCGCCGCCCGCCTGCGCGGCCTGACCCTGACCGGCTATCTCATCGCCACCGCCGGTGAGGACGCAAGGCGTGTCGTCGAGGACGCGGAGATCATGCGCCTTGCGCGCGAGGATCAAATCCGCTTCGCCGAGGCGCTGATCAATCCGCCCAAGCCGAATGAGCGGCTGATCCGCGCCGCGAAGCGCCATGCCGAGCTGATCGAACGCCGGTGAGTGTCCGCTTCGCCATCGAGCCGCTGGCGAAGGCGCACAAGCGGGCGGATTTCACCTGCGGCAACGACCGGATCGACAGCTATTTCCGCGAGACCGTCTCGCAGGACGTGAAGCGCAAATACGCCACCTGTTTCGTCGTCAGGGAGATCGCGACGGACCGGGTGGCGGGCTTCTATACCCTATCGTCCAGCAATGTGCCCTTGAACGAGGTTCCCGAACCGCTGGCGAAGAAGCTGCCGCGCTATCCGACTGTCCCGGCCGTACTAATTGGCTGGCTTGGGCGGCATAGCGACTATGCCGGACAGGGGCTTGGGGAAGCTTTGCTGTTCGACGCCATCAAGACCGTGGCGACCGCACCCATCGGAGCGCACGCCATCTTCGCCGACGCCATCGACGACCGTGCGGCGGCATTCTATGCGGCCTTCGGTTTCACCCCTTTGGTCCGGCGGCCACGCACGCTCTATCTGCCGGTGACGACGGCGCTAAGCCTGGTATCGCCATGATGCGCGCCTTCGTCCCTACGCTGTTTCCGCCCCGCGCCGTCGCGTGCAAGTATTTTTACGCCACGGCGCGCGGAGGCTTCTGGAGTAGAGAAAGGCTATTCTTTCAACGGCCTCGTTCGGCGATTCTGGACCAATGGCCGACCTCGCAAGGAACGCCCGCCGACCGCATCCGAACGGCTTGAAGCGTTGCTCGGCTATCCTTGGCCGTTTCCGGGCCGACCGCCGAAACATGACCTTTCGACCTGGACCGTCACCGACGATTGGCCCGAGCGTATCCCGGTCACGGAAGCCGAGGTGGACGTGTTCGAGGCATGGTTCGGCGATCTCTTCGATGAGCTGTTCGGGCCGTGCCGATGAGGTGAGAAGGAGACATACGCCATGACCATGCCGTTGCGCGCCGCCCTCTATCTGCGCGTCTCGACGGCGCGGCAGGCCGAGCACGATGTCTCCATCCCCGACCAGAAGCGGCAGGGCGAAGCCTGGTGCGCGTCTCGCGGCTATGAGTTGGTCGAGACCTTTGTCGAGCCCGGCGCAACCGCCACCAATGACCGTCGCCCCGAGTTCCAGCGTATGATTGAGGCGGGCACATCGAAGCCCGCACCCTTCGACGTTGTGATCGTCCATTCGTTCAGCCGTTTCTTCCGAGACGCCTTCGATATGGAGTTCTACGTCCGCAAGCTTGCCAAGAACGGCGTGAAGCTCGTCTCTATCACCCAGGAGATGGGCGACGATGGTCGTGTTGGCTGACTTTCGTCCAAGTGAATAGATTCTGCTTAGACTAGAGCGGCGCTGATCTCTGAAAATCTAAGCAAAAACGGCCCCGAAGGGCCGTCTTTATCGCTCTGATTTCCTTGAAGGAAATTTGGAGCGGGCGAAGGGATTCGAACCCTCAACCCCGACCTTGGCAATGAGGAGATGGCGCGCCCGACACGATTCGAACGTGTGGCCTCCACCTTCGGAGGGTGGCGCTCTATCCAGCTGAGCTACGGGCGCGTGCGGCTTTTTCCATAGCCGAACCGGGCCGGAGCGGCAACGGTCCGGCTCAGGCGGCCGGAACCGGAGCGCCGACGAAGTCGTCCACCAGCCGCAGCACCTCCGCGGGCTTCTCGTAGGGCGCCATGTGCGCCGCGCCGGGGACCACGGCCCTGCGCGCGCCCCTGATGGCGTTCGCGAACTCGTCGGCGTAGAGCGCCGGCACGAAGGCGTCGTCGGCGCCGAACACCACCAGCGTCGGCGCGCCGATGCGCGGCAGCCGGCGGCGCAGGCCGCGGTCCGGGATCGGCCAGATGAACTTGGCCACCGTGGTCATGGCCTGCACCAGCGTGACCTGCTTCTCCACCGGGTCGTTGGGGTCGTCGGCGGGGTCGGCCATGGCCGGGAGCGCCTTGCCGCCCTTCCACAGCATGGCGTTGACGTTCGCGAACGGCACCGAGAACAGGTCCGCCACCGGCTTGTCGTCGCGCCACAGGCCGAACGGCGACAGCAAGACGAGCCGCCCGACGCGGCGCGGATAATGCGCGGCGTATTCCGCGGCGATCATGGCGCCGAACGAATGGCCGACGAGGGTGATCCGGCCGAGGCCGAGCGCGTCGAACACCGCGTCGTACCACAGCGCGAGGTCGTGCACGTCGTCGATGTCCTCGATCTCGGCGAGGTCGGCGAAGCCCGGAGCGAGCGGCGCGATCACCGTGTAGCGTTTCGTCAGCTCGGCCAGCACCGGATCGTGGCCGCGCAGCCCGTGCGGGCCGTGCAGCCACACGACCTGCGGGCCCTGCCCGCCGCGGAACACCTGCGCCCTGGCGCCGCCCGGCAGCGCGACCGTCTCGCGTGTCAGCATGGCGTTCGTCCTATTCGGCGGCCAGCGGCGCGGGCTTCTGCACGTCCGCGATGGGCGATTTCGGCCACCACCGGTCCTCGGCGTCGGCGAAGCGGTGGCGCAGCTTCGGGATCACCTCGCGGGCGAAGCGCGTGGTGTTGTAGTAGGTGGTCTCGTTCGACATGTTGCCGTAGTGGCACAGCAGCATGACGTGCCCGACGTTGAGCTTGTCGGCCATGTCGTTCAAGCGGTCGACGATGGTCTGCGGGCTGCCGGCGACGATGCAGCCGGCCTCGATCAGGTCCTTCCATCTCACGTTGGCGCCGCGCAGGTTCTGCGAGGCCTTCACCACCTGGCCGCTGATGCCTTTGCGGATGGTGGCGATGCTCTGGTAGCCCGGCGGGTTGTAGTACTGCGGCGCGATGTGGAAGCACTTGTTGTAGAAATACTCCGCCGGCCCGGCGTAGAGCCGCTCGGCCTCGGCGTCGTTGTCGGCGACGCCGACGAATTGCAGGAAGCCGGCGCGGTAGGGATTCATCTCGCCGCCCTTGCGCGCCACCGTGTCCCAGAACTGGTCCATCACCGGCCGGCCGTTCTCATAGCCCCAGTAGGACAGGTAGGCGTAGAGGAAGTCGTTCTCGATGCACCACTCGAAGGTCTCGATGCTGCCGCCGCCGGGAATCCAGATCGGCGGATGCGGCGTCTGCACCGGCACCGGCCACGGGTTGACGTAGCGGAGCTGCGTGAACCTGCCGTTGAAGGCGAACGGCCGGCGCTCCTTCCAGGCGCGCACCACGAGCTCGACGCCCTCGCGGTACTTGTCGCGCAGCGTCGCCGGGTTGGCGCCGTAGCAGAACGCGGTGTCCATGCCGGTGCCGACCGGGAAGCCCGATACCAGCCGGCCGCCGGACATCACGTCGAGCATCGCCATCTCCTCGGCGACGCGGATCGGCGGGTTGTAGAGCGCCACCGAGTTGCCGAGCACCACGAGCTTGGCCTTGCTGGTGCGCCGCGTCAGCGCCGCGGCCATCAGGTTGGGCGAGGGCATCAGGCCGTAGCCGTTCTGGTGGTGCTCGTTGACGCAGATGCCGTCGAAGCCGGCGCGCTCGGCGTATTCGAGCTGGTCGAGGTAGTCGTTGTAGACCTGGTGGCCCTTCACCGGGTCGTAGAACTCGCCCGCCGGCGCATCGACCCAGACCGAGTGATGCCGCTCCTTGAAGTCGTCCGGCAGGTGCGGATAGGGCATCAGGTGGAACCAGTGGAATTTCATTCGCTTCCTCCCGTCGCCGCCGGCTTCAGCCGGCCTTGCGCATGTCTGGCAGCCGCGCGTCCACCGCGTCGAAGGCCCGCATGATCTCGTCGTAGCGCTTCTCCACGTCGCCGCGCCGGCCCGGCTCGGTGACGATGTAGAACTCGTTCTCCTCGATGGCGCGGACGACGAGCGCCGCGGCGTCGAGCGGGTCGAGGCCCCGGGCGGCGTTCTCGAGGTAGTGCCGGTTGCGCTCGGCGAACAGCGGGTCGTCCGCCATGGAGAGCGGGCCGCCGAAGCGCGCCGGACGGTTGCGGCCGTTGTTGGGCATGTTGGTGCGCACCCAGCCGGGACACAGCACGCTGACGCCAACGTTGCTGCCGGCAAGCTCCTCGCGCAGCACGTGGGAGAGCCCGACGATGCCGAACTTGGTCGTGCCGTAGGGGCCGGCGAGGGCCTTGGGCACGAGCCCGGACATGGACGAGGTGGAGACGATGTGGCTGTCCTCGCCGTGGGCCTTCATGTGCGGCAGGAACGCGCGGATGCCGTGGAGCGTGCCGTAGAGGTTGACGCCGATCACCCATTCCCAGTCGGAGAGCGCGATGTCCTCCACCCGGCCGACCCGCGACACGCCGGCGTTATTGCACAGGACGTGGACCTTGCCGAAGGTCTCGAACGTGCGGCGCGCCGCCTCCGCCATGGCCTCGCCGACGGCGACGTCCACCGTGACCCTGGCGACCCGGTCGCCGTAATTGGACAGGCCGTGGGCGGCGGCGTCGAGCGCGGCCTGTTCCACGTCGGCCATCATCACGTTCATGCCGCGGTCGAGGAGGGCGCGGGTGAGCCCGAGCCCGATGCCCGAGGCCGCGCCGGTGACGAACGCCGTCTTGCCCTTGAAATCCTTCATGATCCTCCCGCGGCACCGATTCTTGGGGACAGTGCGGGCGTGAGTTTAGCAGGGCGCGGGCCTATAGTCAGGCTGACGACCGGCCGTTGCCATGCGCCGGGAGCATTCCAAGGAGCCCGTCATGTCGCTGGCCGAATCCCGCCCCAAGCCCGCCGCCGGCAAGGCCGTATTCGACTGGGAAGACCCGCTCGGCCTCGACGCGGAACTGACCGCCGAGGAGCGCATGGTGCGCGACAGCGCGCGCCGCTTCGCCGACGAGCGGCTGTTTCCGACGGTGATCGAGGCCTACCGCGAGGAGAAGTTCGACCGCGCGGTGATCCGCGACATGGGCGGGCTCGGACTGCTCGGCCCGACCATCCCCGAGGACTACGGCGGCGCCGGGCTCGGCTATGTCGCCTACGGCCTGATCGCGCGCGAGGTGGAGCGCGCCGACTCCGGCTACCGCTCGGTGATGTCGGTGCAGTCCTCGCTCGTCATGCACCCGATCTTCGCCTACGGCTCGGAGGCGCAGCGCCGCAAGTACCTGCCCAAGCTCGCCAGCGGGGAGCTCGTCGGCTGCTTCGGCCTCACCGAGCCGGATCACGGCTCCGACCCGGGCTCGATGGCGACCCGCGCCGAGACGGTGCCGGGCGGCTTCAGGCTCAACGGCGCGAAAATGTGGATCACCAACGCGCCGATCGCCGACCTCGCGGTGGTGTGGGCGAAGCTCGACGGCGTCATCCGCGGCTTCATCGTCGAGCGCGGCACCAAGGGGTTCAGCACGCCGAAGATCGCCGGCAAGCTCTCCATGCGGGTGTCGCCCACCGGCGAGATCGTGCTCGAGGACGCCGTGGTGCCGGAGGACAACCTGCTGCCCAACGCCTCCGGCCTCGCCGGTCCGTTCGGCTGCCTCAACAGCGCGCGCTACGGCATCGCCTGGGGCGCCATGGGCGCGGCCGAGTTCTGCTGGCACCGGGCGCGGCAATACGTGCTCGACAGGAAGCAGTTCGGCCGGCCGCTCGCGGCCAACCAGCTTATCCAGAAGAAGCTCGCCGACATGCAGACCGAGATCGCGCTCGGGCTTGCCGGCGCGCTGCGGCTCGGCCGCATGCTGGAGGCGGGCATCGCCGCGCCGCCCTCGGTGTCGCTGATGAAGCGCAACAACTGCGGCAAGGCGCTGGAGATCGCGCGCGTCGCCCGCGACATGCACGGCGGCAACGGCATCTCCGAGGAGTTCCACGTCATGCGCGTGCTGGCGAACCTCGAAACGGTGAACACCTACGAGGGCACCCACGACATCCACGCGCTGATCCTCGGCCGCGCGCAGACCGGCATCCAGGCGTTTTTCTGAATCCGACCGGGCGTCTGCCGGGGTCACTCCCTCGGCAGCAACTCCAGGAGCCGCTTCACCATCATGCTGCGCGGATCGGCCAAGGGCTCGATGACGGTGAAATGGTTGGCGCCCGGCGGCATCACCGTGCGGGTGACGACGCCGGCCGCGCCCCAGGTGTCGCCCATGGTCCGGCTCTGGCGGTGGAACTCGCTCGATTCCGTGCCGCCGACCACGAGGTCGAGCGTCTTGCCGACCGGCGCCGGCCAGAACAGCGGCGACAGCCGCCGCGCCTCCTTCTCGTCGAGCTTGAAGTCGGCGTTCATGGACGTGGCGATCATCGGCGCGAGGTCGAACAGGCCGGAGATCGCCATGCCGGCGGGGACGAGGCCGGCCGGCGCGTCGTAGCGCGTCCAGTCGGTGGCGAGCGTGGTCGCGGTGAGGTGGCCGCCGGCCGAGTGGCCGAACACCAGGAGCTTGCGGCCGAACCGCCGCCACAGCGCGGCCGCGGCCTGCCGCATCTCCTCGACGATGTCGCCGATGCCGACCTGCGGGCAGAGGTCGTAGCCCGCCAGCACGACGATGACGCCGTGGCCGTTGAGGCCGGCCGCGACATGGCTGAAGGCGGAGGGCTGCAGCGCCCGCCAGTAGCCGCCGTGGATGAACATGGCGACCGGCGCGCCGTCGCCGCCGCCGTCGGGACGGAAGATGTCGAGGATCTGGCGCGGGCTCGGCCCGTAGCGCACGTCGAGGTCGGCCAGGCCCCCGGCGCTTCGCGCGGCGCGATAGGCGGCCGCGGCCTCGGCGGCGCGCGCCAGCAGCGCCGCGCTGTCCGGCACGCGGGCGCGGTTGTTGTATTCGGCTTCGTAATCGATCGGCATGGCCTCCCCTCGGCGCCGGACATTGCGGTATCGCCGCGGCCGCGGCAAGCGGTGGGAATCGGAGGGGCGGCAGAGTAGAAGACGAGCCATGAAAGTTCGCGGCAAGTCCATGCGCACCATCTGGGTCGAGCCCGACGGCTGGTCCGTCGGCGCCATCGACCAGACGCGGCTGCCGCACCGTTTTGAGACAGTCCGGCTCGCGACGGCGGGCGGAATGGCGCGGGCGATCCAGGCCATGGTGGTGCGCGGCGCGCCGCTGATCGGCGCCGCGGCGGCCTACGGCCTCGCCCTGGCCGCGCGGGAGGACGCCTCCGACGCGGGCCTCGCGCGGGCGGCGGCCATGCTGGCGGCGACGAGGCCGACCGCGATCAATCTCAAGTGGGCGCTCGACCGCATGACGGCGGCGTTGCTGCCGCTGCCGCAGGTCGCGCGCGCCGCGGCGGCCTATCGCCTCGCGGCGGCGATCTGCGACGAGGACGTGGCCATCAACGAAGCCATCGGCCGCCACGGCCTGCCGCTGATCGAAGCCGTCGCGCGCCGGAAGGCCGGCGGCCGCGTCAACATCCTCACCCACTGCAACGCCGGCTGGCTCGCCACCGTGGACTGGGGCACGGCGACCGCGCCGATCTACATGGCGCACGACGCCGGCCTGCCGGTGCATGTGTTCGTGGACGAGACCCGGCCGCGCAACCAGGGCGCCTCGCTCACCGCCTGGGAGCTCGGCGGCCACGGCGTGCCGCACACCGTGATCGCCGACAACACCGGCGGCCACCTGATGCAGCGCGGCCTGGTCGATCTCGTCATCGTCGGCACCGACCGCGTCACCGCGCGCGGCGACGTCTGCAACAAGATCGGCACCTACCTGAAGGCGCTGGCGGCGCAGGACAACGGCGTGCCGTTCTACGTCGCCCTGCCGTCGCCGACCATCGACTTCGCCGTGGACGACGGCATAGCCGAGATTCCCATCGAGCAGCGCGACCCTGCCGAGGTGACGACCATCGCCGGCCTCACCGCGGCGGGCGCCGTGGAGACGGTGCGGATCGCGCCCGAGGGCTCGCCGGCGGCGAACTATGCCTTCGACGTGACGCCGGCGCGGCTGGTGACCGGGCTCGTCACCGAGCGCGGCATCGTCCAGCCGACACGGGCGGCGCTCGCCGCGGCGTTCCCCGAGCGCGCCCTGCCGCGCGCGGCGGAGTGACGACGATGGCCCTGCTCCAGCCCAAGCCGGAACCCAAGCCCGACCTGCGGCAGTCGCCGGCCGCGCTCGCGGTGGCGCGCGGCACCCAGCGGCTGCTCAGCGCGCTCGGCCTCGCCTGCGTCAGCGAGCTGCCGCTGCCCTCGGGCCGCCGCGCCGATCTCGTGGCGCTCGGCGGCGACGGCGAAATCTGGATTGTGGAGATCAAGTCGTCGGTGGCGGATTTCCGCGCCGACCGGAAATGGCAGGACTACCGGCTGCACAGCGACCGGCTGTTCTTCGCCACCACGACCGAGGTGCCGTGCGAGATCTTCCCGCCCGACACCGGCCTGATCGTGGCCGACCAGTTCGGCGCCCACGTGGTCTGCGAGGCCCCGGAGCACCGCCTCCACGCCGCGACGCGGCGGAGCATGACGCTGCTGTTCGCGCGGACGGCGGCGCGGCGGATGCAGGCGCTGGCCGATCCGGCCGGTCCCTACGGCGAGGCGGTCTAGCGCCGCGGTGGTGCCGCTGCGGCGCACAAACCCGCGTGAATCCGAGGCCGGCGCATGGCTGGCAGGAGTCCGGCGAAACGCTCATAAGTCTTTGCTATAGAAAGAATTTTCTTAAATCTAACCGGCCTGTAATCGATTCACGGCGTTGTGTTCGCAATTGCGAGATGGACGGTCTTCTCACGGTCCCGTGGGGGCGTATATCCCCGCGCGGGGGCAAACCAGAAAACGACCGGAGAACTTCCATGCGTTCGATCCTCAAGACCACGCTGATCGCCGCCGTCGGCGCCGGCATCCTGGCCGCCGCGCCGGCCTTCGCCAAGACCACCCACCACAAGCATCCGGCCGCCCGGGCCGAGGCCACGGGCTTCGAGACCGCCAATCCCTACGAGCCGCCGATGTCGCTGCCGACGCCCAACGACCCGAACTGGCAGACCAAGCTCGACTACCTGAAAGACCCGGCGATCCACCGCGGCAACTGACCCTCGAGGTCAGCGTTCTTCGGGAGGACATCGACGCCTTCAAGCCCCGGAGCGATCCGGGGCTTTTTCTTTGTCCGGCCGGCGCGGGCGCTTGCTTGCTGGCGGCGCGAGGCGCGGTGTAGCGTCGCGACGGGGCGTTCGAGTCGCGGTGCCGGCCCGGCGGGCGGGGAGGTCTTTTCCAGATGCGCTTCCCATGGCGTGCGGCCGCGGCCGCGTCGCTGCTGGCGGCCTGCACCACCGCGCCCCGGCCGGACGCCGACGAGACCATCAACACGGTTCCGACCGGCGTGAAGCCGGACATCATCGCGTTCCTGCGCACCTATCTCAACGATCCGACCCGCATCCGCGACGCCGCGCTGTCCGACCCGGTGCTCAAGCCGGTCGGCGACCGCCAGCGCTACGTGGTGTGCCTGCGCTTCAACGCGCGCGATTCCGACGGCCGCTACACCGGGAGCAAGACGCGGCTCGTGGTCTTCACCCACGGCCGGCTCGATTCCTTCTCCGAGCAGGCGCGGGAGACCTGCAAGGACGTGGACCTCAAGCCGTTCCCGGAGCTGGAAGCGCTGAAGCGGTGAAGCGTGAACCCCTCGCCTTCCCCTGAGCGAGGCATCGCCGCGGGCGAGGCAGGCGTTACTTCGGCGCGCGCTTGGCCAGGATGCGCTGCAGGGTGCGGCGGTGCATGTTGAGCCGGCGCGCGGTCTCCGAGACGTTGCGGTCGCAGAGCTCGTAGATGCGCTGGATGTGCTCCCAGCGCACGCGGTCGGCGGACATGGGGTTTTCCGGCGGCGCCGGCTTGTTCTCGCCGGTGGCGAGCAGGGCGGCGGCGACCTCGTCGGCGTCGGCCGGCTTGGAGAGATAGTCGAACGCGCCGAGCTTTACCGCGGTGACGGCGGTGGCGATGTTGCCGTAGCCGGTGAGCACGATGCCGCGCGCGTCAGCGCGGCGCTGCTTGAGCGCGGAGATCACGTCGAGGCCGTTGCCGTCGCCGAGCCGCATGTCGACCACGGCGAAGGCCGGCGGCGAGGCCTCGACCTCGCGCAGGCCGTCCTGCACGGTCTCCGCCGTGCGCACCGCGAAGCCGCGGGTCTCCATGGCGCGCGCCAGGCGCTGCAGGAACAGCTTGTCGTCCTCGACGATCAGCAGCGAACGGTCGCCGGCCGCGATGCGGGCCGTGGCTGCCGGTTCGGTCAGTGCGTCCATGGGTCTTCGAGCCTCGCTGGTTAGACGAAATGATAGCTATGCCGGTTGGCCGGCGCGCTCAAGGGCGCGCCCGGCCGGCTGCCGGGCTGGACCTCGAAATCGGCGCGATTCCAGCGGATTTCGACGCAGGCGCCGGTAGCGGGTTCCGGGTTGTTCCGCAGGGAAATCTGCGCGCCGGACCGCTCCAGCAGCGTCTTGGCGATGAAGAAGCCGAGCCCGAGGCCGCTGTCGTCCGAGGCCACGGGCCCGCGCGAGGGGCGCGGGCCGCGCACATAGGGCTCGCCGATGCGCGCCATCACCTCCGGCGAGAAGCCGGGGCCATCGTCGCGGATGGTGACGCTGACCTGCCTGTCGTCCCAGGCGGCCTCGACCTCGACCCGCTCCCTGGCGAAGTCGACCGCGTTCTCCAGGAGGTTGCCGAGGCCGTAGAGGATCGCCGGGTTGCGCGCCACCACCGGCTCGCCCGGCTTGTCCGGCCATACCACGGCGATGGCGACGCCGAAATTGCGGTGCGGCGCGATCACGTCCTCGATCAGCGTGGCGAGATTCATGTGCTCGAACGGCTCGCCCGCCGGCGGCAGCTCCGTGAGCTTGCCGAGGATCTCGCGGCAGCGCTGGGCCTGGTCGCGTAACAGCTTGGCGTCGTCGGCGTAGGGCGAATCCTTGAGCGCGAGCTGCAGCTCCTTCGCCACCACGGCGATGGTGGAGAGCGGCGTGCCCAGTTCGTGCGCCGCCGCCGCCGCAAGCCCGTCGAGCTGCGACAGGCTCTGCTCGCGCGCCAGCACCAGCTCGGTGGCGGCGAGCGCGTCGGCGAGCTGGCGCGCCTGCTCGGTGACCTGCCACGCATAGACCGAGATGTAGCCGATGGCGAACAGGATCGAGAGCCACACGCCCATCATGTAGACCGGCGGCAGGTCGAGCGGGTCCTCGCTCGACCATGGCAGCGGCAGGTGCACGAACAGCAGGAACGTGGCGCAGACGGTGGCGAAGGCGGCGAGCATCATCGCCACGCGCGCCGGCAGCGCGGTGGCCGAGACCAGCACCGGGCCGAGCAGCAGGAACGAGAACGGGTTCTGCAGCCCGCCGGTGAGCGCCAGCAGCGCGGCGAGCTCGCCGATGTCGAGCGCCAGCAGCCAGGCGGCCGGCGTGGCGTTGATGCGCTGCTGGCCGCCGAGGCGGAGCCGGATGACGATGGTGAAGGCGGCGTAGGCGGCGATCACCGCGAGGCAGGCGAGCAGCGGCAGCTCGAAGTCGAGTCCCACGGTGACGAACAGGATGGCGCCGACCTGCCCGACGATGGCGAGCCAGCGCAGGCGGAACAGCGTGTCGAGCCGCACGCTGCGGCGCGAGACATGCTGGCGCGGCAGCGCGGTCATGGCCGCCCTTCGGTGTCGCGCCGCCCGGTCGCCATGGTCTCCCTCGCCGTCCGTTTCCCGTTCCGGCCCTCAAGATAATACGACTCGCCCGGAATGGGGCGACGGTCGCGGCATTTTTGTGTCCCGAGGCCGGGGCGCTTTTGACGCAGGCCGGCCGTGCTATGACAGCTCGCAACGAGCGGGAGGAATCATCATGCAGGGCAGCGAAGGGCGCATTCTCACCACCCATGTCGGCAGCTTGCCGGAGCGCGCGCTCGCGCCGCGGCCCGGCGAGGACGACGAGACGCTGCGGCGCATGCTGGGCGACGTGGTGGCGCGCCAGCGCGCCGTCGGTATCGACGTGGCGAACGACGGCGAATACACCAAGGGCGGCGACTGGCTGAGCTACATCGAGGGCCGGCTGTCCGGATTCTCGCCGAACCCGAAGCCGGCCGGCGCGGTGCTCACCGGCGGCAAGGACCGCGAGGTGTTCGCCGACTTCTACCGCTACGCCGCCGAGCGCGGCACGCTGTTCTACGCCTCCAAGGGCCAGACCTCGAAGCCGCGCAGCTACTGGGTCTGCACCGGGCCGATCGCTTATGCCGGCGAGGCGGCGATGCGCCACGAGATCGAGCTGTTCAAGGCGGCGCTGCCTGCGGACGGCGGCGCGACCGAGTATTTCCTCACCACGACCGCGCCGGCGAGCCTCGAGCCCTACTACGCCGAGGGCTACTACAGATCGACCGAGGAGTTCCTGTTCGCGCTCGCCGAGGCCATGCGCCGCGAGTACGAGATGATCGTCGAGGCCGGCTTTCTCGTGCAGGTGGACGACGCCTGGCTCGCTGCGCTGTGGGACCGCATCGGCATCGCCATGGGGCTCGACGCGTTCAGGAAATACTGCTTCCTGCGCGTCGACGCGCTCAACCACGCGCTGCGCAACATCCCCGAGGACCGCGTGCGCTATCACCTGTGCTGGGGAAGCTGGCACGGCCCTCACGCGTACGACATCCCGCTCAAGGACATGGTGGACGTGCTGCTGCGGGTGAAGGCGCAGGGCTACTCGATCGAGGGCGCCAACGCGCGCCACGAGCACGAATACCGCCTGTGGGAGACGGTGAAGCTGCCCGACCACAAGGTCCTCATTCCCGGCGTGGTCGCCCACGCCACCGACATCGTCGAGCACCCCGAGCTCGTCAGCGAGCGCATCCAGCGCTACGCGCGCCTTGTCGGCCGCGAGCGCGTGATCGCGTCGAGCGACTGCGGCTTCGGCGAGCGCTCCCACCCGCAGATCGCCTGGGCCAAGCTTCAGGCGCTCGCCGAGGGCGCGCGACTCGCCAGCAAGGCGCTGTTCGGGTAGGGCGGGGTTGCGGCGCGCCGGCCGCTATGCCTCGACCTCCTCCGCCGCCGGCACGCGCGTGACCTGATGCGCCTGCAGGGCGGGCAGCACCTTTTCGGCGAACAGGCGGATCTGGCGCATGAATATCTCGTGCGGCATGGCGCCGGTGTTGATGCGCAGGTGGATGACGTCGGCGCCGGCGCGGTCGGCGGCGGCGATGAGGCGGTCGCGCACCTCCTCCGGCGTGCCCCAGGCGAAGTCCTCCTCGGCGCGGCGCGCCACGTCGTCCAGCGTCATATTGCGGAAGTCCTCGCGGTTGCGCTGCGCGGCGCGCAGGTTCTCCGGCCGGATGTAGTCGAGCGATGAATCGCTGAGATAGCCGGCCTGCTTCTGCATCGCGGTCTCGGTGAAGTTGCCGTGGCTGAACAGCGTGCGGTTGAAATAGAGGAAGTAGGGGCCGGCCTCCTTCACCGCCTGGGCCCTGCTGTCGGCGATGTAGGCGTTGCCGGCGATGCTGAGATGCTTCGGCGTGATGCGGTGGCCGGCCTTGGCGAGACACTTGGCGTAGTAGCGGATGATGTCCTGCTGGATGCCGCCGCTGCCGCGCGTCTCGCCGGGCGTGATCGGCACGTTGTTGCGCGCGGCCCACTCGATCGATTCCTTGCTGGTGGTGATCGGCGTCCAGACCGGCGGATGCGGCTGCTGCACCGGCCGCGGCCACAGCGACACGTTCTTGTAGGACCAGAACCGGCCCTCGTAGGAGAACACGTCCTCGGTCCAGGCCCTGGTGATGATCTCGTAGGCTTCCTCGAACCGCGCCCGCGACTGGGAGAGCGGCACGTTGTGCACCTGGTATTCGCGCGGGATGCCGCGCGCCACGCCGGAGATCAGCCGCCCGTTCGACAGGCAGTCGATCATGGCGAGCTCCTCCGCGAGCCGCAGCGGCTCGTGCAGCGGGATCAGGTTGCCGTAGATCAGGAGCTTGAGCTTCTTCGTCAGCCGCGCGGCGGCCGCCGCCATCAGGTTCGGCGAGTTCATCAGCCCGTAGGGCGAAGTGTGGTGCTCGTTGAAGCCGACGCCGTCGTAGCCGAGCCGGTCGAGCTCGACCCAGGCTTCGAGGTGCTCGTCGTAGGTCTTCACCGCCTCCTTGGGGTCGAAATGGGCCTTGCCCAGCGGATAGGGCAGGGCCTTGCCGTTGACGAGGTCGTCGAGATGGACGCGGTAGGGCAACAGATCGAAGACGAAAACCTGCATGGGACGCTTCCTCGGGCGGTGTTGGCCGGACGCTAGCCCATCGGGTCCGCCGGTTTAAGGCCCGACCCTTGTCTAAATTGCACGGCGGCCAAGCGTCACGGTAACCTCGCCGCCAACCGCCGGCATCAAGCCGGCCTGGCAAGGGAGGTTGCAATGCGCCCGGGGCGAGTGACGTTGAGGCGAGCGGTGGCTTGCGGTGTGATGGCCTGCGGCCTGATGGCGGCCGCGGCGACGGTCTCCACGGCGGCCGACACCTATCCGAACCGGCCGCCGCGGCTGATCGTGCCTTACGCGCCGGGCGGCGGCACCGATTTCTTCGCGCGGCTGGTGGCCGGCGCCATGGGCGCCACGCTCGGCCAGCAGATCGTGGTGGACAACCGGCCCGGCGCCGGCACCCAGATCGGCGCCGAGGCGGTCGCGCATGCCGAGCCCGACGGCTACACGCTCCTGCTCGGCGACACCTCGACCTACGCGTCGAACAAGGCGCTCTACCGCAAGCTCTCGTACAATCCCGACACCGACTTCGCGCCGATCACGCTGACCGGCCGCTTCGCCATCGTGCTGCTCGTCAACACCAACAAGCTCAAAGTTACCTCGGCCAAGGACCTGATCGAGCAGGCCAGGGCGCATCCCGGCACCATCGACTACGCGAGCTCCGGCATCGGCAGTCCGTTCCATCTCGCGGCCGAGCTGTTCGCGCAGGCGGCGGGCATCAGGCTCAACCACATCCCCTACAAGGGCGCGGCGCCGGCGCTGCAGGATCTCGCGGCGGGGCAGGTCGGCATGATGTTCATCGACTTCGCCACCGCGCGCTCGCAGCTCCAAAACCCCGGCATCAAGGCCATCGCCGTGGCCTCGCCGGGCGAGTTCGCGCTGATGCCCGGCGTGCCGCCGGTGGCGCGCGACCTGCCAGGCTTCGAGGCCTGGGCCTGGCAGGGCTTCGTCGCGCCGGCGAAGACGCCCGACGCGGTCGTCGGCAAGCTCCACGACGCCTACGTCAAGGCCGCGAACGACCCCGACATCCGCAAGAAGGCCAACGACGCCGGCGTCGACGTGCTGCAAAGCACGCCGAAGCAGATGGCGGACTACATGGCCTCGGAGAGCGCCAAGTGGGAGAAGGTCATCAAGACCGCCAACATCCACCTCGACTGAGCGGGGCGGCGGCCCGGTTCGAGAAATAATCGCCTCCAGGGTTTCGATGGCCGCCCATCGGGACTAGATTCCGTCGGTTGACTCTCCGGAGCGGGTGCCGATGGGAACGATGGTTCTTCTCGATCTGATGGGCGGCGTCGCGCTGCTGCTGTGGGGCGTTCACATGGTCCACAGCGGCATCCTGCGCGCGTTCGGCCCCGACCTGCGCCGCTTCGCCGGCAAGGCGCTGGGCAACCGCTTCTCCGCGCTTACCGCCGGCATCGGGCTGACCGCGCTCCTGCAGAGCAGCACGGCGACCGGGCTCATCATCGCCGCCTTCGCCGCCCAGGGCGTGGTCTCGCTGGTGCCGGCGCTCGCGATCATGCTCGGCGCCAACATCGGCACCACGCTGATCGTGCAGGTGCTCTCCTTCGACATCGCCGCGGTCGCGCCGGTGCTGTTCGTGCTCGGGCTCGTCTCGTTCCGCGGCGGTCGCGGCCGGCTCAAGGACCTCGGCCGCGTCTTCATCGGCCTCGGGCTGATGCTGCTGGCGCTGCACATCCTGGTGGACAGCCTGGCGCCGGCCGAGAACGCGCCGGTCGCGCGCGAGCTGTTCCGCTCGCTCACCAGCGACCCGGTGCTGTGCATCGTCCTCGCCGCGGCGCTGACCTGGCTCGCGCATTCGAGCGTCGCGGTCGTGCTGCTCGTCATGTCGCTGGCCTACGCCAACTTCGTGACGCCGGAGGCGGCGCTGGCGCTCGTGCTCGGCGCCAACCTCGGCAGCGCGGTCAACCCGGTGTTCGAGGGCGCGCGCCGAGACAACCCGGAATCCTATCGGGTGCCGGTCGGGAACCTGCTCAACCGCGTCGTCGGCGTGCTGCTGGTGCTGCCGTTCCTCGGCGTCATCGCCCAGGCGATGGGACAGTTCCAGCCGCATCCCGGCAAGCTCGCCGCCGAGTTCCACATGGCGTTCAACATCGCCACCGCGGTGCTGTTCGTCGGCCTGCTCGACCCGCTGGCGCGGCTTCTCACGGCGGTGTTTCCCGCGCGGCCGGTGTCGGCCGATCCCGGCGCGCCGCGTTATCTCGACGCCGGCGCGCTGGAGACGCCGTCGCTGGCCCTCGCCGACGCCGCGCGCGAGACGCTGCGGCTCGGCGACCTCGTCGAGGTGATGCTGCGGCAGGTGATGACCGCGCTGATGACCGGCGACCGCGCGCTCGCCGCCGAGGTCTCGCGCATGGACAACGCCGTCGACCGGCTGGAGGAGGCGATCAAGCTCTACGTGGCGAGGCTCACCCGCGGCAGCCTGGACGAGGCCGAGGGCCGCCGCGCCATGGAGATCGTGTCCTTCGCCATCAACCTGGAGCACATCGGCGACATCATCGACAAGAACCTGTGCGAGCTCGCGGCGAAGAAGATCAAGCACCGGCTGCAGTTCTCGGCCGAGGGCCGCGCCGAGCTCGAGGCGTTCCACCGCCGCATCCTCGACAGCCTGCGCATGGCGTTCGGCGTGTTCATGTCGGGCGACGTGGCGCAGGCGCGTGTGCTGGTCGCCGAGAAGGCGCGCCTGCGCTCGGCCGCGCTCGACGCCGCCGACCGCCATTTCTCGCGGCTGCGCGAGGGCCTGCAGGAGACCATGGAGACGACCTCGCTGCATCTCGACGTGCTGCGCGACCTCAAGCGCATCCACTCGCACATCTGCTCGGCGGCCTATCCGGTGCTCGACGCCGCCGGCGACGCCACGGTGCGGGACACCGCGGAGAGCGACCCGATCACCGTCGCCGCGCCCGGCCTGCGGCCGGGGCAGTAAGTTTACGCCGCGTGCCAGTCCTCGGCGCTGGCGCCGGCCAGCGCGCGCACGCGCTCGTCGTCCTTGGCGAACTCGGCGGCCGGGCCGGAATAGACGAGCTTGCCGTCGTCGAGCACGTAGGCGCGGTCGGCGATCTCGACCGCGGCGCGCACGTTCTGCTCCACCAGCAGCACGGAGATGCCCTCGCCGCGCGCGGCGGCGATGACCCGGAACACCTCCTGCACGATCAGCGGCGCGAGGCCCTGCGAGGGCTCGTCGAGCATGATGAGCTTGGGGTTGAGCAGCAGCGCGCGGCCGATGGCGAGCATCTCCTGCTCGCCGCCGGAGAGCTGGCGGCCCTTGTTGGTCCTGCGCTGGGCGAGCCGCGGGAACAGCTCGTAGACCCGCGCCGGGGTCCACGGCCCCGGCCGCTCCAGCGGCACGCGCAGGTTCTCGTCCACGGTGAGGTTCGGGAAGATGCGCCGGCCCTCCGGCACGAAGCCGACGCCGAGCGCGGCGATGCGGTAGGGCGGCCAGTCGGTGGTGAGCTGGCCGAAGATGCGCACCGTGCCCTGGCGGGCAGGCGTGAGGCCGATCAGGCTGCGCATGGTGGTCGACTTGCCGGCGCCGTTGCGGCCGAGCAGGGTGACGATCTCGCCCTCCCGCACCGTGAGGCTGACGCCGTGCAGGATGTGGCTCTTGCCGTAGAACGTGTGCAGGCCCTCGGCCTCCAGAGGCAAGCCGCTCATGCCGCCTTCCCCAGATAGGCCGACTGCACCGGCGCGACGCCGGCGATCTCCTGCGGCGTGCCGTCCGCGAGCACCATGATGACGCCGCTCATGCCGCCTTCCCCAGATAGGCGGACTGGACCGCCTCGTTGGCCGCGATCTCCTGCGGCGTGCCTTCGGCGAGCATCGCGCCCTCCGCCAGCACCATGATCTTGTCGGCGAGATGGAACACCACGCGCATGTCGTGCTCGATCAGCACGATGGAGAGCTTCTGGTCCTTGTGCAGCCGCCGGATCAGCTGCGTGATGTCGTAGGTCTCCTGGTCGCCCATGCCGGCGGTCGGCTCGTCGAGCAGCAGGAGCCGCGGCCTGAGCGCCAGCGCCATCATGATCTCGGTCGAGCGCTGGTCGCCGTGGGAGAGCTCGCCGACCAGGCGGCCGGCCTTGCCGGCGAGGCTGCCCATCTCCAGGAGCTCGTCCACCCGGGCGCGGATCGCGGCCTCGTCGGCGCGCGACAGCCACGGGCTGAGGCGGAAGCCCGACGCGACCTCGACCGGGATGCGCAGGTTCTCGCGCACGGTGAGCTCGGGGAACACCTCGGTGATCTGGAAGGTGCGGGCGATGCCGCGCCACACCCGCCGCGCCGGGAGCATCTGGGTGATGTCGTCGTTGTCGAACAGGATGCGGCCGCCGGTCGGCGTCAGGAAGCCGCTGATGAGGTTGAAGAAGGTGGTCTTGCCCGCGCCGTTGGGGCCGATCACGGCGCGCAGCTCGCCGGGCTCGACCACCATCGACACGTCCTTGACCGCGATCAGGCTGCCGAACTGCTTGGAGACGTTCTCGACGCGCAGCAGGGTCACGACGCGAGCCTCCGCCGGATCAGGCCGAGCACGCCGCGCGGGAAGAACAGCACGACCAGCACGAACACCAGGCCGATGAACGACATCCAGTTCTCGGTCGCGCTCGACAGGTAGTCCTGCAGCACGACGAAGACGGCGGCGCCGATCAGCGGCCCCCAGAATGAGCGCATGCCGCCGAGCACGGCCATGATGACGAACTCGCCCGACTGGTCCCAGCGCAGCGCCCGCGGATCGACGAAATCGTTGAGCAGCGCGAACAGCCCGCCGGCGACGCTGACGAAGAAGCAGGAGATCACCCAGGACATCCAGATGTGGCGGTCCACCGGGATGCCGAGGAAGCGGGCGCGCCGCTCGTTTTCGCGGATGGCGAGCAGCGTGCGGCCGAACGGCGAGCGCAGCAGGAACGCCATCGCCGCGGTGCAGGCCGCGAAGACCGCGAGCGCCGCGTAATAGAATGCCTTGTTGTCGTTGAGGATGTCGAGCTCCGCGAAGCCGAGGTCGATCGGCATGCGGTGCCAGGCGGTGAGCCCGTCGTCGCCGCCGGTGACCGAGCTCCACTGGAAGGCGATGTAGTAGAACACCTGGCCGAAAGCGATGGTGCACATGGCGAAATAGACGCCGCGCAGCCGCGCGATCAGCGGGCCGATCGCCGCCGCCGCGATCGTGCCGATGGCGATGCCGGCCAGGAGGGCGAGCGGCGTGCTCGGGTAGATGTATTTGATCGTCAGCGCCGTGCCATAGGCGCCGAGGCCGAAATAGGCGGCGTGGCCGAACGACAGCACGCCGGTGTAGCCGAGCAGGACATTCAGCGCCATCGCCGCCAGCGCGATGATGACGACGTGGGTTCCGAGCTCGACGTAGCTGCCGACGCGCGGCAGCCAGAACGGCGCGGTGAGGAGCAGCAGCCAGACCGCGATGTCGCCGGCGCGGGCGTTGAGCCTGTCCATCAGAACCGGCCCTCCTCGCCGAGCAGCCCCCGCGGCCGCACGATCAGCACCGCGGCCATCATCACGTAGATCACGGCCTCGCTGGCGGACGGGAAGAACACGCTGGTGACGCCGGAGGCGACGCCGATGAGGAGGCCGCCGAGCAGCGTGCCGGGCAGGCTGCCGAGGCCGCCGACGATGATGGCGATGAAGCTCGGCATGATGAGGTTGTCGCCGATGTTGGGATGCAGGCCGAGCATGCCGACCGCGAGAACCCCGGCGAGGCCGGCGAGGTAGATGCCGAGGCCGAAGTTGAGGTTGCGCAGCACGCGCACGTTGACGCCGAGCACCGACACGGTTTCGAGGTCGAGCGTGCCGGCGCGGATGCGCAGGCCGAGCCGGGTGCGGTTGAGGATCAGGAACAGCACCAGCACCGCCACCGCGACCAGCACCACCATGAAGACGCGATAGCCGGTCAGGAAGAAGAACTCGCTGGACAGCGGCGAGTTGAGCCAGGCCGGAATCTGGTAGGGCAGGCTTTGCGCGCCCCAGATGAAGCGCGTGCCGTCCTCGATGATGAAGGCGAGGCCGAAGGTGAGCAGCAGGCCGTAGAGCGGGTCGCGGCCGTAAAGCCGGCGGATCAGCACCCGCTCGACCGCGATGCCGATGAGGGCGACGAGAAAGGGCGACACCAGCAGCGCGCCCCAGAAGCCGACGTAGGGCATCAGCGTGAAGGCGAGATAGCCGCCGATGGCCAGGAAGCCGCCGTGGGCGAAGTTGATGACCCCCGAGAGGTTGAGGATCAGAGACAGGCCGAGCGCCATCAGCGCGTAGAACGCGCCGATGATGAGGCCGTTGAAGATGTTGAACAGGACGAGTTGCGTCATGGGTTCTCGGTCACGGTCTCCCGGCCGCGGCTCGCGTGGCACATCGTGGTCCGCCCTGCGGCCGCGTCACGACATCGGCTCGAAAGAACACGCGCCCCGCACGATCCGGGCGCCGCGGCGGGGCGCGGCGCCCGATCCTTAAGTCTCAGGCCGGCCAGGCGAGCTTGCAGCCGATCTCGCCGATCGGCAGCGCGGCCTCGTCGCCCTTGACGAGCTCGGTCACCTTGAACAGGTCTTCCGGGTCGCCGCCCTTGGGCGCCGGCTGCGAGTGGCCGACGTACAGGGTCGGCATGAGCTGATGGTCGCCGGCGCGGTAATAGGCCTTGTTCGGCATCAGCGCGACCTCGGGCGGCAGTTCGAGCCCCTCCATCGCCTTGGCGAGCTTGACCGCGTCGAGGGATTTCGCCTTCTCCGCGGCGATCGCGCAGCTATGCACCGCGGCGTAGCCGAACCAGGTGCGCGCCGTCGGCACCTTGCCGCCGCTCTTCTTGCGGATGTCGGCCACGAACTCCTTCACGTGCGGGACGTCCGGCTGGTTCCAGTACCATTCGAACACCCAGTCGCCGAGCAGGGCCTCGGGCGGCAGGCCAGCGTTCACCTCGAGCTCCTGCTGCGCGCCGGCGAGGTGGGTCTTCTTGTCGAGGCCGAACTGCACCGCCTGCTTGATGCAGTTGATCATGTCGTCGCCCGCGAGCAGCAGGATGATGGCGTCCGGGTTGGTGGACTGCGCCTTGATGAGATAGGACGAGAAGTCCGTGGTCTGCAGCGGGACCAGGTCGCCGCCGGCCTTGGTGCCGTTGGCCTCCTTGAGGCTCGCCTCGAAGCCGGCCTGCAGGCCGTGACCGAAGGCGTAGTCGGTCGTGATGAAGTACCATTTCTTGCCGTAGTTCTTGAGCAGCAGCTTGGAGACCGAGTTCGTCTCCATGCGCGTCGTGTTGCAGACGCGGAACACGTTCCAGTGGCACTGCGTGCCGGTGATGGTGTCGGTGTGGCCGCCGGGGACGATGCAGAGCACCTTCTTCTCGAAGGCGACGTTGGCGATCGCCTGCGCCAGGCCCGAGTTGATGTTGCCGAGCAGGAAGTTGATCTGGTCGCGGTCGATCAGCTTGTTGGCCTTCTGCACGGCGACCGCGGTGTCGGCGCTGGTCGAGTCTTCCACCAGCAGGTCCACCTTGCGGCCGAGGATGCCGCCCTTGGCGTTGATCTGCTCGACCGCGAGCTGCGCGCCGATCAGCTCGTTCTTGCCGAGCGCGGCGTAGGTGCCAGTCAGCGGGTTGTCGAGGCCGATCTTGACCGTGTCGGCGGCGCGCGCGGTGATGACATAAGGCGCGCTGATCTGCGCCGCGCCCAGCAGCAGGCCGGTCTTCAACACCGAGCGTCGGCTCGGACGAATGCTGGACAATGACTCGCTCATGGACATCCTCCCGTCGATGGCTCATCGCTTCGCGCGATTGAGATTGGCGTCTAAGCTAGAAGGCCGTTTGCAGCGATGCAACCGGATTCGGCGATGCAGGCGCTCTACGTCTTTGGTCGAATAGGCATCGCGCAGTCGTGAGAGCACGCGGGGAATAATCGTCGATGATGAAATTTTGCTGCGGCGCGAATGCGCGCGTTTTAGGCAGAGCGAATGTCATGGCCCGTGGTGCATCCCGGTCTTCGCGCGCCCCGTTCCTGTTGCGGCTCGCTATCGCCGTCGCGGCGACGGCCTGCGCGTGCGGCGGGCGCGCCGAGCCGCTCGCCGCGCGGCAGCAGGCATTCCGCGACATCTATCGGGAGCTGGTCGGGATCGACACCACGGACAGCACCGGCGACACGCTCAAGGCGGCGGAGGCCATGGCGGCGCGGCTGCGCGCCGGCGGGCTGCCGGCCGATGACATCCATGTTTTCTCCTCCGCGCCGCGCAAGGGCGACCTCGTCGCGCGGCTGCGCGGCAGCGGGGCGAAGAAGCCGATCCTGCTGATGGCGCATCTCGACGTGGTCGAGGTGCGGCGCGAGGACTGGGCGTTCGACCCGTTCACGCTGACCGAGGCCGACGGCTACTTCCGCGGCCGCGGCGCGATCGACGACAAGGCCATGGCGGCGAGCTTCGTCGCCAACCTGATCGAATACGCCAGGGAGGGATTCAGGCCGGACCGCGACATCATCCTCGCCCTGACCGCCGACGAGGAACTGTCGGACTCGCCGAACGATGGCGCCCGCTGGCTGCTCGAGCATCACCGCGACCTGATCGACGCCGCGCTCGCCGTCAACGAGGGCGGCGGCGGCACGCTGCGCGACGGCAGGCCGGTGCGCAACGCGGTCCAACTGGCGGAGAAGATCTATCGGTCCTATCGGCTGACGGTCAGCGATCCCGGCGGCCACAGCGCCTCGGGCCGGCGCGACAACGCCATTTCCCGGCTCGCCGACGGGCTGGCGCGGCTCGCCCGCTACGATTTCCCGGCGCATCTCAACCCGGTGACGCGCGGCTATTTCGAGGCGGTCGCGGCGACCGAGCAGGGCGCGGTGAAGGACGCGATCTCTGCGCTGCTCGCGGGCCGCGCCGACGCCGACGCGCTCAGGCCGCTCACGGAGCGGCCCGCCTACAACGCGCAGATCCGCACCACCTGCGTCGCCACGCTGCTCGACGCCGGCGAGGCGGAGAACGCGCTGCCGCAGCACGCGCGCGCCACCGTGAACTGCCGCGTGCTGCCGGACGAGGACGTGGCCGACGTGGAGAAGACGCTCGTCGCCGTGCTCGACGATCCGAAGATCGCGGTGGCTCCGGTCGGGGAGGCGGTGCGCAGCCCGCCGTCGCCGCTCGACCCGGAGGTGATGCAGGCGGTCGAGAGCGTCTCGGGCGAGATGTGGCCCGGCGTGCCGGTGATCCCCACCATGTCCGGCGGCTACACCGACAGCCGCTGGCTGCGCGCCGCCGGCATCCCGGCCTACGGCGTATCCGGCCTGTTCGTCGAGCCGGGCTCGAGCGGCGTGCACGGCGTGAACGAGAAGGTCGGCGTCAGGGCGCTCTACGACAGCAAGGAGTTCCTCTACCGGCTGGTGAAGCGGCTCGCGGGCGGAGCGGGTTAGAGCGTCTTCGTTTCAGGTCGGATCGCATCGGCTCTTCGTCCCCTTCCCCCGAAGGGAAAAAAGGGTCAGCCGTCCGCGAAAGCCTGCCGATGGACCGTTGGCCGGTTTGCTTCGCAAGCCGACCCCCCCCTTTCGGAGGGAGGTGGCCAGCGCAGGCTCACGCCGCCTTTGCCTTGGCGCCGTTGATCGCCGCCCACACCCGCTCCGCGGTCGCCGGCATGTCGAGTTCCTCGATGCCGTAGGGCTTCAGCGCGTCGAGCAGCGCCGCCATGATCGCCGGCGGCGCGCCGGTGCAGCCGGCCTCGCCGCAGCCCTTGACGCCGAGCGGGTTGGTGGTCGAGGGCACCTCGGCGAAGCCGTTGCCGATGTCGGGCAGGTCGTCGGCGCGCGGCATGGCGTAGTCCATGAAGCTGCCGCTCAGCAACTGGCCGTCGGCGTCGTAGACGATGTCCTCCATCAGCGCCTGGCCGAGTCCCTGGGCCACGCCGCCGTGCACCTGGCCCTCCGCCAGGAGCCGGTTCATCACCTTGCCCACGTCGTCGACGGCGACGTAGCGCACCACCGACACGACGCCGGTCTGCGGATCGACCTCGACCTCGGCGACATGGCAGCCGTTGGGATAGCACGGCGGCTCGGCCGCAAAGGTGCCGGCGGCTTCGAGCCCGACGCCCATCTCCTTGGGCAGGAACATCGGCGCGTAGAACGCCTTGGCGACGTTGGTGAGCGGGACCGCCTTGTCGGTGCCGACCACGCGGAAGCTGCCGTCCTTGAACTCGATGTCCTCGGCGGAGGCTTCGAGCATCTTGGCCGCCATCGGCTTGGCCTTGTCGATGATCTTGGTGGCGGCGTCGCGCAGCGCATTGCCGCCGACCATCATGCTGCGCGAGCCGTAGGTGCCGCGGCCGATCGGCACCTCGTCGGTGTCGCCCTGGATGAAGCGGATGTTCTCGAACGGCACGCCGAGCCATTCGCTCACCATCTGCGCATAGACGGTGGCGTGGCCCTGGCCGTGGGAATGGGTGCCGGCGAGGATCGTGACCTGCCCGCTCGGATCGAAGCGGATGTCCATGCGGTCGTTGAAGATCGCGGCTTCCTCGACGAAATAGGCCATGCCCCAGCCGCGCAGCTTGCCGTTCTTCTCGGACTCGGCGCGGCGCCCGGCGAAGCCGTCGCGGTCGGCGAGCTTGAGGCAGTCCCGCGTCACCTGCGCGAAGTCGCCGCTGTCGTACACGACGCCCGACGTGTTGGTGTAGGGCATCTTCTCCTTGGGGATGTAGTTCTTCAGCCGCAGCTCCGCAGGGTCCATCTTCAGCACGGCGGCGGCGCGCTCGATCAGCCGCTCGACGAGATAGGTCGCCTCGGGCCGGCCGGCGCCGCGATAGGGCGCCATGGCCGAGGTGTTGGTGAGCACGGCCTGGGCGAAGATGTGGCCCGCCGGGATGTCGTAGACGCCGGACAGGAGCTTCACCGAGAACATGCTGATGGCGACGGCGGCGCCGGTGACGTGCGAGCCGACGGCGTGCATGGAGTGGGCTCGGATGCCGAGGATCTTGCCGGTCTCGTCGAGCGCCAGCTCGCCGGTGACGACCTGGTCGCGGCCATGGGCGTCGCCGGCCAGCGCCTCGGCGCGGGTCGAGGTCCACTTCACCGGGCGGCCGATGCGGCGCGACGCCATCAGCACCAGCGCGTCCTCGGGATAGACGCCGCCCTTCATGCCGAAGCCGCCGCCGACGTCCGGCGAGACCACGCGCAACCTGGTCTCCGGGATGTTGAACACCTGGCCCGCGATCTGCGAGCGCACGCCGTGCGGGTTCTGCGAGGTGGTGTAGAGCGTGAAGCTGTCGCTGTCGGGGGCGTAGTCGCCGATGGCGGCGCGCGGCTCGATGGAGTTGGCCGAGACGCGGTTGTTCCTGATCTTGAGCTTGACGACGTGTTTCGCCTGCGCGAAGGCGGCGTCGGTCGCCTCCTTGTTGCCCATGGCGAGGACGAAGGCGATGTTGCCGGGGTTGTCGTCGTAGACGGCGGGTGCGCCGGGCGCGGTCGCCTGCTCCACGGTGGTCACCGCCGGCAGCGGCTCGTAGTCGACCTCAATCAGTTCGGCGGCGGCGCGGGCCTGCGCCTCGGTCTCGGCGACGACGAAGGCGACGCGGTCGCCGACCGCGCGCACCTTGTCGGCGGCGAGCAGCGGCCGCGAGGCGCGGTAGCCCTTGGGGCCGCCGAAATCCTCGGGCATCGCCGGGACCAGCACGCCGAGCTTCTCGTCCTCCACGTCCTGCGCCGTGAGCACGCAGAGCACGCCTTCGGCGGCCAGCGCGGCGGCGGTGTCGATCTTCCTGATGCGGGCATGGGCGTGCGGCGACATCAGCAGCACGCCGTAGGCCTGCCGGGGCAGCACGACGTCGTCCACGTAGCGGCCGCGGCCGGTGATGAAGCGGTGGTCCTCGACCCGGCGGACCGGCTGGCCGATGCCGAACTTGCCTACGGTGACGTTCACGGATGTCTCCTGGGCGCTATGCTGATAGAAGGGGCGCGTTCGATGTCACGATATTTGACCGGCAAGCCGCTCGCGCGCAAGCGGGGATGCCGCGAGGGAGACCGCCCATGAAGATAGCCCGGGTCACCGCGACCCCGATCCACGTGCCGATCACCGTCGACCTGGCCGGCCTGCGGCGGCAGGCGGCGATGTCGCCCTGCCTCGTCGAGGTCGAGACCGACACCGGCCTCGTCGGCCACGGCTTCACCGCGATCACCGAGGAGGACGTGGCGGCGCGCGCGGTCGAGGCG
>Ga0182749_1000696_pt1 | contig 29143 bp, 17 predicted proteins | sample eDN3rd37CKraftMG_FD_128875 | JGI IMG/M metagenome (GOLD analysis project Ga0182749, IMG submission 128875) | Enriched Miracle-Growth compost microbial communities from Emeryville, California, USA - eDNA 3rd pass 37_C Kraft MG (version 2) (version 2) ...
CCTCACGCTCACCGCGACGAACGCGCAGTCCCCGATGCTGTCGTGGGTCGGTGCCGTCCGCCTGCCCGCCGCGTGGGACAAGGGTGCCGTCTACACGGGCGGCGACCGGGTGACGTACGACGGCCGCACGTTCGAAGCGCAGTGGTGGACGCAGGGCGAGACGCCCGGTTCGTCGCCGTACGGCGCCTGGGCCGAGGTGGGTGCCCCCGCGCGGTGCGGGGGCACGACGGCGCAGCAGTGGACCGCGTCGTGGGTCTACTCGGGCGGCGAGAGCGTCGTGCACGACGGCGCGCTGTGGAAGGCGCAGTGGTGGACGCGCAACCAGGAGCCGGGAGCGGACGTCTCCGGCCCGTGGAGCAAGGTCGGCGCCTGCTGACCGGTCCCGTCCCCGACCACGACGGCACGACGCCCCGCGACCGGAACCGGTCGCGGGGCGTCGTGCCGTCGTGCTCAGCCTGCGGGGGTCCGGAGCGCGAAGGGTCCGCCGCGCAACGACCGTGGGAGCGCCGCGTCGTCCGCGTCGGTGACGACGTGGCCGAGACGGTCCGCCGGGACGGCGACGATGGTCGCGTCCCGACCGAGGGCCGGGGTCGGGGCGAGCGCGACGACCTGGCCCGCGGTCTCGGCCAGCGCCCGGGTGATCGACGCCAGCAGCGGGGTCCGGACCGACAGGCCGTGCGCGGCGGTGAGCCCGTCGGCGCCGACGAACCCATGGTCGACGCGGATCCCGCGCAGGCTGGCCTCCGCGACCGGGCCGACGAGGGCGAGCGTCCCGGGCTGGGTCGTGCCGCCGGTGAGGATGACCTCGGCGTCGCTCGCCGAGAGCTCGACCGCGACGACGAGCGCGTTGGTGACGACCGTCAGGCCGGGCACGTCCGCGAGCTCCCGGGCGACGGCGCGTGCGCAGGGTCCCGCGCTGAGGGCCACGGTGTCGCCGGGCCGGACCAGCGCGGCGGCGAGCGTGGCGATCGTCCGCAGGCTCGGGGCGTCGTCGGCCTCGTCGTCCGTGGTGGCGGCGGCCGCGGGTGCGGCCGCGGCAGCGTGGGTGAGGGATGCGCCACCGCGGTGGCGGACGAGGAGACCTTCGGCGTCGAGCCGGCGCAGGTCGCGGCGGATCGTCGCCTCGGACGCGCGGGTCAGCCTGGCGAGGTCGTGGAGGGAGGCGACGCGGTTGGCGCGGACGTGCTCGACGATCGCGCGTCGCCGTGCGAAGGGGTGCACGGCGTGCTCGTCCTCGTCGACGGCGGTCCGTTCGGCGACGAGCATGCGCGCTCACTCCCTCGTGGCTCTCGACGATGGGCTCGGGCGGCGAGCCGCCGTTGTTAACGTTATCAGCAGACAGCGTTGTCTTTCGAGGGAGACGCGGGGGACGACGCGCCGACGGACGGCTCACGAACCAGGGCCTGACCGCCCTTGGCCTCAGGGAAAGGTGCGCGAGGCACCATCGCTATGATTCCCCCATGACGACAGGTCCAGCCGTCGCGCCGGGGACGCGCGGTCGCGGAGGGCGTCCGAGGACGGGCCCCTCGATCGGCGACGTCGCCAGGCTCGCCGGTGTGTCCGCGCAGACCGTCTCCCGGGTCTCCACGGGGGCCGACAACGTGCGCGCCGACACCCGGCAGCGCGTGCTCGACGCGATGGAGCAGCTCGGCTACTCCCCGAACCACGCCGCCCGGGCGCTGCGCAACGGGAGCTTCCGGACGATCGGCGTCATCGCGCACCAGCTCGCCCGCACCGGGGAGTCGCGGACCGTCGAGGCCGTCGTCGAGGCCACGCGTGCCGCGGGCTACACCATCACGCTCGTCGACGTCGAGCACCCCGAGGCGTCCGACGTCTCGGAGGCCGTCCAGCGTCTGAGCCACCAGTCGATCGACGGGCTCGTCATCATCCGCGCCGAGCCGGCGTCGCCCACCAGCCTCGTCCTGCCGGACCGGCTGCCCGTCGCGGTCTCCGACTCGCGCTTCGCCGGCCACCACCCCACGGTGGCGGCCGACCAGGAGTCCGGCACCCGCCAAGCGGTCCAGCACCTCCTCGACGCCGGGCACCGCACGGTCCACCACGTGGCCGGCCCCGAGACGTCGATCCCCGCCACGATGCGCGTCGAGGCGTGGGAGGAGCTCCTGGCGGCGAGCTGCCGTCCCTCCGTCGCGCCGCTCCACGGCGACTGGTCCGCCCGGTCGGGCTACGAGCTCGGCCGGAGGCTCGCCGCCGACCCCGACGTGACCGCCGTCTTCGCGGCCAACGACGAGATGGCCGTCGGCGTCATGCGCGCGCTCCACGAGGAGGGGCTGCGCGTCCCCGAGGACGTCAGCGTCGTCGGCTTCGACGACCTGCCGCTGTCGGAGTACCTCTGGCCCCCGCTGACCACGGTCCGGCAGGACTTCCCCCGGATCGGGCGCGAGCTCGTGGACATGGTCCTGCGTCAGCTCCGCGGCGAGGTGCTCACGGACCTGCGCGTCGTCGTCGGGGTCGAGCTCGTGGAGCGGGGGAGCGTGGCGCCGCCTCGTCCGCGCTGACTCCTACTGCTCGCGCTCGGGCGCGGTCGCAGGCGGCACCAGGGGTGCTGCCTCGGGCGCGTCCTGGACCTCGCTCCTGAACGCACGCAGCGACTGCCCGACGCTCCTCGCGAGGTCCGGCAGGCGGCGCGCGCCGAACAGGAGCAGCACGACGAGCAGCAGCACGACGTAGTGGATCGGCTTCATCGGGGACCTCCGGTGGGGGTGGGGTTCAGGTCGGCTCGGTCGACGGCGGCCCACTGGGCGTCGCTCAGCGGCTCGCCGACCCAGCGCGCGCCCGACGCGGCGTGCGCCGCCGAGCCGAAGCCCGCGACGACGGCGGCCACGGCCGGGGACCGCAGCGGGAAGCGCATCGCGGCGTGGGGCAGGACGGTGCCCTGCGCGTCGCAGGCCGACGCGAGGCGGCGCGCCCGCCCGAGCACCTCGTCGGGGGCGGCGTCGTAGTCGAACCGGGCGTCGTCGGGCGGCCACGGCCGCGCCAGCAGGCCCGAGTTGAACGGCGCCGCCGCGACCACCGACACGCCGCGCCCGAGACAGTCGTCGAGCAGCGGGGCCGCGGAGCGGTCGGCGAGGGTCCAGCGCCCCGCCACCATGACGACGTCGACGTCCGCCTCGGCGACGATCCGGCGGAGCGGGTCGACGAAGTTCATGCCCGCGCCGACCGCCCCGACGACGCCCTGCTCGCGCAGCTCGACCAGCGCGGGCAGGGCCTCGGCGATCGCCGGGCCCATGAAGTCCTCGGGGTCGTGGACGTAGACGACGTCGACCCGGTCGAGCCCCAGACGCTCGAGGCTCGCGTCGAGGCTGCGCAGGACGCCGTCGCGCGAGTAGTCCCGCGCCCGGGTCAGGTCGTCCGGGACCGCGAACCCGCCCGAGGCGAGGTCGGAGCCCGTGGGCGCGGGGTTGGGCACCAAGAGGCGCCCGACCTTGGTCGACACGACGTACTCGTCGCGGGGGCGGTCGCGGAGCGCGTCGCCGAGGCGACGCTCGGACAGCCCGAGGCCGTAGTGCGGCGCGGTGTCGAAATAGCGCACCCCGCCCGCCCACGCGGCGTCGACCGCGTCGCGCGCCTGCGCGTCGTCGACGGCGCGGTAGAGGTTCCCGACGGGCGCGGCACCGAAGCCCAGCTCCGTCACCCGCACGGCGGTGCGCCCGAGCGCCCGGCGGGGCAGGCCACGGTCCCGGTTCATGACAGCTCCTTCGTCCTCAGGTGGTACCAGCGGGCGGCCGCGCCGCCCAGGACGAGGTCGCGCTCGTCGTCCGACGCGCCGGCGAGCAGCGCGTCCGTGGCAGCGGCGACGTCGTCGTAGCCCGCCGCCAGCAGGCAGACCGGCCAGTCGGACCCGGCCATCGTCCGGCCCGGGCCGTACGCCTCGAGCACCGTCGACGCGTACGGACGCAGGTCCTCGACCGTCCAGGCCGCATGGTCGGCCTCCGTCACGAGACCCGACAGCTTGACCGCGACCCGCGGCTCGGCCGCGAGCCCCCGGACGTGCGTCGCCCACGGCTCGAGCGCGCCGCGCGCGATCGGCGGCTTCCCGGCGTGGTCGAGCACGAAGCGGACCTCGGGGAGCGCGCGCACCGTCTCGACGACCGTGTCGAGCTGCGCCGGGAGCACGACCAGGTCGTAGGCCAGACCCGCCTCGGCGACCGCGCGCAGCCCGCGGCGCACGTCCGGCCGGCACAGCCAGCGCGGGTCGGGCTCCTCCTGGACCTGGTGCCGGATCCCGACGAGCCGCTCGCCGCCCGGCGCCTCGAGCAGCCCCGCGAGCCGGTCGGCCACGTCGGGGGCGGTGAGGTCGACCCAGCCCACCACGCCGGCCACGTCGGGGTCCTTCGCGGACAGCGCGAGCAGCTCCGGGGTCTCCTCGGCCACGCACACGGTCTGGACCACGACGGTCGCGTCGACGCCGTTCCGGCGCAGGGCCGGACGCAGGTCGTCCATCGTGAACGACCGCCGCAGCGCGGGCAGCCCGGCGGTCCACGGCTGGTCGCGGACCGCCAGGTCCCACACGTGGTGATGCGCGTCGATGCGCACGGCGGCTCCCTCCAGGTGTTCGGTCCGGGTCGGTCAGTCGAGGTGGAACAGCTCGGTCGCGTCGGCCCACCAGGTCCCCGGACCGGCCGACGCGACGGGCTCCTGGCACGGGTCGGTCCGGCTCCACCACGCGCGGGTCGCCGGGTCCTGCGCGACGCGCGCGAGGTCGGCCTCGAGGTCGTCGCCCGTGTACTCGAGGTACGCGAGCAGCAGCCCGTCCCGCTCGAAGATGGAGTAGTTCCGCACGCGCGCGGCCCGCAGGGCGGCGAGGACGGGCTCGGGCACCTCGCGGTGCAGGACCCGGTACTCCTCCTCGTGCCCGGGGCGCAGGCGGATCACCTGCGCCACCCGGCGGACCCGCGGGCCGCCGGTCACGACGCGCCCACCGGGCGCAGGCGCAGCGCGTCCATGCCGCCGTCGACGGCGAGCGAGACCCCGGTCGTGGAGGACGAGGCCGGGGAGGCCAGGTACGCCACGGCGCCGGCGACCTCGTCCGCGCTCACGAGCCGGCCGTGCGGCTGACGGGCCTCGAGCGCGGCACGCTCGGCGGCGGGGTCGGGGGCCGCGTCGAGCAGCCGGCCGATCCAGGGCGTGTCCGCGGTGCCGGGGCTGACGCAGTTGACGCGCACGCCCTCGCGGACGAGGTCGGCTGCCATGGCGCGCGTCAGGGACAGGACCGCTCCCTTGCTCGCCGAGTACAGGGCGCGGTCGGGCAGCCCCGCGGTCGCGGCGATCGAGCACGTGTTGACGATCGCGCCGCGGCCCGACGCGCGCAGGGCCGGCAGGGCCGCCCGCGTCACCCGCACCAGCCCGACCACGTTCACGTCGAGGACCCGGTGCCACTCGTCGTCGGGGTTGTCCTCCACGCGGCCCTGCGCCCCGATCCCGGCGTTGTTGACGAGCACGTCGAGCCCGCCCAGCTCCTCGACGGCGGCGGCGACTGCGCGGCCGACGGACGCGTCGTCGGTCACGTCGGCGACCACGGCCACGAGGGAGGCCGAGTCGTCCGCGTCGGCGAGCGGGGTGCGGTCGAGCACCGCGACGCGAGCGCCGCGCGCGGCGAAGTGCCGCGCCGTGGCGAGCCCCAGGCCGGACGCGCCCCCGGTGACCAGGACCCGGAGGCCGGCGAGCGGGTCGGTGCCCGCGGGCGCCGTCATGCCGCCCCCATCGTCTGGCGCTGCCGGCCGAGGCCGTCGATCTCGAGCTCGACGACGTCGCCCGCACGCAGGTACGGGGTGTCGGGCCGGCCCAGGGCGACCCCGGCGGGGGTGCCCGTGTTCACGACGTCGCCCGGCTCGAGCACCATCACCTGGCTCAGGTACCAGACGAGGTGGTCGACGCCGAAGATCATCTGCGCCGTCGAGCCGTCCTGGCGCAGCTCGCCGTTGACCCACAGCCGGAGCCCCAGCGCCTGCGGGTCGGTGACCTCGTCGGCGGACAGCAGCCACGGGCCGAGCGGGTTGAACGTCTCGCAGTTCTTGCCCTTGTCCCACGTCCCGCCGCGCTCGAGCTGCAGCTCGCGCTCGGACACGTCGTTGCTGATCGCGTAGCCCGCGACGCACGCCCGCGCCGCCTCGGGCGAGTCGAGGTAGCGCGCCTCGCGACCGATCACGACCGCCAGCTCGACCTCCCAGTCCGTCTTCGTGGACCCACGGGGGATGAGCACGGAGTCGTCCGGCCCGACGACGGTCTGCGCCGTCTTGAGGAACACGACCGGCTCCTCGGGCTCGTCGTGGCTCGTCTCGGCCGCGTGCGCGCGGTAGTTCACGCCGATGCAGACGACCTTGCCCGGCCGGGAGACGGGGGCGCCGACCCGTGCGGGCTCGGGCGCCGCCGGCAGCGCGGCCAGCTCGTCGGTCCCGAGCGCGAGGACGCGGGCCAGCGTCGCCGGGGTGACGTCGTCGACGACCGTGGACAGGTCGCGCCAGGTGCCGTCGGGACCGGCCGCCACGGGCCGTTCCTGCCCCGGGGCTCCGTGTCGTGCGATGCGCATCGTGCTCCTTACTGAGGTGCGGGGGTCGGGTGCGGGGTCCGTGCGGGCCCCGGGCTGGGTGCGGGCGGTCGCCCCGGTCAGTCCTTGGACCGGCCGGCGACGACGCGCGTGATGATGAGGACGACGAGGATCACGGCGCCGTTGAGGAAGTCGAACCACTCGCCGCTCACCCCGCCGAACGTGAGGACGTTCTGGACCAGGTAGAGCAGGAGGATGCCGGTGAACGCGCCGACGAGGCTGCCCCGGCCGCCGTTGAGGCTCACCCCGCCGATGACGGCGGCGGCGAAGACCGTGAAGATCGCCCCGTCGCCCTGGTTCGACGCCACCGACGCGAGGTGGCCGGACAGCATGATCCCGGCGAGCGCCGCGAGCACGCTCGCGAGGATCAGGACCCCCGCCACGGTGCGGTCGGTCCGGATCCCGGCGGCGCGCGCGGCGTCGACGTTGCCGCCGATCGCGTAGAGCGCGCGGCCCGCACGCAGGTAGCGCAGGGCGAGGACCGCGACGACGTACGCGAGCACGCAGACCCAGATCGCGACGGGCACGCCGAGCCAGCTGCCCGTGCCGAGGTACATCATCGAGCCCTGCATGCCGAAGAACGTCTGCCCGCCCGAGATCCCGGTGAGCAGCCCGCGCAGCGTGATGAGCATGCCCAGCGTCACGATGAACGCGTTGAGCCCGAGCTTGACGATGAGCCCCGCGTTGATGAGGCCGATCACCAGGCCGACCGCGAGCGTGATGGGGATGGCCCAGCCGGGGGAGACCAGGTCGAGGCCGTGGTTGATGCCCTTGGGCAGCGTGAGCCACACGGCCACGCCGGGCGCGAGCCCGACGGTCGACTCGAGCGAGAGGTCCATCTTGCCCGTGAGCAGGACGAGCCCCTCCGCGAGGACCAGCAGGCCGATCCACGACATCGACACCAGGACGTCCTGCCAGTTGCGCCAGGTCAGGAAGTTCGGCGACACGAAGCACCCGACGACCACCACGAGGATGATCGGGGGCACGAGCGCGAGGTCGCGGAACCGTGCGAGCCGGACGTTCTTCAGCGACAGCGTGCCGATCGACCCCGACGGGCGACCTGCCGCGGGGGCGCCGGCCGAGGCCGCACCCTTCGTCGTCGACGGGTCGTCGACGCGTTCGGTCACCTCATCGATCACCGAGATCCACTCCTTCCATGGCGGAGACGAGCTCACGGTCGTCCCACGTTCCGGTCAGCTCCGCGACGACGTCGCCGCGGAAGAGGACGAGCACCCGGTGGCAGTAGCGCAGGTCGTCGAGGTCGTCCGTCACGACGACGACCCCCGCCCGGCCGCGGGCCGTGTCGACCGCGGTGGCCATCAGGGACTCCTTGGACTTCACGTCGACCCCGGCGGTCGGCGCCATCATGACGAGCAGCCGCGGGTCGTCGGCGATCGCGCGGCCCGCGACCACCTTCTGCTGGTTGCCGCCCGAAAGGTCGCCGACCTCCTGCTCGGGGCGGCGGGGGACGATGTCGAGCCGGTCGATCAGCGTCCACGCGAGCGCGGCACGCCGCTTGGGGCTCACGACGCCGAACCGGCCGAGCCGGTGCGGGACGGTCATCGTGAGGTTCTCCTCGATCGACAGGCCCGGGACGTAGCCCTCGGCACGCCGGTCCTGCGGGACGAAGCCGATCCCCGCCGCGAGCGCACGCGGGACGCTGCCCAGGCGCTGCGCCACGCCGTCGAGCAGGACCTCCCCGGACTGCGGTCGGCGCAGCCCGACGAGCGCCTCGGCGAGCGCCGTCTTGCCGCTCCCGCCGGCACCGGCGAGCCCGACGATCTCGCCGGGCCGGACGTCGAAGCTCACGCCGCGGTACTCGTCGGCGGCGAGGTCGCGGACCTCGAGCACGCGCTCGTCGGTCGTGGGCAGGGGCGGTCGCGGGTCCTCGCGGTCGCGCACCTTCTCGCCCGTCATGGCCTCGACGAGCTGGGTGCGGGAGAGCTCGTCGATGCGTGCCGTCACGATGTGCTGCGCGTCGCGGTACACCGTGACGGACTGGCACAGGTCGAAGATCTCCTGCAGGTGGTGGCTGATGTACAGGAACGTGACGCCCTGCTCCTGGAGCCGCCGGATCCGGGCGAACAGCCGCGCGATCCCCGCGGCGTCGAGGCGCGCCGTCGGCTCGTCGAGGATCACGAACCGGGCGCCGTAGGAAAGGGCGCGCGCGATCTCGACGAGCTGGCGCTGCTCGACCGTGAGCTCGCGCGCGGGCTGCCGCGGGTCGACGTCGATCTCCCACTCGTCGAGCAGGGCCTTCGCCCGCGTCTCGAGCTCGCGCCACCGGATGGGGCGCCCGTTCTCGGCCTGCCGGTTGACGAACAGGTTCTCGGCGACCGTGAGGTCGTCGAGGATCATCAGGTGCTGGTACACGCATGCGACCCGGCTCCGCCAGGCGTCGCGGTCGGTGAGGGGCGGCGCCGGCTCGCCCCCGTACGTCACGGTGCCCGTGTCGGGCGCCTGCAGGCCGGTGAGGATCGACACGAGCGTCGACTTCCCGGCCCCGTTGCGTCCGACCAGCGCGTGGACCTCGCCGGGCGCGACGGTCAGCTGCACGTCCCGCAGGGCCTGGGTGGCCCCGAACCTCTTGCTCACCCCGGCGACCTGCACGACCGGTGGCTCACCACCGGGCGCGACAGGCACCGCCGTCTGGGTCGACTCCGTCGTCATCCTCTGCTTCCTCGTCTCGCGTGTGCTGCGGCCGGCCCGGCCGGGCGTGCCGCCCGGGCCGGCCGCGCTCGTGGCGGCTGGGTCAGCCGACCTGGTTGCCCCACAGGCTCTGGTCGGTCACCGCGACGGAGCCGTCGAACTTGCCGTCGACGGTGACGAGGGGCGCCGGGATCTGGTCCTCGAGCATCTCGTCGCCGACCTTGACGATCTTTCCGCCGTGGCCGTCGTCGCCGGGCTCGTACGTCTTGCCGGCGATGGCGTCCTTGATGAACTGCAGGCCGTACTTGGCGTAGAGGTCGGCCGGCTGGGAGACCGTGGCGTCCATCGTGCCGTCCTTGATGGCCTGGAACTCGGCCGGGACGCCGTCGTTGGACACGATGACGATGTGCCCGTCCTCGCCGCGCTTCTTCAGCAGGCCCTTCTGCTTGAGCGCCTGCAGCGTCGAGGGCAGGAAGATCGAGGCCTGCATGTAGATCGCGTCGACCTTGTTGCCGGCCAGCACGGTGTTGAGCTGGGACACGGCGGTGGGCGGGTCCCACTTGGTCGGCTCGCCGAACACCTTGATGCTCGGGAAGTTCTTCTTCATGCAGTCGTTGAAGCCCTGCGTGCGGTCGCGGCCGTTGATGGACGACAGGTCGCCCTCGAACATCACGACGTTGCCCTTGCCGCCGAGCTCCTTGCCGATGTACTGGCAGGCCTTCTCGCCGTAGGACACGTTGTCGGTGCGCACGACCATGTAGACCTTGCCCGAGTCGGGCCGCGTGTCGATCGAGACGACGGGGATCTTCTTGGCCGCGAGCTGCTGGAGCGTCGGGATGACGGCGGCGGTGTCCTGCGGGGCGATGACGACGCCCTTGACGCCCTGCGCGACGAGCGTCTGGACGTTGTCGGCGAGCTTGGAGATGTCGTTCTGCGAGCTCGTCGTCTTGAGCTGGACGCCGACGGTCTTCGCCATCTCGGGCACGTACTTGATGTAGGCGTTCCAGAAGTCGGAGTCGGAGCGCGGGTAGTCGACGCCGACGAGCGGCGAGGAGCTGCCGCCCCCTGACGTCGAGCTCGCGTCGCCTCCGCCGGAGCTGCAGGCCGCGAGGAGGAACACGGAGGTCGCCGCCGCGGTGGCCGCGAGGGTGGTCTTGAGTCGCACGGTGCTTTCTCTCCTTCGAGAAACGGCCCGCGAAGGGGCCTGGGTGTGGGGACGCCGGTCAGCCGGCCGGCGTCAGCTCGGTGTGCGTGGGTTCGGCGACGGTGTCGGTCCAGGCCGGCCCGTCGGGGTAGCGGTAGCGCTCGACGCTGGCGTCGAGGAGCTGGGCGCCCGAGCCGGGGAGCCGGGGCGCGGTGTACCGGCCGCGCTCGATGCGCGCCGGCTCGACGAAGTGCTCGTGCAGGTGATCGACGAACTCGATCCAGCGGCCTTCCTGGCTGCCGCTGACGGCGGCGTAGTCGAAGAAGGACAGGTGCTGGACGACCTCGCACAGCCCGACGCCGCCGGCGTGCGGGCAGACGGGGACGCCGTGCTGGGCGGCGAGCAGGAGGATCGCGATGTTCTCGTTGACGCCCGCGACCCGGCACGCGTCGATCTGGCACACGCCGATCGCCCCGGTCGCCAGGAGCTGCTTGAAGACGATGCGGTTGGCGACGTGCTCGCCCGTCGCGACGAGCACCGGGGCGACGCCCTCGGCGACCGCCCGGAGCCCCAGGATGTCGTCGGGGCTCGTCGGCTCCTCGACCCAGGTGAGGTCGTAGGGGGCGAGGCGCGCGACGGTCGAGACGGCCTCGGGCACCTCCCAGACCTGGTTCGCGTCGATCGACAGCCGCACGTCGGGGCCGACGAGCTCGCGGACCATGCCGACGCGGCGGGCGTCGTCGTCGGCGTCGGCGCCCACCTTGAGCTTGAGGTGGGTGAAGCCGTCGTCGAGAGCCTCGCGCACGAGCCGGCGCACCTTCTCGTCGGAGTACCCGAGCCAGCCCGCGGACGTGGTGTACGCGGGGTAGCCGTGCTCCTCGAGCTCGGCGATGCGCGCGGCCTTGCCCGGCTCGGCGGCGCGCAGGAGCTCGAGGGCACGGTATTCGTCGAGCACGTCGGTGAGGTGGCGGAAGTCGACGAGCGCCACGGTCTCCTCGGGGCTGAGCTCGGCGAGCAGGCGCCACAGCGGCTTGCCCTCGCGCTTGGCCCGCAGGTCCCAGACGGCGTTCACGACGGCGCCGACGGCCATGTGGACGACGCCTTTCTCGGGTCCGAGCCAGCGCAGCTGGGAGTCGTGCACGAGGCGCTTCCAGAGGCCGCCGAGGTCGGCGAGCGTCGCGTCGACGTCGAGCCCGACGACGAGGTCCTCGACGGCGCGGATCGCGCTCACGGCGACCTCGTTGCCGCGGCCGATCGTGAACACGAACCCGACGCCGCTCTCGCCGGTCGAGGTGGGCACCTCGACGTACGCGGCGGAGTAGTCGGGGTCGGGGTTCATGGCGTCGGAGCCGTCGAGGTCGCGCGAGGTCGGGAACCGGACGTCGACCACCGTGAAGGGCTCGAAGACCCCGCTCATGCGAGGCCCTCGGAGCGTCGGCCGGCCGGGTGCGTGCGGACTGCGCGGCAGGGCCGTGCAGTGCGAGGGACGTCGGTGTCCACCGTGTCCACCTTCCGTGGAGGAGCGATCAGCAGTCGGATGTTTCCCCGGTGCAGAGCGTTGTTCGCCCGTGATGAGCGCATTCAGCCCCGAAGACATCCGATGTCTGACAGTTATAGTGGCGGACGGCGGGCATGTAAAGCCCCCGGGGTGCGGCGACGGCGCCGACCCGGATTGTGGGCCGCTCGCTCGGTGGCCCAGACTCGGGCTCAGGAGCGCGCCCCGCAGGTCGCGACGAGCGGAGGGATCACGGATGGCAGTCACGGACCAGGCGATCGACAAGCTCCGGGGCATGATCGCCTCGGGCGAGCTCCAGCCCGGGCAGCGCCTGCCGCGCGAGGCGGACCTCGCCGCCGACCTCGGGCTCTCCCGCAGCTCGCTGCGCGAGGCGGTCCGCGCGCTCTCGCTGCTGCGCATCCTCGACGTGCGCCAGGGTGACGGGACGTACGTCTCGAGCCTGTCGAGCGAGTCGCTCGTCGACACCCTGAGCTTCATCGCCGACTTCCACCAGGACTCGAGCGTGCTCGACCTGCTCGAGGTCCGGCGGATCCTGGAGCCCGCCGCGAGCGCGCGGGCGGCCCGGCGTGCCGGGCCGGACGACGTCGAGCGCCTGCGTGCGATCCTCGCCGGCGCCGGCGCCGACTCCCCGGTCGAGGAGCTCGTCGCGGTGGACGTCGAGTTCCACCGGGCCGTGGCCGAGCTCGCGGGCAACCCCGTCCTCGCGTCGCTCGTCGAGAGCGTCTCGAGCCGGACGCACCGGGCGCGCACGTGGCGCGGCATCACCGAGGAGGGTGCGCTCGCGCGCACGCTCGCGGAGCACGCCGCGATCCTCGGTGCGATCGCGGTGGGGGACGCGGACCTGGCCCGCGCGTGGGCCGAGGTGCACGTGGGCGGCGTGGAGGCGTGGCTCCGGCAGAGCCTCTGAGCCGAGTCCCCGGGCCGGTCGGTCCGGACGTCGCGAGGCGCCGGCCCGTGCGGTGGCCGTGGTGGCACGGTGCCTCCTCGTGGGTCGGGCGCAGCCTCGGCGCGGCGCCTCGTGACGGGTCCCGGGGGACGGTGCGCTCGGCGCCGAGCGCTTGACACTCCGGGTGACGGGGACCACAGTAGCCGTGTTTACGTCACCATGGTGACGTGAACATCGCGGCCCGCGGGCCGCGGCAGCACTTGCCCCGCAACGACGCGCCGAGGAGTGACCGTGCCGCACCATCCTGAACGCCACCGAACCGTCCGCCGCGCGCGGAGGTACTCGGGCCGCGCCGCCGCCGGGCTCGGCGCCGTCGTCGCGAGCACGCTCGTCGCCGCCGCGGCTGCCGCGTCGGTGCCCGTGCCGACGACGGACGACCCCCCGACCTACACCCGCTTCCTACCGGTCGCGGACCCCGGGACAGGCGCCGCCGACTACTTCGAGCCGTTCTGGTACGACACGTCCGGACGGCAGATCCAGGCGCACGGCGGCCAGGTGGTGACGGCGACGTCGGACGAGCTCGGCGTGAGCTCCGACGACGTCACGAGCCGCACCGAGGGCGGCCGCACCGTCTACTACTGGTACGGCGAGGACCGCAGCAACGGCTACTACGACACCCCCGGGGTCGCGGCCTACCGCTCGACGGACCTGCTCAACTGGACCTTCGAGGGCGACGTGCTGCGCACCGTCTCGACGAAGGCCGAGCTCACGCAGCCCTACTTCGCGGACCTCTACGGCACCGTCCGGGCGGACGGCACGACCGACACGACGAAGGTCGACCAGGTCTTCCGGTACCTCAACACCGACCCCTACGAGGCCGACGGGACGACGGCGCAGGTCGCGGCGATCGTCGAGCGGCCGAAGGTGCTGTACGACGCCAAGACCCGGCAGTGGGTCATGTGGTGGCACTCCGACGGGAACAGCACGCCGGGCGGCGGCATGTACGTGCGCTCGCTCGCCGGCGTCGCCGTCGCGGACAGCCCGACCGGGCCCTTCCGGATGGTCGGGGCGTACCGCCTGCCGAACGAGACGACGTACGCGTCGTCGTGCACGAAGGACGCCGACCCCGGCGGCTCGCGCGACATGACCGTGTACCAGGACGACGACGGCGCGGCGTACCTCGTGTACTCCTCGGAGAACAACTGGTCGCTCTACGTCGCCAAGCTCGACGACAGCTACACGAACGTCGTGCGGACCACCTCGGTCGACACGACGGGGGCGATGTACTCGGAGGACGGCACCTACCCGTACGTCCTCGCGGACGGCAAGGGCGGGGCGCCGGTCGAGCACCGGGACTTCACGGTCGTCGCGCACTGCGACATGCTCGAGGCGCCCGCGATGTTCAAGCACGACGGCCGCTACTACATCGTGGCGTCGGGGGCCACCGGCTGGGCCCCGAACCAGCAGACGTACTACACCGCGGACGACCTCCTCGGGACCTGGAAGCGCGGGCTGCTGGCCGACGACGACGCCGAGCACACGTGGTTCACCAAGCTCCGGGCGGGCGACGACGGCGTGCTCTCGGTCGGGGACGCGCGCAGCTCGACCTTCGGCTCGCAGTCGACGAACGTGCTTGCGCTCGACGCCGCCAAGGGCGAGTTCGTCTACATGGGGGACCGGTGGGACGCGGGCGAGCCGGACTCGACGTACGTCTGGCTGCCGCTCACCTTCGGCGAGGACGGCAAGCTCGAGCTGCGCAACCCCGCGGCCGAGGACCCGGCCCGCTGGGCCGACGGCTGGGACGCGAGCTACTGGGACGACCACGGCGCCGGTGGCGCGATCTGGAAGGTGACCGACGACAGGCTGCCCGCGACGCTGCGCACCGACGAGGACCTCTCGACCGTGCTGCCGACGAGCGTGGCGGTGTCCGTGCACGGGCGCACCACCGACGTGCCCGTGACGTGGGACCGCACGTCGTTCATGATCCCCGGCAAGCAGACGCTGACCGGCACGCTCGCAGGCGACGCCGACTTCACGCCGGGGCGGACGTTCACGCGCACCGTGACCGTGGCGGCGCACGGGCGCTACGACATCGCGCCGGAGGCGACGGCGTCGGCCTCGAGCCGCACCGACCTCGCCGCGACCACGAACGACGGCAGCACCGCGAAGGGCTGGGACGACTGGGTCGCGGGCGGGGCGTACCCGCTCAAGAGCTGGCTCGCGTACACGTGGACGGAGCCGCGCCGCACCACCTCCGTCGTCGTGCACACGTACCAGGACGGGCCGACCGCCACCTGGCCCTCGCACGTCGGGGTCGAGTACCAGGACGCCGACGGCGCCTGGGTGACCACGAGCGTGGCCGCCGACGTGTCGCAGGACGCGTCGAAGGGGGCTCCCGTCGTCACGCTCGACACGTCGGCCCTGCCGGCCACGACGGCGATCCGGGTGGACCTGACGACCGCGACCACGACCTGGCAGTCGGTGTCCGAGGTCGAGGTCCTGGGGTACGCGGCGGACGACGGCACCTCGACCGGCTGCGACACGCCGGGCGTCCGGGCACCGTGGCTCGCGTCGCCGGGCGCGGCCACCGGGGTGACGTTCTGCCAGGACGCCGACCAGGACGGCGGTGCAGCGTTCCGCATCTCCGACGCGAACAACGGTGCCTGGACGTCGCGCGACCAGCTCAGCGTGGCCTACCGGCCGTCGGCGCTCCCGGTGGGCGCCTCGATCACGACCCACGTCGCGGCGCTCGACGCGGGCGGCGTGACCGACCCGCGCGCCGGCCTGGTCGTCCGCGACGACCTGTCCGACGCCGGCCGAGGGAAGGCCGCGGGCTACGCCGTCCTGGCGACCAGCCCGTCGGGCGCGTACCTGCAGTACGACGCGGACGGCGACGGCTTCCTCGACTCGCAGACGGACACGGTGGCCGCGGCGGCGGGGCCGGTCCGGCTCCGGCTCGAGCGCACGAGCGCCGACGAGGTCACGGGCTACTACCGCGCGTCGGACGACGACGCGTGGCAGGTCGTGGGCACCGCGCCTCTGACGGGGGCGGCGGCCGGCGCGCTCGACGCCGGCGTCATGGCGACGGCGAACAGCCCGACCGGCAGGACCGTGACGGCGACCTTGGTCGGCACGGCGGTCTCGAAGGCAGCGGCGCCGAAGGCGCCCCGGCTGACGTTCCGCAGCCCGGGCGAGGGCGACACGCTGTCGGGGAAGGTCACGGTCAAGGTCAGGCTCCAGGGCGAGGACCTGGTGGCGTACAACCTCCGGGTCGACTCGGCGGGCCTGCAGTACGTGTGGCACCCCGAGCCGGGCGTCGAGAAGTTCGTGCTGGACACGGGCACGCTGACCGCCGGCAGGCACACCCTGCTCGCGACGGCCACGGACGCGGCCGGGCACAAGACCACCGTGACCGAGGACGTCGTCGTCGGCTGACGGGGCGCCGGGGCACGCCTGCGACCTGCGCGGGCGTGCCCCGGGTGCTCATCTGCTGAACAGGGTGTTTACGTCACCAAACATCGGATGTTAACGTCACCTTCAATACCCGTCGGGTGCCGGTCGAGGAAGACAGGGTCAGGCCCAGCTCTCACCGTCGAGCGCGCCCCAGGCATCGACAAGGGGTTCTCGTGCACATCGCCACACCATGGCTCCGCCGCAGCGGCCGTCGCCGCGCGCGGCGCCTCCTCGGCGTCGTCGCCGCCGCCGCGCTGCTCGCGGCTCCGGCGCTGACCGCAGTCCCGGCGGCCTCCGCGGCGCCCGCCGCCACGACCGCCGTCACGACCGCCGCCACCGCTGCGGCGGACGGCGACGGCGCCCGCACCGTGCTCGGCCTCGACCGCGAGTGGAAGTTCGTCCGCGGCGACTGGAAGGGCTTCGCCGAGGACGGGCCCGAGAAGGTGTCCTACGACGACTCGGGCTGGAGCAACGTCGGGCTCCCGCACTCGTTCTCGACGCCCTACAACCAGGAGACCACCTGGTACACCGGCACCGGCTGGTACCGCCGGCACCTCGACGCCCCCGCCGACTGGCAGGGCAAGGAGGTGCGGATCGAGTTCGAGGGCGCCTTCCAGGTCACGGAGGTGTGGGTCAACGGGACCAAGGTCGGCACCCACTCCGGCGGGTACACCGGGTTCACGTTCGACATCGGACCGGAGCTCAAGACGGGCGACAACGTGATCGCGGTCCGCGTCAACAACGAGTGGAACGGTGCCATCGCGCCGCGTGCGGGCGAGCACACGTTCTCGGGCGGGATCTACCGCGACGTGAACCTCACCGTCACCGACCCCGTCAACATCCCGTGGTCCGGCACCGCGCTCTCGACGTCGCTGCTGACCCCCGTGCGGCAGACATCCGACGTCCGCATGGCCGTCGACGCCTCGACCGAGGTGCAGAACCAGGGCGACGCGTCCGCCGACGCGACCGTCGTGACGACGGTCGCGGACGCCGACGGCAAGGTCGTCGCGACGATGTCGTCGGACACGACGGTCGCGGCCGGCAAGACCGCCACGGTCACGCAGCAGAGCGACGCCCTGCAGGACCCGCACCTGTGGACCCCGGACGACCCCTACCTGTACGCCGTGACGTCCCAGGTCGTGCGGGACGGCAAGGTCGTCGACGAGACCACCGACCAGCTCGGGTTCCGCTGGACCGAGTGGACCAAGGACCAGGGCTTCTTCCTCAACGGCGTGCACACCTACCTCAACGGGGTCGACGTGCACCAGGACCAGGCCGGCTGGGGTGACGCCGTCACCGACAGCGCGATCGACCGTGACGTCGAGATGGTCAAGGGCGCGGGCTTCAACTTCATCCGTGGCTCCCACTACCCGCACGACCCGGAGTTCTACGAGGAGGCCGACCGGCTCGGCGTCATGGTGCTGGCCGAGGTGCCCTTCTGGGGCATCGGGGGCCAGTCCACGTCCGACGACGGCTCGGCCCACTCGTGGCTCACGGCGTCCGCGTACCCCGTCAAGGCGTCCGACCAGGCGGGCTTCGAGGCGAGCGTCAAGCAGCAGCTCGAGGAGCTGATCAGGACCGAGCGGAACCGTGCCAGCATCATCGGCTGGTCGCTCAGCAACGAGCCCTTCTTCTCCGCGGACAGCGTCAAGACCAAGGCCATCGCCCTGCTCCAGGACGAGGTGGGGTGGGCGCACGCGGCCGACCCGACGCGCGGCGCCGGCGTCGGCGGCGGCCAGCGCTGGGACCTCCAGGACGTCGTCAAGGACCAGGACTTCATCGGGCTCAACGGTGACGGCGCGGACTTCTACCTGACGAAGACCGACGGCACCGTCGGGTACCAGAAGAACAGCGACGGCAGCATCGTGACGCCGCCCGTCGCGACGATCGTCAACGAGTACGGGTCGCAGATCCAGTCCCGGCCCGGTTCGTGGCGTCCCTACTTCGGCGAGATCCAGGCCACGAGCAGCGACGTCACCCAGGCCTTCGAGCCGACGTGGCGCTCCGGCCAGGCCGCCTGGGCCGGCTTCGACCACGGTTCCGACGTCGCGGGCATGGGCGACATGGGCATCGTCGACTACCACCGCCTGCCCAAGCGGACCTGGTACTGGTACCGCGACACGTACAACCCCGGGGCGCCGTCGTACCTGGGGATCTCCGACCCGGGCGACGGCAAGGAGCCGACCTGGCCCCAGAAGGGCACGGCGACGTCGCTGTCGCTCGAGCCGGGCGAGGGCAGCAGCACGACGATCACGGACGACGGCACCCAGGACGCCCAGCTCGTCGTGCGCGCGATGGCGGGCGGCAAGCAGGTCTCCGACAAGCTGCCCGTGACGCTCACCGTCGTCTCCGGACCGGGCCAGTTCCCGACGCACGCGACCAAGACGATCGACACCGACACCGGGCTCGACATGACGGACGGCATCGGTGCGACGACGTTCCGGTCGTACTACCCGGGCACGACCGTCATCAAGGCGAGCTCGCCCGGGCTGCCCGACGCGACGATCACGATCACGACGAAGGCGTCCACGACGGCCGACGGCACGGTCACCACCGAGCCGGCCATGACCATCCCCGTGGCCGGCGGGGTCACCACGCTCCCCGACCCCGAGGTGCTCAAGGCGAACCTGGCCACGAGCCGCCCCGTCTCGGCGAGCTCGGCGGCCTCCGGGCACGCGGCGTCGGCCGCGAACGACGGCGACGCGAAGACGAGCTGGCAGGCCGCCGACGACTCGGCGGGCCAGTGGTGGGACCTCGACCCGGAGGGCGGCAAGCACCCGTACGAGCTCCGTCTGACGTTCGCGACGCCCGGCGTGTACGGGTACAAGATCCAGGGCGAGAAGGACGACGGGACGTTCGTCGACCTCGTCGACCGGTCCGGCAACACCGCGAAGCTCACCGAGGTGCGCGAGCGCCTCGACGGCACCGCGTACCGCACGCTCCGTGTCGTGTTCACGAGCGTGCCCGACGGCGTGCCTGCGAACCTCGCGGAGGTCACGCTGCTCGGGACGCAGAACGACCAGTACGCGACGACCGGCTCGTACGTGTCCGACCTGACCTGGAAGTCCGCCGTCTCGGGCTGGAAGACGGTGCAGAAGGACACCTCGATCGAGGGCACCCCGCTGACCATCGGCGGCACCACGTACGCCAAGGGCCTGGGTACCCACTCGGTCCAGGGCAGCTCGGACGCCGTGGTCACCTACGACCTGGGCGGGAGCTACTCGCGCTTCGTCAGCGACGTCGGCGTGGACGACGAGGTCGCCGCGACCTGCGGGTCGAACAAGGTCTCGTTCCAGGTCTACGGCGACGGCGACCTGCTGGCCGACAGCGGGACGGTCAGCGCGTCGTCGGCCGCGAAGACGATCGACGTGAGCATCGTGGGCGTCGACGAGCTCGAGCTCGTCGTGACCGACCCGGACGGCTCGAACTCCTGCGACCACGCCGACTGGGGCGGGGCGAGGGTGCTGGGGGTCCTCGCCGACCCGACGGTCGACGGGTCCGCGGTCTCCGCCGTCACGTCGACGCTCGGCGCGCCGGCCGCGGGCAAGCCCGTGACCGCGCAGGCGTCGCTCACCGCCACGGCGGCGACGACCGACCCGGTCGCCGCGATCGTCGCGGTCTTCTCGGGGAGCACGCTGGTCGCTGCGCAGAAGGCCGTCACGTCGTCGGCGCTCGCCGAGGGCGACACGGCGGTGCTCCTGCCGCAGGTCACCGTTCCGGCCGACGCCGGCGACGACCTGCGCACCGAGGTCGTCGTCGTGTCCACCGGGTCGGACCGCACGGTCGACGCGACCACGGCGTCCGACGCCGACACCCGGGCGGCCGTCACGGCCGTCCTGGGCTCGGACCAGCCCGCCGTGACGACGAGCACGTCGCTCGCGCTCTCGGCGAACGGGCAGACGTACGGCACGGCGCACCCGGTGACGGCGACCGCGACGGTCGCCGCGGCCTCGGGCGACGCCGCGCCGTCGGGCAAGGTCGAGTTCGCCGTGGGCGGGGCCGACCCGTTCACGACCGTGGCGCTCGAGGCCGGGGCCGACGGGAAGGCGACCGCGGCGGCGACCCTGCCGGCGGACGTCGCCGCCGGCACCGCGACCGTCACCGCGACCTTCGTCCCCGACGACGAGGCCGCCTTCACGGGCTCGCACGGCGACGCGCCGCTCACCGTGTCGCGCGCGGCGTCGACCGTCGCGCAGACCGTCACGACGGCGAAGCTCTCGGGCTCGTGGACGGCGCAGGTCGACGTGACCGTCGGCTCGGGCAGCGCGCTGCCCGCGTGCGGCACCGTCCGGATCAGCCAGGGCCAGACGGTGCTCGCCAGCATCGAGCTCACCTGCACCCACGTCACCGAGGAGCAGGACATCCGGCTCCTGGTGTCGGGACGCAAGACCACGCTCACCACGACCTTCACCCCGACGGACCCGAAGAGCGTGGCCCCGGCGACGGTCACGACCACCGCGAAGTAGCGACGCGGACCATCCACCGCACCAGCACCGCACCAGCACCGAACGAACCGACGGCCTGCGGGCCGAGAACAGGAGGCTCACCGTGGAGCACCACGAGCCCGTCGAGGAACGCCCCGGAACCGACCGGCGCACCTTCCTGCTGCTGGGAGCGGCCGCCGTCGCGGCGCCGATCCTGGCAGCGTCCCTGCCGGCCCGGCGCGCCGAGGCGCTCGGGCTGACCGGGTCGACGTCGACGGCGGCGTCGACGTCGACCGCCTACGTCGGGTCGCCGCTCACCGTCCTCATGGACGGCGGCGCCGACGACGCCAAGATCCTCATGGAGGGTCTGCCCGTCGGCAACGGGCGCCTCGGCGCGCTCGTGGGCGGCCGGCCGGACGTCGAGCACCTCGCGCTCAACGAGGACTCGCTGTGGTCCGGGTCGCTCAACCCCACGGGCGACTACGGGAAGATGGGGACGTACAAGGCGCTCGGCGCGGTCTTCCTCGACCTCGGGCACGACCCGTCGAAGGTGTCGGGCTACCGGCGCGAGCTCGACGTGGCGACCGGCCTGGTCACGGTGACCTACGACTACGAGGGCGCCACGTACACGCGCGAGACGTTCGCCTCGCACCCCGACCAGGTCGTCGTCATGACGGTCACCTCGACCGCGAAGAAGGCGCTCTCCGGGACCCTGTCGGTCGTCGACGGCGGCGGCCGCACGCCGTCGTCGGTGACCGCCCGGCCCGGTCACCTCAGCGTGACGGGCGCGATCTCGGGCGACGGCGTCGGGTACGGCTGGACGGCGCGCCTCGACGCCCCGGGGGCCGCGACGCTCACGGCCGACCCGGCGGGGTCGACGTCGTTCACGAAGGTCACGAAGCTCACGGTCGTCGTGGGCGCCCGGACCAGCTACGTGCCCGACGCCTCGACGTCGTTCCGCAGCACGGCCGACCCGCTCGAGCAGGCGACGTCGGACGTCACGGGCGCCATGGCCTACTCCGCCGCCCGCCTGCGCAAGCGCCACCTGGACGACTTCACGGAGCTGTTCGACCGCCAGACCATCTCGCTCGGGACCTCGAGCGAGGCCCAGCTGGCGAACCCGACGTTCGAGCGCGTGCAGGACAACCAGACCACGACCGACCCGGCCCTCTACGCGCTCTACTACCAGTTCGCGCGCTACCTCACGATCTCCGGGTCGCGGGCCGGCGGGCTGCCGATGAACCTGCAGGGGCTGTGGAACGTCTCCGACGCGCCGCCGTGGAGCTCGGACTACCACAACGACATCAACGTCCAGATGTGTTACTGGCTCGCGGACCCCGCCAACCTGCCCGAGTCCGTCACGCCGCTCGTGGACTACCTCGTGGCGCAGATCCCGTCCTGGCGGACCGCGACGCAGGCGGTGGCCCACAAGCCCGGGTCGACGACGCCCGTCCGGGGCTGGACGGTCCGCGTGTCGAGCAACGTCTCGGGTGGGCTCGGGTGGGACTGGATGCCCATGGGCGGCGCGTGGCTCGCCTGGCACATGTGGGACCACTACACGTACACGCTCGACACCGGCTACCTGCGCGACACCGCGTACCCGGTCCTCAAGGAGCTGGTCCAGTACCTGCAGGACGTCCTCGTCGACGACGGGAACGGCAAGCTCGTCGTGCCGGACTCGTGGTCGCCGGAGCACACGCAGGGCAAGCCGTGGCGGACCACCGACATCGGCTACAAGCCCGTCGGGATGGCCCCGTACGAGGACGGCGTCTCGATGGACCAGGAGCTGGCCTGGGACCTGCTGTCGAACTTCGTCGACGCCTCGACGGTCCTCGGCACGGACGCGGACCTGCGCGCCACGGCGAAGGACCTGCGCGACCGGCTGCACGTGCCCGCCGTCGGCTCCTGGGGCCAGCTCCAGGAGTGGTACACGGACAAGGACGTGAAGACCGACAACCACCGGCACGTCTCCCACCTGGTGGGCGTGTTCCCCGGACGCCAGATCACCCAGGAGACGACCCCCGACCTGTTCGCGGCCGCGAAGGTCTCGCTCGCCGCGCGCGGGATCGGCCCCACCGGGTGGTCCGCGGCCTGGAACGCGAACCTGTGGGCGACCCTCCGTGACCCCGCCAACGCATGGAAGGCGCTGGCCAACCTCACCCAGCCCGTCACCCCCGACCACGACGTCATCGACATGAACTACCACGGCGGCGTCTACCCCAACCTGTTCGACGCCCACCCGCCGTTCCAGATCGACGGGAACCTCGGCGGCGGCCGGGCGTTCGTCCAGATGCTGCTGCAGAGCTCGATGGAGCAGGTCGACGTCCTCCCGGCGCTGCCCGACGCCTGGCCCGCGGGCTCCTTCACCGGGATCCGGGCGCGCGGCGGCTTCGAGGTGGACCTCACATGGTCGGGCGGCGCGCTCGAGTCCGTGACGGTCCACAACCTCGCGGGCGGCTCCACCCAGCTCCGGTACCGCGACCGGACGGTGCTCGTCGCCATCGACGAGGGCCGCTACGCCACCTACGACGGCGCGCTCGACGTCGTCGCGACCGGCAACAGCAAGCGCTGACACCGACCACGACACACCGGCACGAGACAGGACGACGACGATGACCACACGAGCACGACGGAGGACGGCCGCCGCGATGGCGGCCGTCCTCGTGACGAGCGGCGTCGGGGCGGTGCTGCCGCTCGCGGCGGACGCGACCGGCGTCGCGCAGACCGCGACGACCGCGGTGAGCGGCACCCCGCTGACCGTGACGCCCAACCCCTGGTACGCAGGCTCCACGTTCGAGGGCTTCGGCACCAGCCTGGCCTGGTTCGCGAACGTGACCGGCGACTACCCGGACTCGATCCGGGACAAGCTCTACGACCTGCTGTTCTCGAAGGACGGGCTCGACCTGCAGGGGGCGCGCTACAACGTCGGCGGCGGGAACGCGAGCGACGTCACGGACTACATGCGTCCTGGCGGCGCCGTCGAGGGCTGGTGGAAGCCGAACTACGACGCGTCGACCGGCGGCGCCGCCGACGCGGACCGCTACGACGGCACGGCGACCACGTTCGCGAACAAGGACAAGGTGCTGGCCGCGTGGGACGGCTCCGACAGCGCCGACTACGACTTCGACGCCGACCAGACCCAGCGGTGGTGGCTCAAGAAGCTCACCGACGCGCACCAGATCAAGGACTGGGAGCTGTTCTCGAACTCCGCCCCCTACTTCATGACGGGCTCGGGCTACGTGTCGGGCCAGCTCAACACGGCGACGGACGTGCCCCAGCTGTCGCACGACGCGTACCAGAAGTTCGCGGAGTACCTGACCACGGTCACGGACTACCTCGAGAAGACGTACGGCATGTCGTTCGACACGATCGAGCCGTTCAACGAGCCCTACTGGAGCACCGGGAGCTGGCTGACCAAGCTCGACGCGAACGGCAAGCCGGTCGCCAGCCAGGAGGGCATGACGGTCTCGCCCGCCGAGCAGACGGCGTTCGTGAAGGCGCTCGCCGCCCAGCTCGCGTCCGCGTCGACGACCACCAAGGCCACGATCGCCGCGAACGACGGCGGCAACGCGGTCAACTTCCTGCGTGACTGGAGCGGCACCGGCGGGTACGCCTCGGACGCCGACGCGACGTCCGAGCTGTCGCAGCTGAACGTGCACGGCTACGGCACCGTCGGCAGCCCGGCCCAGGTCCTGCAGGTGCGCGACACGGCGAAGGCCGCGGACAAGCCGCTCACCATGAGCGAGGACGAGGGCAGCTGGGTCAGCGGGTTCCAGCCGACCAGCATGGCGAACGCGTTCGGGTTCACGAACGAGATCAACCAGATCTTCTCCGGTCTCGAGCCGAGCGGGTTCGACCTGTGGCAGCCCGTCGAGGACGACTACAACATGTCGGCCGTCGAGAAGCTCAACTGGGGCGAGATCTACACCGACTTCGACTGCTCCTACTACGACACGACGACGGGCGCGAAGCTCGACAGCGCGACGTCGGCGCCCGACGGCGACACGGTCGCGTTCCTGTCCGACCGCCGCGTCAAGGCCAACGGCGGGAGCACGAGCGGGGTCCCGGCGTGCGGGCTCCAGGTCAACACGAAGTTCAACGTGCTGCGCAACTACACGAACTTCATCCAGGCCGGGTCGCAGCTCGTCGCGGACGACGACGCCGCGACGACCTCCGCGATCGACACCGCGAAGGGCACGACGACGCTCGTGCACACGAACTCGTCGTCGTCCGCGCAGGCGCTCACGGTCGACCTGTCGGACTTCGCGACCGTCGCCGACGGCGCCGAGGCCACGGTGTACCTGACCACGCAGCCCGACGCGTCCGCCCAGGGCGACCTGGACAAGATGATGTCGTACGGCGTGCAGGCGCAGACCCCCGTCGCGGTCGACACGGCCGCCAAGAAGGTCACGGTCCAGGTGCCGGCGGGCTCGGTCGCGACCGTCGTCGTCGACGGGGTCTCGGGCGTCGCGCCCACGGCCGCGGCCGTCGTCGGCGGGCACAGCTACCAGCTCGTGAGCCAGGCCAGCGGCAAGGCGCTCGCGGCGCGCTCGGCGACGGGCACCGCGACCTCGATCGAGGCCTCGGCGACGACCGACGGGTCGGACCAGGCGTGGACCTTCCACCCGGTCGCGACGTCGCGGGCGGACGCCCGCACCTACGTGCTGACCAACGGGGACGAGGTCCTCGGGGCGACGGCGACCGGGACCACGCTCACGAGCGCCTCGGTCGACGACGCCGCGAAGGACCCCGCCAGCCGGTGGGTTCTCAGCAGCACGGACGGCAAGCACTACAGCCTCGTCAACGGCAAGCAGGTGCTCGCGCTCGACGTGTCGAACGGGGCGACGGCGGACGGGTCTCCCGTGGCGCTGTACGGCTCGTCCGGCGCGACGAACCAGGCGTGGACGCTGCGCGACCTCACGGTCACCGGCAGCCAGCCCGTCACCGCCGCGACGCTGGTGGGCACCGCCCCGACGCTGCCGACGACGGTCACGCCCGTGTACGCGTGGGGGAGCGGCGCCGCCGCGCCCGTCGTGTGGAACATGCCCGAGAAGTCCGCGTGGGACTCGGAGGGCCAGGTCGAGGTCCAGGGCACCGCGACGGACGTCTACGGCCAGACCGTCGCCGTCACGGCCACGGTCGACGTCGGTGACTACACGGTGACGGACCCGGTCTCGGTCACGGTCGCCGAGGGCAGCGGCGTCGACGCGGTGAAGTCGGCCGCGCCGTCGACGGTGCCCGCCCGCGTCGGCGCGTCCGCCGCGACGTACCCGACCGCGGTGACCTGGGACTGGTCGAGCCTCACGGCCGACGACCTCGCCACGCCGGGCGTCGTCACGGTCCACGGCACGGCGGCGTCCAACGACCCGTCGGCGTCAGGGCTCGCCGCGACGCTGTCCGTGGTGGTCACCACGGCGACGGACGTCAACATCAACCCGCTCGCCGGGACGACGGCCGCCGCGACCTACACCGAGAAGGCGCAGTACTCCGCCGACAACACGCGCAACGGGGTGACCACGGACAAGGGCTGGTCGAACTGGAAGTCCGGCACGCTGGACTCCTCCGACACGCTCACGTACACCTACGACCAGGTGCACCACCTGACCTCGGCGACCGTCTACTTCTTCAAGGACGGCGACACGTCCTGGGCGAAGAGCATGCAGGTCCAGTACCGCAAGGCCGACGGCACCTGGGTCAACGCCCCCGGCAACGACACGGCCCAGCCCGTGACCGCGCCGGCCGACGGCACCGCGCCCGTCGTGGACGTGGACCTCGGCGGCGTGGACGCGACCGGGGTGCGGTTCGTGCTGAACGCGATCTCCGGCAAGTGGCTCACCGTGTCCGAGGTGCAGGTCTTCGCGAGCTCGCCCTCGGCCGGCGCCGTCTCGTCGCTCGCCGCGCTGCGGACCGGCGGGGACGGCGTCCAGGGCTTCGCCGCCGACACCCACGACTACGAGGTGCCGCTGGCCTCGGCCGCGATCGAGAACGGCAACTTCCCCGTCGTCACGGGGGTCGCGACCGACCAGGCGGCCACCGTGACCGTCGAGCAGGCCACGACCGCCACGAAGAAGGCGACGGTCACGGTGACGTCGGCCGACGGCTCGACGACCACGTCCTACACGGTGACGTTCACGCCCGCGGCGACCGAGCTCGACTCGCTCACGGTGGTCAGCGCACCGCTCAAGACGGTCTACGAGGTCGGGGAGAAGCTCGACGCGACCGGTCTCGCGGTGACCGCCACGTATCAGGACGGCACCACGAAGGACGTCTCGTCGCAGGTCCGGCTCTCGGGCTTCGACAGCGCGACGAAGGGCAAGCAGACCGTCACGGTGTCGTACAGCGAGGCCGGCCTGACCAAGACCGCGACGTTCGGCGTCAAGGTCATCGCGGGCACGACGTTCACGCTCCTCGAGGCGCCCGTGCTGAGCGGCAACCCGACGGTGGGCGAGAAGCTCCGCGTCTCGAGGGCGACGTTCTCGCCGAACGGCGTGCAGACGATCCAGTGGCTGCGCGACGGCGAGCCGATCGACGGCGCGACGGCCTGGGTGTACTCGCCGACCGGCGACGACGAGGGCGCCCAGGTGTCCGCGCGGGTCACGGTCACGAAGACGGCGTACACGTCGCTCAGCGTGACCACGGACTCGGTCGAGGTGATGGTCGGGTCGCGGCTCGGCCTGCCGGCCGGTGTCGCGGTCACGGGGACGGCGCAGCCGGGCGAGGTGCTGAGCACCTCGACGACAGCGTCGGACTTCCGGCCCGCGGCCGACACGGTGACGTACCAGTGGTACCTCGACGGCGACGCCGTCTCGGGCGCCACCGCCAGCACGTTCACCGTCCCGGCGTCGGCGGTGGGGCAGAAGGCCCACGTCGAGGTCACCGGCGCTCTGCACGGCTGGACCACGTCGACCTACGTGTCGAAGAGCGTCAAGGTCCACCGTGCGCCCGGCCCGGTCGTCACGCTGCTCGCCCCGACGGCGGGCGACGACGGGACCGCCGAGGTGTCCGGCACGGTGACCGTGAAGGTGCGGGTGAAGGCCGACGACAGCGCCATCACCTCGTACGCCCTGCGGGTCGACGGCGTGACGCTGCAGTCGGTCTCGAACGCGTCGGCCGGGACGTACACGTACCGGCTCGACACGACGGCGCTCTCCGACGGCGACCACAGCCTGGTCGTCCGGTCGGGCGACGCGGACGGCCGCACGACGACCCTCACGCAGGCCCTCACGGTCGCGAACGGTTGACGGACCCGCCCGCCCGGCCGGCCGGCTGACGCCGGCCGGCCGGGCCCCATCCAAGGAGAGAAGCAATGAAGCACGCGACCCGACGACGCTGGGCGGCAGTCGCCGTCAGCGTCGGTCTGCTGGTCCCGGCCGTGCCGACCGCCGCGCTCGCGGCGGACGGGGGAGGCACCCCGGCGGCCACCGACGACGCACCGATCCACACCTACACCGCGACGCCCGGCGACACGGCGTCCGACCGCTACACGCTCCAGGCGAACGGGACCGACGTCTTCGTCACGAAGTACGCGAACCGGAGCAACAACCGCATGGCCGTCGCGCGGTTCGCGTCCGACGACAGGACGCCGACGCTCACCGTGCACAACGACCAGCCGGTCACGAGCGTGCAGGTCTACCCCGCGCGCTACTACCCGGCGTCGGCCGTGCACGTGGACGGCAACGACATCACGTTCACGCTGTCGGACGAGCTGCCCTACGCGATCGTCAAGGTCAACGGCAAGGATCCGGGCCTCGCGATCATCGACGACCCGACCGAGAAGGCGTCGGACGTCCCGGACCCGAAGGCGTCCGACGTCGTGAACGTCGGCGACTACGTCACGGATCTCACGGGGAAGACCGACCAGACCGACGAGATCACCAAGGCGATCGACGACCTGTACTCGGACGACTCCAAGGACACGCTCTACTTCCCGGACGGCACGTACCAGTACGCCGGGCTCGAGCTGCGCAACCGGACGAAGAAGGTCACGGTCTACGTCGCGGAGGGGGCGCTGCTGAAGAACCGGATCCAGCCCACCATGACCGCGATGGAGCCCGCGATCGGGATCTGGGACTCGTCGAACATCACGATCCGCGGACGCGGCGTGTTCGACGGCAACGGCTTCGCGAACTACGACACGGCGAACGGCGGGTGGCGGCACGACGCGGCGACCTCGCAGCACCAGGGCGGCGTGATGATCGTGCGGTCGCAGCACATCACGTTCGACGACACGCTCGTGCGCGACGCGAAGCAGTGGAACTGGGAGACGCACACCGCCAAGGACGTGCACCTCAACAACATCAAGGGCCTGACGCCGTACGCACAGCCCTGGGTGGACGGCCTCGACCTGGCCAGCGGCCAGGACATCACCGTCGACGGCGCGCTGACCCTCGGCAACGACGACACGTTCGCGAGCGGGCACTACAACCCGAACAGCTGGTACACGGACGACCCGGACCGGCTGACCTGGGACACCGAGGACCCGTCGGGGATCAGCGTGCGCAACACG